>Ga0114966_10003949_pt1 | contig 12806 bp, 6 predicted proteins | sample M_130207_XF_Meta_FD_87029 | JGI IMG/M metagenome (GOLD analysis project Ga0114966, IMG submission 87029) | Freshwater microbial communities from Lake Montjoie, Canada to study carbon cycling - M_130207_XF_MetaG | ecosystem: Environmental > Aquatic > Freshwater > Lake | place: Lake Montjoie...
ACGAAGAAACGCTACGACAAGGTCCGCTACCGAAACCGAAACCAGATCGAACGCTTCTTCGGCCGAATCAAACAATTCCGCCGAGTCGCCACCCGCTACGAAAAGACCCTCCAAAACTTCGCCAGTTTCATCTGGCTCCCGGTATTCATGGTCAACGTCCTGTGATTGTCCACGCGGCCTAGTCATGGCCATGACAGGCGCACCAAACCAATGCACCCGAGTTGCCGATCGGGCGTTTTCTCAAATCAAGGTTGATTGGCCGCGGCCCGGTTAATCGACGCGATGGCGAGCAAGTTCAAACTGGTCTCGCGGGTCGATTTGATAGAGGGCGATTCGGGAGACTACGCGCACCCGGCAATCGTGGGCGACCGGCTGTACCTCCGCAGCAGTTCGGGCGGGCGATGTTGCTCGCTGAAGTGAAGTGTTGAGGCGGCGGCTCGCCTGCTCCCGTTTTTGGTCGGAAGACGGTGTGCCGTGAGGCCACGGGTTTCCTGCGACGGCCAAGAACCCGCAGCCTGACGGCATGCGGCTCGCCAAACGCTCATCATCGGCCGCACCGGGGATCTGTGAGTCCGTCTGGGCCGTGCCCGAGGCCGTGTTCGCAGGTTGCCGTGATGTCGCCCGGTCGCAGGGCTTCTGTTATGTTCTCGCGGCTCGTTTTGGGCGGGCTTCGCGCGAGTGAAGCTCGACGTTTTTCTCGTCTGAGCAGATGGACGACAGCAAACATACGTAGGGTGCGTGGAGTCTTCGGAACGCACCTTTTTCGTTGCACACATCCTTGGTTTCGGTGCGTTCCGAAGACTCCACGCACCCTACGAGAGCGAACATGAAGACTGACGAACTGCGTGAAAAGTATCTGGCGTTCTTTGAGTCCAAGGGCTGCGTTCGGCGGCCGACGGACGTGCTCGTGCCGAAGGACGATCCGACCGTTCTGTTCACGCCGGCAGGAATGAACCAGTTCAAGAACCAGTTCCTCGGGATCGGACCGATTGAGTTCACGCGGGCGACGACCTCGCAAAAATGTCTGCGAACGGGGGACATCGGTAACGTCGGGATCACCGCCTATCACCACACGTTCTTCGAGATGCTCGGCAACTTCTCGTTTGGAGACTACTTCAAGAAGGAGGCCATTCATTGGGCGTGGGAATTCCTCACGACGAAGAAGTGGCTGGGGCTGGACGCATCGCGGTTGAACGTGACCGTCTATCTCGAGGACGACGAAGCCTTTCAGATTTGGAACAAGGAGATCGGTCTCGACCCGAGCCGCATCTCGCGCGAGGACGAGGGAGAAAACTTCTGGCCCGCGTCGGCTCCGTCGCAAGGACCGGACGGCGTCTGCGGCCCGTGCAGCGAAATCTATTACCTGCCACCCGGTGCGACGAAGACCGTTGAAATCTGGAACCTCGTCTTCACGCAGTTCAATCGCGTTGGCAATCCGCCGAACAACCTTCAGCCGCTGCCGAAAAAGAACATCGACACGGGGATGGGCCTCGAACGCTGTGCTTCGACGTTGCAGGGCGTTCTCAGCAACTTTGAGATCGACATTCTCAAGCCGATCTGCCAGGCGGCCGGTGAGATCGTCGGCGTGAAGTACGAGTACGGTGCTCCGCAGGGACGAGCCTTGCGGCGCATCGCCGATCACGTGCGAGCTTGTTCGTTCGCACTGCATGAAGGCTGCGGTCCCGGCCCCGAGAAAGAGAACTACATCGTCCGCCTGCTGCTCCGCCGCGCGTCGATGGAAGGTTTTTTGCTCGGCACGCGCGAGCCGTTCCTGTCGCAGCTCGTCCCGGTCGTTGCCCAGATGATGAAGCAGCCGTACCCCGAGTTCGGCCAAACGGTCGAAGCGGTGCAGAACGCCATCCAAGAGGAAGAGAAACAATTCCTGCGCGTCGTCGAATCGGGAGTCGGTCGGTTCCAGAAACTGGTTGATGCCGCGAAGAAGTCTGGATCGAAGGTTCTCTCCGGCGAAGCGGCCTTCGACCTGCATCAGACCGACGGCTTCCTGATCGAGCTGACCGAATCGCTCGCCGCCAACGAGGGCCTGTCGGTGGACATGGACCAGTTCAAGGAATGCAAAGCGAAGCATAAGGAAACCAGCGGTCGCGGGGCCTTCTCGAACTCCGTCATGTCAGCTGGGCCACTCGACACACTGCGGCAGACCGGCGGGACGCAGTTCCTCGGCTACGACACGACGAGTGCCGACGCGGAAGTCGTCGGCATCATCGCCGACGGCCAGCTTGCGACTTCGTTCGACAAGACCGATGCCCAGATCGCCGTCGTCCTCAACCGTTCGCCCCTTTACGGTGAGGCCGGTGGTCAGGTGGGCGACATCGGCAAGCTGAGTGGCAACGGCGTTGAGTTCGAGGTTCAAGACACGCAGCGCGATGGTGAGTTGCTCGTCCACATCGGCACGCTCAAGTCGGGCAAGCTGACGGTCGGTGCGAAGGTCCAAGCCGTCGCCGATTCCTCGCGCCGCGAGGCGATTCGTCGCGCTCACTCGGCAACGCACATTCTGCATCACGCGCTGCGGACGTATCTCGGTGAGAACGCCACGCAGCGCGGGTCGAAGGTGCAGCAGGACGAACTGCGGTTCGATTTCGCTCACCCCAAGGGACTCACTCACGACGAGCTCCTGAAGATTGAGGACGAAATCAACGCGCGGATCGCCGACGGCGCGCCGATCAACACCAAACTGATGCCAATCGCGGAAGCCCGCACCTTGGGCGCGATGGCCCTCTTCGGTGAGAAGTATCCGGACAACGTCCGCGTCGTTCGCATGGGCGACTTCAGCACCGAACTGTGCGGCGGGACGCATCTCAGCAACACCGGCCAAGTCGGTCTCTGCCGCGTCATCCGCGACGAACTCGTCGCCGCAGGCATCCGCCGCATCACCTGCTTCACCGGCCCGAAGGCGATCGCTCGCATTCGCGAGACCGAGAACATCGTCAAAGAGTCCGCCGCGCTGTTGAAGTCACAGCCCGACGATCTGCCGCGCAAGATTGAAGCCCTCCAAAACGAACTGCGTGACGCCAAGAAGGAACTCGCCAAGTACGCGGGCCAGTCACTCGCCGAGACCGCAGGCAAACTGGTTGCCAGCGCCGAAACGATCGGCACGGCCAAACTGATCGTCGCGGAAGTGAAGGACATCTCTCGCGATCAACTCAAAGAGTTCACCGACCGCATTCGCGAGAAGGCTCCGTCCGCCGCGATCCTGCTCGGCCTGATCGCCGATGACAAACTGGCCTTCATCGCCTCCGTGAGTAAAGACCTCACGGCCAAGGGACTGAGCGCCGGAGACTGCGTGAAGGCCGCTGCCAAGCTGGCCGGAGGCGGTGGCGGTGGCAGGCCAGACCTCGCCGAAGCAGGGGGTAAAGACATCACCAAGCTCGCCGAAGCTCTCGCGGCGGGAGCCGATTACTTTCGAGGGAAACTTGGCTGATGAACGGGGCCATTAAAATGAAGCTGGCGATTTCGTCAGTTCGTGATTGTTACTTCTGCCAGAATACTCTTGGTCCATTCGGCAGCTTGAGCGGTAAGACGCGGCTCCGGCTCGTTCTCGTAGATGTAGTTGGCGTAGCCGCCTTCGTCGTAGGTGGCATGCAGCAACTCTTGCAGGTTGAGTCGCGCATCGGCGTCGCCGGATAGGAGCGGGACCGAGATCGTGGGGAGCGGGTCGCGGAGTGGGATGGGCCAGACTCCCACTTCGGGGCGGCGTTCGGCGCGGGCGACCAGGGCGTAGTAGTCGCAGAGTGGCAGACCTTCGAGCGGAAGACGAGGTCCGCCGCGCAGCAGATCGATCTCGACGAAGTTGGCGTTGCCCGCCAGCAGACAGCGGCGACGCTTGGCGAGGTACGCCTCTCGGTCTGGTCCCGCGTATTTGTTGGCGGGGCTGAGCAGTTCAATGGTCGTGACGAGCTGCCGTGTGTCGGGCTTGCGCACCTCGATGAAAGACTCTTCCAAGACATCCACGCCGGTGGGGACAAAGCAATGCGCCGGGGCTTCCATCAATCCGATCGATGTTTCACGGGTTGCCTGATTGCGTGGGGCGGTGATGCCGACGTCGGCTCGACCTAAGAACCGCCGTTCGTCCGAGGCCAGTTCGCGAATGTAGATGTGCAACTCCAGCTTCACGATGTAGCGCGAACCGACCTGTTGGACGAGTGACTGCCGCATGGCGGTGACAAACGTCTGATGAAAGTCGTGCCAGACCTCGTCCTGTTCGAGGTAAGGATTCATTCCGGGGAACGGCGATGTCATGTTTCTCTCCCGTGGTTCAAAGGGCGGCCGCAGTATATCCGCGACGGATCACAGTGGGCGACCGCCCGGTTTGAAACTCATCGCGAAGGTTTACCAAAACGAGGGCAAGGTGTAGGGTGCGTGGAGTCCTCGGGACGCACCGTCTGTCACGTCTCGACGGTGCGTTCCGAGGACTCCACGCACCCTGCAAGACGACAAGACTGATTCGGCACCACGCAGGCGAAACCTGATGCCTATCTCACCTCCCCTCGACCGAGTTCTGACTTCGGCGATCTGGTGCGGCGTGGTGGGTTATGTCCTCACGTGGCTGCTGCATCTGTGGCTGAAGATGTTTCTGCGAGCTGCCTCGCCGTTTGTGATTGAAGGGACGGTTGCGGCCGTTTGTGGCGGCGGGCTGGGTGTGTTGGCGGGAGCGTATTTGGGAAAGACCGTTTCTCGCCCGTGGCTGCGCGTCGGTTTGTGCATGGGTGTGATGACACTGATTCCCTTCGTTGTCGTGTCGGCCGGGGTTTCGGGGATGATCGGGACGGGCTGGCTGATCGAACTCAGTGGCATCAAACGCTCGTTGCGAGCCAACCAGGATCACCGGATTGTCGAGTTTGGCTATCCGCTCGCGATGCTGGTTTGGTCGGGACTGATCGGCCGGGGAGTCTGTTGGTACTTCAAGGCGAGACACCGCGAGCGGCTCTTCGCGCTGACTACGTCTCGCTCACCTGACCCATTGCCGCTCGCAAGCACGATGCAGCGTCGTAGTGTCATCACTTCGGTTTGGTGTTTGTCCTTGAGTGGCCTCGGGACGTGGCTCGTGCATTGTTCCGTCGCGAGGAATCTCGGTTGGATTTGGGGTTCGCAGTCGAGCGTCGAAGGAGCGATGGCTGTGTTTGGCAGCGTGTTGGTCGCAGCCGTCTCATCTCTTTACTTGTGCCGAGTCATCCCGAGACCATTCGTTCGGTTATGCGTCTGCGCTGCGATGACGATTGCAGTCGCGGGCTTCTTCGGTCTGTCCGGTCTCTTCGGATACCACTCCGCGATTGTGCTGATGAGACTCGCGATCGGCCGTTACTACAGCGAGACCGTGCGGTACGGCTACTACATCTTCCCACCGATCTGGGCCGCGACGATCACGCTGGGAATCCTCTGGTACGACAGGGCGACGCACGGCGGTGTCTCGATGCTCAACTTTGGCTCCGAGGATGGTTACGATCCCGCCTCGTTTTAGAATCTTCCCCAAAGTAGCCTTCATCGCTCCGCGTGAAGACAGCCGTGCGCGAGTTCAATTTCGAGTTCTCGTTGCACGTCCAATTGCATTCGGCTGTCTTCACGCGGAGCGATGAAGGCTACTTTTTCTACGAACCGAATCTCACCGAAAGGACGCTCGATGCGCTTCATGCTGGTCCCCTTAGTCTTGGCAACTTTGGCTTCTCAATCGTTGGGACAAGCACCGATTCCAGGCCCGCTTCCGCCGAAGGACGCCGCTGCCGCGCTCAAGCTGCCGCCCGGTTTCAAAGCGACTCTGTTTGCGGGTGAGCCTGACATCACTCAGCCGATGTCGATCACGTTTGATGATCGCGGGAGGTTGTGGGTGGTTGAATGCCGGTCGTATCCGAAGTGGCTGCCTGCCGATGCGAAGGAGGGAAAGGATCGCATCCTCATTCTGGAGGACTCCGACAACGACGGCACGTTCGACAAGAAGACGGTGTTTCTCGACAAGGGTGTGAACTACAGCTCGGTCGAGTACGGGTTCGGCGGCATTTTTGTGACGGCCATTCCGCGGCTGCTGTTCATCCCCGATGCCAACGGCGACGACGTGCCCGATGGTCCGGCGCAGGTGCTGCTCGACGGGTTCGACTTGAAGGCGGTGCATAACGTCGCGAATGGTCTCGTGTGGGGGCCGGACGGTTGGCTGTACGGCTGCAACGGCATCCTGTCGAACTCGAAGATCGGCAAGCCCGGTACGCCCGACGACCAGCGAACGCCGATGAACTGCGGCATCTGGCGGTTCCATCCGGTGCGGCACGAGTTCGAGGTCGTCGCGCACGGCACGACGAATCCGTGGGGTCTCGCGTTCGATGAGCGGGGCGAGGCGTTCCTCACCAACTGCGTGATCGAGCACGTCTTCCACGTCGTCCCCGGAGCACGCTTCAAGCGGATGTTCGGTGCCGACTTCAACCCGTTCACGTTCGAGCGAATGGAAACCTGCGCGGACCACATCCACTGGGCGGGCGGAACGTGGGAAGGCTCGCGCAACGCGTCGGGCAAACACGGCGAAGCGGGCGGGGGCCACGCGCACTCGGGCGCGATGATTTATCTCGGTGACCAGTTCCCCGCCGAGTACCGCAACTGTCTCTTCACGCTCAACATCCACGGCCAACGGCTGAACGTCGATAAGCTCGAACGAAAGGCCTCCGGCTACGTGGCCAAGCACATGCCCGACTTCGCCCCCTCAAGCGACCCGTGGTTCCGAGGCGTCTGCGTGAAGCAGGGTCCAGACGGCAGCATTTACTTCAGTGACTGGTCCGACACCGGCGAATGCCACAACTACGACGACGCCACGATCCAGCGCGAGAACGGCCGGATTTACAAGGTGACGTTTCAAGGCGAGCAGAAAGAGTCAGTCGCTGTGCGACGAGGCGATGCAATTGAAGCAGCGCTTGTACGTCGTCAATGGCATGAGCGTGCGGCGAAAGGGGAGATTGATGAACGCGCAGCAACTTCACTGCGAAAGGACTTGCCGTACCTTGTGCAACTCTCCGAAGGAGCGCAAAAAGACGGCGATTTTTCAAATTCGGATTTGGATTCGTTCTGGTTGCTCCATGTCATTGGGCGTTTGGTGGAATCTGATCACAGTCAATTTTTCAATAGTCGAGCTGACACGATTCGAGGCTGGATGATTCGTCTCACACTGGAAGACAAGGCCGCGTCGCCGGAGATGCTGGCCAAGCTGGCGGAACTCGCGAAGTCGGACCCCTCGCCGTATGTGCGGCTGCAACTGGCGAGTGGCTTGCAGCGGTTGCCGCTGGCGGATCGGAAGGAGATCGCGCGGGGGCTGGTATCACACGCCGACGATGCGGCGGACAACAACCTCGTCCTGATGATGTGGTACGGGATCGAGCCGCTCGTGACGCAAGGCGATGACAATGTGCTGCCGCTCGCGCTGGCAGCGAAGATTCCCAAGCTGCGGCAGTTTATCGCGAGAAAGCTCGCGACGGATGCGGCTCCGCAATTCGGGCCGCTGCTGCGATGGCTCGAAGAGGCGGGTGAAGATGTCGCCGTGCAGCGAGATGTTCTCGCCGGGCTGCACACCGCCGTCGAAGGGCGACGCGATGTGAAGGCCGATGCCGGTTGGACCAAGCTCAGCGCGCGACTTGCCATGAGCGGCGATCCGACCGTGCGAGACCTCAGCCAGCGGATTTCACTGGTGCAGGGAAGCGACGGGGCGTTCAACCACTTCATGACCATCGTGAAGGATCCGAAGGTCAAAGCGACCGAACGAGAACAGGCTCTCGCGGCGATCGTCACTACGCGCCGACCCGCTGTCGCCGACTTGCTGCTCGACCGGCTGAACGATGCCGACCTGCGCGCCTCCGCCATTCGCGGTCTCGCCGGGTTTGATCGCGCGGAAGTCGGCAAAGAAGTTCTCGGTCGCTATGCCAAGCTGACCGACGCCGAAAAGCTCGACGCCATCAGTACGCTGACCGCTCGCGACAAGACGGCCCTCGCGCTGGTCCGTGCCGTCGAAGCAGGCCAAATCAATCAGCGCGAGCTGTCGGAATTCGACATCCGTCAGTTGCAACGCTTCAAGGAACCGAAGCTGAAGGAACTCGTGAACAAGGTCTTCGGAGCCAAGCCCTCGTCCGCCGAACGAGCGAAGCAAATCGCCGAGATGAAGGCTCAGATTTTGGCGGCAGACGCTTCCACGGCGAGTGCCGCGCGCGGCCGCACAGTCTTCACCAAGAACTGCATCTCGTGCCATACGCTCTTCGGCACGGGACGCCAAGTCGGCCCCGATCTGACCGGGGCACAGCGCACGGACCTCGACTACGTCCTGATCAACGTGATGGACCCGAGTGCCCTCGTCGGGGGAGCCTATCGCGTGACGGTCCTCGTCACGAAAGACGGTCGCGTCGTGAACGGCGTCGTCAAAGCCGAAGACGCTCACACCATCACGCTCGAAACGGCCACCGAACGAGTCGTTATCGCAACCCAAGACATCGAAGAACGGGCACAACAACCCGTCTCGATGATGCCCGAAGGCTTGCTCCACCGCCTCAAGCTGGAAGAGATCCGCGACCTCGTGAAGTACCTCGCCAGCCCGGACCAAGTGGCTGCGGAGTGAAAAGGCAAAGCCATTCCGGATCGAAATCACTCTGCTGATTCCCTGCCGCGCGATCAGCAGAGTTCGCACTCTAGTGCCTCTTGCGAAATGAATGGCTGATATGAGAACACTGAAGCTGGAACTGCTCGTTCTCTTCGCAGCAGTCATCGCAGTGAATGCTTTTGCGCAGGATGGCGACGGGCCAATTGAGCAAGCTCAGTCGCTGATTCGTCGCACCGAGGGAAAGGTCTTTCGCGATGCGGTTACTCCGCACTGGTTGCGCGAAGGGAAGAGCTTTTGGTATCGCGTCAGCACTGCTCCGGACAAGCATGAGTTTGTGCATGTGGACGCGGTGTCGGGAGCCGTTCGTCGCGCGGGCAGTCTTAAAGAACTTGGCCTTCCCGAAGAAGAGGCTGTTTCGACATCGGCCCAGCGGTCTCTTAAGCCGCTGCGGACGCGGGTGAATGGTGAGGCGACGACACTGCGTGTGAGGAACTCGACGGCCGATTCAGTCGAGCTTTACTGGGTGAATCAGTCCGGGGAACGCCGGTCGTATGGTCGCGTTCGTGCGGGAGACACCAAGGAACTCTCGACGTATGCCGGGCACGTCTGGCTGCTGACCGATTCGCTCGGCAGTCCGCTGGGCTTCTTCGAGACACCGCCCACCGGTTTGGAAATTGAAGCCGACGGAAAACCCTCCCAGTCTGATCCGGACATTAAGCGCGAGTCGGAAGAGAAAAGTGAGGAGCCCAAGCAGCCCGGTCGATCGCCGGACGGGAAATGGTCGATCCGCTTCGAGAATCACAACGCGATGCTCGTCACAAACGAGGGGACTGCGAAAGAGGGCACCTCGACACCGCTGACCACAGACGGAACCGAGCTGCATCCTTATCGCGGGCCGATCTTCTGGAATGACAACTCGAAACACTGCGTCGTCCTGCGCGTGAAGAATGTGCCACGGCGCGAGGTCACAATCGTCACGTCCTCGCCGCGCGATCAGCTTCAGCCGAAGCTGATCAAGTACGACTACTTCAAACCGGGTGACGAGCTGCCGCAGGGCCAGCCGGTTCTCGTCAGCGTGGCGGATAAATCGGCGAAGGTGATCTCGAACGAACTCTTTCCCAACCCCTTCACCGAGAGTGGCCACATCGACATCCGTTGGTCGCCGCGATGTGACGAATTCACGTTTGACTACAACCAGCGAGGCCACCAGATCTATCGCATCCTCGCGGTGAATGCGGCGAGCGGAGCCGTTCGCAAAGTGATCGAGGAGTCGAGTCCGACCTTCATCGAATGGAACGACAAGACGTGGCGCAGGTGGCTCGATGACACAAACGAGCTCCTGTGGATGAGCGAACGCGACGGCTGGGCACACCTGTGGCTGTACGACGCGGCAACCGGTTCGGTGAAGAATCAGGTAACGCGCGGCGAGTGGGTCGTACGGCGAGTCCTCAAGGTGAACGAGAAGGACCGCTGCGTCTGGTTCCTCGCGGGGGGAGTTCGATCCGGCGACGATCCGTATTACCACCACCTGTGCCGCGTGAACTTTGACGGTTCCGGTTTCATACGACTCACCGAGGGAGACGGCGATCACGCGATCGAGTTCTCGCCACACGAAGACTTCTTCATCGACCGGTGGTCTCGCGTGGACCATCCCACTGTCACGGAGCTTCGTCTTTGCGCCGACGGTAGGCTCGTGTGCCAACTCGAACGAGCCGACATCGCGCTGCTGCTCGAATCGGGCTGGAAACTACCGGAACGATTCGTCGCAAAGGGCCGCGATGGAAAGACCGACATCCACGGCATCCTCATCAAGCCGACTCACTTCGACCCGCAAAAAAAGTATCCGGTCGTGGAAGAGGTCTACGCCGGGCCGCACGGTTCGTTCACTCCCAAGTCGTTCAGTCGCCTGATGCGGCAGCATGTCCTCGCGGAACTCGGCTTCATCATCGTCCAAGCCGATGGCATGGGAACCGACGAACGGGGCAAGCAGTTTCACGATGTCTGCTGGAAGAGATTGGAAGACGCGGGCTTTCCAGATCGCATCGCTTGGATCAAAGCCGCCGCCGAGTCACGGCCTTGGATGGACCTGACCCGAGTCGGCATCTACGGCGGCTCGGCGGGAGGCCAGAGCGCGATGAGGGCCTTGATCGATCATCACGACTTCTACAAGGTGGCCGTCGCTGACTGCGGTTGCCACGACAACCGCATGGACAAAATTTGGTGGAACGAACAATGGCTCGGATGGCCGCTCAACGAGTCGTATCTCCGCAGCTCGAACGTCGAACACGCAGGCCGCATGCACGGAAATCTGCTGCTAATCGTGGGTGAACTCGACACCAACGTCGATCCCGCATCAACCATGCAAGTTGTCAACGCCCTCCAAAAGGCCGGCAAGTCGTTCGACTTCATGCCCCTCATCAACACCGGCCACGGTGCGGCAGAAACTCCCTACGGTACTCGCCTACGCATGGAATACCTGACATGGCACCTGCTGATGCCGACTTCAAGATCGTCGCAAGTGCGGTCGAACTGATCGGCTCCATTGGAAGCCAATGGTAACTCAAGAGCATCGTCACACACGGAACTTGGCCGCTCAACCCGTGATGAGCTGCAACGTGGAGTCGGAAATCCGACTCACAGCGGCGTCACTCCACCAGGTTGATCTTTAGTTCTTGCCGTTCGCCGTTGCGGAGGATGGTGAGGGGGAGTTGGTCGCCGACTTTGTAGTTCAGCTTGATGTGCATGTTGAACTCTTTGGTGTTCAGGCGGGCGGGTTGGCCCGCAATGGCGACGATGATGTCTTTTTCTCGCAGGCCGTCGTTGAACGCTTGCTGGCCACCTTTGCCCTGCTTGTTGATCCATCTCACTTCGAGCGGCGTGTCGGTGGCGGGAAGGTTCAGTTTTTCACGAGCATCATTCGATAGAACCGGCGTCCAGACTTGGAAGCGGGGCGGGGCGTTCCACATCGAGCCGCGCCACGAGAAGTCGTACTTCTTCCAGCCGGACTTCAGCGCGACGGTGTGCTTGCCCGAGCGGCTTGTTTCGATTTCGACTTGAGCGTCACCAAGAGGCGAGTTGTGCAGCACCCACTGCATGTCGGCGATCGAGGTGATGCGCTGGCCGTTCATGCGGACGATCTCTTCGTTGGCGAGCAGTCCCGCGACGGAGGCGGCTGAGTCGGGCAAAACCTTTTCGATCAGGACGCCGCTCTTGCGATTGATCTTCAGGCCGAGGCTATCCGGCAGCGGGAACTTGTACATCATGTCGATCGAGAACTTGCCGGTGTCGAGCGCGTGCTTGTGTTCGGCATCGTGAATGTTGTGGCAGTGGATGCAGTTCGACCGAGTCGTCTCCTGCGCATACTTCGCGGGGTTGCTGAGGCCCGGCAGTTCGAGGGCACTGCTGACCGGCTTCGGTTCGCCCCGCTTGCCCTTCAGTTCGGCCGCGTTTTTCGGATGCGCGGCGTGGAGTTCCAGCACGCGGTTCATCGTGTTAAGCAGTCCCTCGATCGAGTTGTACGCATCCGATCCTTCGGCGCTTTGCGTCCCATACCGCGCGTAAACGACTCCGTCCGCGTTGATGAACATCCCGGCCCAGTTCAGATCGTGATCGAACTGGAACAGCGAGAGATCGACCCCTTTCATCTCGACCTGCCTGACCGAGACGAACTTCTCTTTGGCGAGGGCTTGCACGCGGTCGTTGCCATTGGCGACATCAGCATCGAACGCCGCACAGTCCTTGCACGGCACGCAGCGAAACGTAACGAAGATCGGTTTATTAAGTTTCTTGGCCTCGGTCATCGCCTGTTGAATGTCGTTGTAGACCCACAGATCGGTCCGCGCACCGTTGGCGTCTTTGAGCCGCTCGCGCAGGCCGTCGTCTGCCACGCTGGTCGAGACGCAGACGCCCATCGAGCCACACACGAACAAAACCAACACGCCGATCAATCGGTTCCAGCTCAATCGATTCATTTCAATCCTCTCGGGTTTGTTGAAATGGGGGATGCTGTGCCACGCGGATGGGACGTTTTGCGAGCAGTAAACAAGGGGGAGCCGAACGGGGTCTCGATGTAAGAGGCTATCCGAGAATTAGCGTGCCCCTAACAGTTACGCAGGTATTGAGTTGGGTGCCACGGTCACGGCTTTGCGTGGCCGTGTCTTCGCTACGACCGAAGCACGGCCACGCAAAGCCGTGACCGTGGCACCCTGAAAACAAGCCTTTTCTTTCCGGA
>Ga0114966_10003952_pt1 | contig 12802 bp, 10 predicted proteins | sample M_130207_XF_Meta_FD_87029 | JGI IMG/M metagenome (GOLD analysis project Ga0114966, IMG submission 87029) | Freshwater microbial communities from Lake Montjoie, Canada to study carbon cycling - M_130207_XF_MetaG | ecosystem: Environmental > Aquatic > Freshwater > Lake | place: Lake Montjoie...
AATGATAAAACAATGATCACATACAAATTTAATGAAATACAGATGTTAGATCTCACCCAAACAATACCCACCTCAAACACTCCTCAAACTGTTGGAGATGCTTTAAATGCTGCGAGAGCTCAGGGTTTTGGAAAATGGGTGGTGTCTGGAAAAACATTAAATCTTTATGCTCCTGATGGCACAACAATTATTAGATCATTCACATTAAATTCAGCTACAGAACCAACATCCAGAACCTAAAATGTATATAATCACACAAGGATTTCTCAGCAATCTCTTATTATTGGGAGGTTTTTCAGCATTTATTAAATATATTTCAACAACAGATATATTTGATGGAAGAGCATATTACAGCGCTGACGGAACCACTTGGACACAATTAGATGGTGATTATGATTTCTTTCACAAAATTTATTATTCCAACAATCCACAACCAATAGGGGTGATCACAGCAGCAGGAAATTATAATTCACCTGATTGGGATAATGGTAATTCTTATGGGGTAATAGTTAATGATGCTGGGCAATTAACATTAAACACCAAATTCCTCACATCAATATTAATAGATGATTCTGCTTCTATGCTTTCTTCTTATGCTGAAACAGATTATCAAACAAACATTAGAAGCTTGTATTCTAATTTAGTAGCAAGAACAAACAAGTTAATCGGCACTACATCCACCCAATTCACTGCTGCTGATTTATGGACATTTGGCACAAAAATAAATGAAAAAACTAAAACAGGATTTACCACTTCTTTTACAGCTGTTGATAATTATTTAGCAGCATTAAAAAGAAAAGGCAATCTATCAGAATTAAATGATGCCTTAGATATATCAATGGTGGGTTTATCATATCAATCAATTATAGATATGATAATTAAAACAAATGACACGACAGGCAATATATCAAGAGCAGATACAATTAGACAATATTTACAATCAATTAATTCTTTGAGATTAAATGATATTAAATCCAGATATAAAACAGAAACATCCAAACAAAACACCCTGGCTCCACAACCAGGATACACCACAGGATACACAATCTATCTAACATTAAATGGGACAACAAGATATATTTGGTCTACATCAATCTATCCATATGCCGAAGTAGTGAAGAATGGAATAATCTTAACACCCACAGTTGATTACACAATATCTCCAACATTAGGTAAATTAGATCTTGTCATTGAGCTTACATCTAATGACACCCTTGAAGTGAATTTAAGACAAGATTGGGATGGGACAGCAGCAACAATAGCATATTCAGAAGATCCTCGTTATTTTATGGTGGAAAGATGGGCTAAAACCTACATTCCATTGCTTTTGTGTGTTTCAGATGGTGACAATGTATCAAGTGAAATTTTAGCTAATATTATATCTAATTCAGACACCCTATGGAATGATTTAGGAATACAATCATTATTATTTTCAAATTCATCTTCTGCTAATCAAAAAAATCTATTACCATTAACTGTTGAAGCAAAAGGTAAATATTTTCAAATAAATTCTAACAGTGATTGGGCAGATACAATTAATTCCCTATTGCCTGGTGGAGTAAACAATATATTTAAGGGAACATGGTCTAGAAAATTTAGCTATGATCTTCCTCAGTTTGTTAAATATGTTTACAATTCATCAGTGGTTTCATCAGGGGAATTAATTGATTCAACAGCAACAGTGAGATTTAGATATTCAACAGACAGAATTAATTATTCTTCTTGGATCACTGTACCTAATTTTACCAACTATTATTTAAACAAAGAGATTACAGATATAGAATATGATTTAACATTAACAGAAGGATGGAATGGAATAACAGCTATTAATCCCATTGTAAGTGAATTGTATCATGTTGTAATAATACCAGCAGAGAGATATTATTATTCTGAAACATATGACACTTCTGGTATGTTGTTTGAATATATTTTAGCATCAAATCTATTAGCGCCTGAAACATCTAGAATAAGTTGGGCTATTTGTAGAGGAGATAGCTTGGATTGGGAAGATTACACACCTATTATTAATAATAGAAATGGTGTATTACCTAACAGACAAAATTCAATTCAATTTACAAATGAATTACTTTATCAAAACTTACCCACCACATCTACAAATCAAATAGAGTTTACAGTGTTGAAAGATGGAGCTGCTTTTAAATGGACAGATAAAGCTATTGTTGCTGTGTTTGTTGATGGAGTGGCTGTTGGTAATGCTTCGTATACATATAATGGTGCTAATGGTATAGTGACATTTTCAGTTACAATTTTCTCCACCCAAACAGTGACAGTGAGTGTGAGATATCCAGCTGAAAGATTTTTTGCTGCGGGTGAATCTACATCTACAAATGATTATCGAACCTATTATCTAAAAAACGGTAGATGGGCTCCCGATTCTGAAATAGTGGTGCTTAATAATAATACAAAGATAAATAGAAACAATTATTATGCTAACAGAGAAGATGGAACAGTTACATTTTATAAAGAACAAGATCACACAGATTTAATTACAGTGTTCATACTTCCATCAGGCAAATTTAGAATTGGATTAAAGGTAGAAGATTACGATGATTCAATTGCTAATGTATATGATTTTGGATTAACATATTCCGAGCTTTCCAATGGCAATACATATGATTTATTTAAATCCACCGTAATGCCAGAAGTACAAGACAATCTGGTGAGAATAAATCAAACAAGCAAAATATCATCATTAGGACCAAGCATAGAATCAAGAATGTATATTGATTACACATTCTATTCTTCTCAGGGAAATGAAGAATCTGGTACACAAACAAAGTGGTATAGAATTAGATCTGGAAGCACTTTGGAAATTACAGCTACAAATGGATTACCAGAATATAAAAACAGAACTGTACAGAGATTAGCTGACTTAAATGGAGCTAGTAGTTATTTTATTCCTGGTGATCAAATATATGTAGAATTAATCCCATCTGATGGATTTATGAATGGAATTACATATACATCAGATGTTGTGACATTAAGATCAGCATCGAAACCTTATGCTACCGATGTACAGATTAAATCAAATACAATCATAGATACAAATAATTCTGTTTCTGCTGGTTCGATATTGACAGCTTATTATGTTTTTTATAATGGAACAGATCAATCGTCAATCAAATGGTATGAATGGACAAACAATACATCTAATTTAGTGTATACAGGAGCTACATTACCCACAGAAAATGTTGTTGCTGGTAAGGTATTCTCATTTATCATAACACCTTTCAATGGTAATGATTATGGCTTTGCTGTAGAGTCTCAACAACTTAATGTTATATAAAGGTATACACACTTAAAATCTTCTAATTGATTAACAGAGGTGATTAAAATGGATGATATTAAATTTATCCCAGATGAAGATTTGGTGGTTCATAAAGTTGATTTTGTTCAGCTTTCTCAAACACAAAACTGGGGTGTTGATGTTTGTAAAATTAATGAAGCTTGGAAAGTATCAAGAGGAAAAGGTGTCAAAGTAGCTGTTCTTGACACTGGAATCACACCTCATATTGATTTAGAAGGGCAATGGAATCAAGCATTTAACTGTACATCTGATCCTGATTACACTGATGGATCTTCTCATGGATGTATAGCACCAGGCGATAAAATTTTTATTAATGGCCAAGGTATTACCACAATTAAAGATTTTTATGCTCAAACTATGCCTGATTCTATTTATATCGATGGTAAAGATGGATTTACTATAAAGACCACCGAAAAACAAAATATATCAGTATTGAGCTTCAATGATGGCAAGTTTGAGATGAATAAAGTAAAAGCTGTCCATCAATTAAATTACATTGGTGAGGTTTACAAAGTAAAAACAAATTTATCTGAAATATCACTTACTCCATGGCATCCTGTATACATAAAAGATGGTAAAAGTTATAAAAAAGTAAGAGCTGAAGAGTTAAAAGTTGGAGATAATTTGTATTCAGTTGTCCCTACTGAAATTAACTCAGAAAATTTTAAATTATTTTATGGCAAATACCAAAAATGTAATAAATGCGAATATATCACAAGAGGGTCATATAGAAAATATTGTAGAAAATGTAACGCTAAAGATTCTTATGAAACTGTTGAAAAATATATTGAGATTAATGAAGATTTAGCATTCTTGACTGGTTTGATTTTTTCTGATGGCCACGTAATGAAATTGGATAATTCAATTGAATTTTGCGGAAATGATATTAATTTAATCAATATTTGTTTTAATTTATTTGAAAAAGTTTTTGATATTACACCACGAAGATTAAATGATAAAAATAAAAACTCGTATAGAATAAGAGCTAATGGTGTAGAATTAAAGAAATTTTTCATAGAACAACTAGGAATTCCACAAGGGTCCAAGTCATTAACTGTAACTTTGCCTGATGTTTTCAAAAGATGTTCTGATTCAATTTTTTCATCTTTTATAGCAGGAGTAATTGAAGGAGATGGAAGTATTGACAAAAAAGATTGGAGAATTAGAATTTGTTCAGGAAGTGTAAATTTTGTCAATGAATTAAGAGAAAACTTTAAATTTAGAGGCATTAAATCTTATATTCATTCTTTTAATCAAAAATGGACTGATAATTTAGGGTACCATATTGGCTTTAGTGTTACACCATTAATTGCTAAATATTTAAAAATAAAAGGCAGTGAAAGATATTTACCAACTGCTAGAGAATTTGACAAAATACAAAGTATTTCTGTTGAATTATATACTGGTGAATTATATGATTTGACTGTTGAAAATACATCTAATTATGTAGCTAATGGTTTTGTTGTTTCAAATACACATGTAGCTGGCATTATCGCAGCCACAGATAATGACCAAGGTGTTGTTGGAATTGCTCCTGAAAGTTTTGTAATTCCTGTCAAAGTGTTAACAAATAATGGCTCTGGTTCTTATGATTTTATTGCTAAGGGGCTCAGAACTGCTATTGATGCTGGAGCTGATATAATTAACATGTCTCTTGGCGCTAATGTTAAACCACCTCAGATGATTCATGACTTAATTAAAGAAGCTGTTTCAAGAGGTATTATCATTGTCGCAGCAGCCGGTAATGATGCTAAAGAAGTGAATTGGCCAGCAAGATATGACGAAGTGATTGCTGTGGCTGCTTTAGATGAAAAAGGTTCTATGGCTCACTTTTCGTCTAGGGGTCAAGAAGTAAAAACTGTTGCTCCTGGTGTTCAAATCTTTTCCACAGTTCCTACAAATCAATATGGAATGATGTCTGGTACTAGCCAAGCATCTCCATTTGTTGCTGGTGTTTGTGCTTTAATTTTATCACATTCTAGAAATACCCCAGGAGCTAAACCTATCATCGATTATGTTGATATGCTCAGAGCTCTTGACACATTGTGCGATAACACGCCTTATTTACAAACAGGAGATGCTAAAAATTGGGGATTTGGTATTCCTAAATTTGCTAACATCGACTGGACATCTATCTAAACAACAGAGCCAAAGAAAACAAAAAAAATGAACTTTAGCTCTTCTATTTCATCAAAGGAAAGAAGTGCTATGTTTAAAAAAATATATATCTTTGTTATAGGTTTTTTACTTGCCACAGTTGCATATCTTCAACCATATAGATTAGTGGTAGTTGTAGGAGATTCAATGTTTCCTACATACAAATCAGGACAAATTTTATTAGCCACAAGAGCCACCGAAATAAAAAAAGATGATGTGGTGGTGGTGAAAAACTATGATTTTGAAACAATCATTAAAAGAATAAAATACGAACCATCTGAAAAATATTATTATTTATTAAACAAAACTGATATCATTCCATTCTTAATAATAGATAATTCTTATTCAAACATATCTAAATATTACAATTTTTTTGAAAAGAAAAAAATCCTCGAATTAAAAGTGCCATTAAATCATTATTATATTTTGGGAGACAATTTTGAAAATTCAGAAGACAGCAGAAGTTTCGGTACAATAAAAAGAAGTCAAATTTTATTTAAAGTTGTAAATTAAGAATATGAATATATTTAATCTAGATGCCAATTACATTGAATGGCAATTAAAAACTGCTCAAAAATTCAATGATCCTGTAAAAAATGTTATCCAGAGAGGGTTGCAATCTTCCTGTACCGTGTTTGTGAAAGATGATACTGGTGAATGGTCAGGCAGTGGATTTCATATTGGTAATGGATTAATTATAACTGCATCTCACGTAGTACCTCCAGATCTAATAAACAAAAAATATGTTTTGGAGGTTACCTTTGATGCTATGACATTGTACAGAGCTGAAATTAATGTAACTGAACCAAGTGTAGATGCTGCTGTTATTTTATGCCCAGAAATCAAAGATAATGTTCCTTTTATTTCTTTGGGTGATTCTGATGTTGTTGAGGTGGGAGATTTGATTGCTGTAATAGGAGCTCCAGAAGGCTTTCACGATACAGCAACAGTGGGAAGAATTTCTAATATTCATCAATCTATTAATGATGAAACTATGCCAGCTTGGAATGATATTTTATTCTATGATGCTGATATTTTAGAAGGATCATCAGGTGGAATGATTCTTAATATGAATGGTGAATGTATAGGAACTGTAATGGGAGTGACAGGCAAACATGCAGAAATCGGTGTTGGAGAAAATGCTGCTTGCCCATCTAATAAGATTAAATCATTATTAGTATAATGTATTTATGCCAAGCCCATATGAAATATTAGGTGTATCTTCCAACGCCTCTGAAAAAGAAATTAAATCAGCTTACAGAAAATTAGCAAAAGAATATCATCCAGATGTCAACAAAGATTCTGGAGCTGAAGCAAAGTTTAAAGAAATATCTCAAGCCTATGAAGATATTGTTAATCCAAAACCTAAACAAAATTTTGATAATTCAGGTTTTAATCCTTTTGGTGGTTTTGGAGATATATTTAATCAACCACCTACACAGCAACCTAATTATATAAGAATTGACCTAACCCCAGAAGAAGCATTTAAGAGATTTACAAAAACAATTCAAATCAATATTTCTAAAAATTGTGAAGATTGCTCTGGCTCTGGTGGCAAGGGACATGCTAATGCTTGTATGGTTTGTATGGGGTCAGGAAGAAATATTAGAGCTCATAATCAAGGAATGTTCTTCTTTCAACAAGATTTAGGTCCTTGTCAAAATTGTTCAGGTAGAGGAAGAATATTCGAAAATATTTGTAATAAATGTCAAGGAGCAGGAGCATATTTAAGCATAGAATCATTTGATATTCCAATAAAGCCTGGTGTATTAAATAGATCTATAATGATTAGAGATAAGAATTTAATTATTGAATGTCATTTAGTTTCTGATAAATTTGGAGCAGATCAAAATTTTAATATGTTCACCGATATAGAAATAGATCCGATAGAAGCCATAATGGGAAAAACAATGATATTTGAGCATCCAAATGGCACCAAATTAAAATTAAATACAAAGAAAAATCTAGAACACAATTCACAAATAACAGTGAAGCACAAAGGTTTCCCAGCATCAGATACACAATATGGTGATTTAATTATAAGTTTTTTGTATAAGAATCCTATAGATATATCGGATGAGGAAGAACAAATTCTCAAATCTTATATTGAAATGAGACAGAAGAGGAACTTATTATGAGTATGATCAAGAGAGCTAATGGCGAGATTCAGACATTTACCGATGAAAAGGGTAATGTTGTTGAAGCTAAACAAACTGATGTCGTTTGGGCAGATGAAAAGGAAAAGGACGAACAATTTAAGGATGAATTGAGAATTCCTGTAGTATCTGATTTTGCTCTTGACATTGATGCTTCTGATGATGATGATGAAACAATAGCTAAGGATTGCTAATATGGAATCTATTTTAAATTTCTTTAAATTAAATTTTATGTATTTTTTGGTGTACATTGGTGTTGTTGTTGTTGCTTTTGTGGTGTTGTATTTCCTGTCAAAGCATAAAACAAAATCAATTGTTATTCTTCAAGCTTTAATTATCATTAAGACCTTTATGTATGCTAGTTTAGGTCCAAAAGCAGCTGAGCTAATTGATATCTGGATTGAGGGAATTCAAATGATTCAAGATGGTGAATTTTCCCAAGAAGATGGAATTGAGCAGTTTGTCCGATATGTTAAGTTAGCAGCTACATCTAAGGGTGTTAATTTATCTGACACCGAAACTGATGCCTTGAGAACTCTTGCTGAAACAACATTAAAAGTGTTTGTTGGAAAGAAAAAGAGTGAAGTGGTGGCAGCGGTTAAGGCTTTCAATTCACCAAATTATAAGTAAAGTTTCTCTCATTTCTCCTAAAGGCAGGGTAATTCTTGCCTTTTTTCTTTTAATAGGATACAATAGTTTATGATTCAGGTGGAAATTTATAATAATTTTTCCTCTATCAAAGATTTATCTACTTTTGATAGAAAACTTCCAATTCATATATCCAAAGCTTTATATGAAAAATTATCCTATATGAACCCTCAAGCTGAATGGTCTCCTAAATACAAACAGGGACTTTGGGATGGAAGAATATCTATCTACAATAAAAGAACTCAATGCTTTCCTACAGGTTTATGCTCAAGGGTAAGGGATTTATTTAAAGAGCTAAGTTTAGAATTTGAATTTGTAGATAAAAGAAATAAGCCTGAAAAGAATTACCCAATTGAGTGCGATTTTGGCGGTAAAGAATTAAGGTTCTATCAAAATGATGCTGCTAATCTTGCCTTAAAATGTCAAAGGGGAATACTGTCTCTAGCTACTGGTGCTGGAAAAACATTAACCTCTTGTCAAATATTTTCCAATCTTGGTGTTGCTCCTGTTTTATTTGTTGTGCCAGCCATCGAGCTATTAAAACAAACCCAAAAAGAGTTTGAGAAAATATTAAAAATCAATGGTGAACCTGTCAAAGTAGGTATCGCTGGAGATGGCATATGTGATTTGAATATGGAAGGTGTAAATGTCATCACATATCAAACAGCATTAGCAGCCTTCAATAAAAAATATTCTGAAACACAATATAAAGTGGTGGAAGATACAAAGAATGATGATGGAACTTCTAAATCAACAGAACAATTAAAAACAGAATATGAAGATGCCCTAAAAGCATTTAAATCTAATGAAACATCTAAGCCCTTACAAACAAAATTAAAAAAAACTGAAACATCTTATAACAACAGATTAAAATCAATTCAAAACAAGCAGAAAATTAAAACATTAATTGAATCTGTAAAAGCATTAGTGATTGATGAAGCCCATGTTGCTCCTGTGGTTATTGAAGAAATAGCTTTACCTGCCAAGAATGCTTATTATCGTCTCGGCCTTTCAGCTACCCCATTCCGCACAGACAATCAGGAAATTAGGATAGAAGGTATTTTAGGCAAGAAGATTACAGAAACATCTTGTTCTGATTTGATTGAATTAGGGTTTCTCGTTCCTCCTAAGGTGTTTGCTTGTCCTATAAAAAAGATTGAAGATTCTAATACATATCAAGAAACATATACAAACAATATAGTAAATCATTGGGAAAGAAATTACAGAATTAAGCAATTTGCCGAAGCCTTAAAAGAAGCTGGTAGACCCACTTTAATATTAGTGGAAAGACTCGAACATGGAAATATCTTAGAGGGTATGATTGAAGATTCTGTTTTTGTTCCTGGTGGCGATAAAGGCTTTGTAGATCCAGCAGATGAAGAAAAGAATTATAGAAGAAGAATGCTAAATGCTGTTGAGAATAATGAGATAATATTAATAGCTACACAATGGGCTAATGTTGGTGTTGATGCTCCAAAGATTTCTGCTTTGATATTAGCTGGTTCATCATCTAGTCCTGTCACCACTATTCAACAAGCTGGAAGAATCTTAAGATGTGTGGGCAAAGATATAGAAGCATCAAAAGAAAATGGTAAATATGATGCTATTATCATTGATTTTTCTCCCATACAAAAACATTTAAGATCACATTATCTTATGAGAAAAAGGGTATATCAAAATGAAAGAGCTTGGTATTTTGAGGAATTAAAATGACATTACCTGATTCAATGGTTTGGATTACAGAAAAAATACATCTTAAATCAAATTATCTCATTTATTATTGGTCTATTTCTTGTGGATTTTGTAAGGTGTATTTTAAAGATTTACAATTGTGGAAGCTTAGGTATTCTGATTTGGATATTCTCTTGGTTCATTTGCCCACATCAGAACATGCTTTGAATGCTAATGAAGTGGTTAAAGTTTATAATGAATTTGAGATGAATTTGCCTTGTTGTTTAGATAACAATCATGACTTGAAGGACATTATTAATCCTAATTCCTATACACCTCAAATGTATTTATATATAGATGGTGAGCTTGTTATGGGTGGAATTGGAGATATGGTGATTGACAATATTGATAAAAAGATATCGGAGAAGTTTAAATAAAAAAATCCACCTCATTGTGGATCTAGTTGATTAGTGTTGTTTAAGCATGAGATCAACAATTGCTGAAAACATATTCTCAATATCTTTAAAAATATTCATAGTTATCTCCTTTCGCAAAAAAATACCACTGACTTATTACCGTCAGTGGTATTATATCTTAAATTCTTTATAATACCCACAGACACCTTTTTGAAGGCTCAATAATGTTTAAAACAGAAGATATTTATCATGGCTATCTTTCCATTACATAATTCACATATAGCAAACTATGATGTATTAAGATCAGATACATTTAAAGCTGGTATGGTGTTGATAAGAGACAGTAATGGAAATGCTACTAAAGCTGATAGAAATAATTTGTCTCTTGATTCATTAAAAGAGCAGATGTTTAAATTTTTAGGATTTGCTTCTGGTGATCATGATGTTAATAACAGTATTATATTACCTGATCCAATTGGTTCTAATTATTTAGATTCAGCTAATAATTTTATCACAAACGCAAATGCCAATTATGGTGTTTTCAAAAGATCAATTGCTGAGTTTTCTGATGAGAATGTAAGCAGATATTATAATGTTTTTGACAATTCATTATTAGCTAGAAGAGGTGTTGGTGTATACAATTTAGAGAGTGAAGTATACATAACAGATCAATTTAATCCTGTCTTGGCTACTACATTTAATGGAGATTCAAGAACTCCTGTAACATTATTGCCAGGAGATTTGTTAACGTTCGGTGCTAATGAAAATGCTGGCAAATTAGTCAAAGTTGATATTAGCGGAAATGGGCCTTCTATATTAGTTGTTGGAATTGTTGATAAGTATGATTCTGGAACAAATCTCCTTACATTTACTCATAGTTTAGAATATTACAACAATACTGTTAATATTGCTTCCACTGGTTTATATTTAAATTTGGATGCTTCTAATCCCACAAGTTATCCTGGATCAGGTACTACTTGGTTTGATTTATCTGGCAATTCTTTGAATGGATCTATGAACAATGGAGCAACTTGGTATTCTGATTATGGTGGATTGATTAGATTAGACAGTGTTGATGATCAAATTGTGATTGCTGATAATCCAATATTTGATTTTTCTGGTGATTTTTCTATAGAAATTATGTATTATCCAAACGAGTTTACCTTACATGGAATATTAGGCAAATGGGTTACAGGAAGTTCTATGTTAGGCAACACTTGGATTATCGGATCATTCTTTGGTTCACCTACCGGAGCATCTATTTTCTGGAACTCATTAACTACTGCTGGTGGCGCTTTTGTTGTCACTCCTACTTTATTCACTAATTATAAATGGTATACAATCACTGTTACACGAAGTTCTGGATTGATGTCAATATATGTGAATGGTATATTTGAAATAGCTCAACTTAATACACCAAATTTTACAAACCCAAACCCTATTATTATTACTAAATGGGCTTCTTTTCAAGCAGGAGCAGACATAGCATTAGTTAGATTTTATAACAATGCTTTATCTTCCCAGCAAGTTCAGCAAAATTACAATCACACATACAATAGGATGTTTATTTAATGGCCATCTTTCCTTTACATAATTCATATATAGCAAACTACGATGTATTAAGATCAGATACATTTAAAGCTGGCATGGTACTTATGAGAGATTCTAATGGCTATGCTGTAAAAGCTGATAGAACTTCGCTTGCCACTGATTCTTTATCTGAACAAATGGGTAAATTTTTAGGATTTGCTTCTAATGATCATGATGTTAATAACAGTATTATATTACCTGATCCAATTGGTTCTAATTATTTAGATTCTGGTAACAACTTTATTCAAAATGTCAATTCTCATTATGGTGTATTCAAAAGATCAATCGCAGAATTTTCCGATGAGAATGTAAGTAGATATTACAATATATTTGATAATTCTTTACTTACTAGAAGAGGTGTTGGAGTTTACAATTTAGAGAGTGAAACATATATTACAGATCAATTTAATCCTGTTATAGCTTACACCTTATATTTAGATGACATTGCTACAACTACATTAAGTCCTGGAGATCTTTTAACCTTTGGTGCTGGTATCAATGCTGGAAAATTAGTTAAAGTAGATACATCAGGATTTGGTCCTTCTGTTCTTGTAGTGGGAGTGGTTGATAAATTTGATTCTGGAACAAATTTATTATATTTCACCCATTCATTTGATTATTACAGAAATGTTCCTAATTTATTTACAACAGGAATTACCCTTAATTTAGATGCTAGCAATCCAACATCTTATTCTGGTTCTGGTACTACTTGGTATGACTTAAGTGGAAATAGCTTAAATGGAGCTTTAGTAAATGGCGTTTCGTTTACTAATAATTATTTTTCTTTTGATGGTTCTAATGATTACATTGAAGTGCTGGATAATGACTTGTTAGAT
>Ga0114966_10003953_pt1 | contig 12802 bp, 10 predicted proteins | sample M_130207_XF_Meta_FD_87029 | JGI IMG/M metagenome (GOLD analysis project Ga0114966, IMG submission 87029) | Freshwater microbial communities from Lake Montjoie, Canada to study carbon cycling - M_130207_XF_MetaG | ecosystem: Environmental > Aquatic > Freshwater > Lake | place: Lake Montjoie...
GCGGTCGCTTTGCGGGGACAATTATTTTCGCTTTGCAAATGGCTACAAACATAGTATCTTTGTCAGCAATATTTCGGTAAGAAAATGTTTCAAACCGCACTAGGCAAAGCTCCAAAACGTTAGGTGCAAGCGTAAGAAGAGCGACAGAACAAACTTAAACCGACAGAAAAACAGTGGAAAAAATGCTAACGCTTCGTAAAATTAAAAGAGCTGCAAGCCAAAACACAAGCCAACGCTTCTGCAACACATTTAATTTTACCCAAACCCACCCAAGGTCACCCACCTTAACAAATTGTTGACAAGTTTGAGGACTTTTTAAATCGACTTTAAAATATTCTTTTTATATTTGCCAATATCTGTCAAGTCAAAATAGAGCACATTGAAAACAATTGGAATAATATTACGTGAGTTAAGAGAAGGCAAAGGTTTATTGCTTAGGGAAGTTGGAGCAACGCTTTCACTTGACCCGACTATTTTAAGTAAAATTGAGCAAGACAAGCGTATGCCGACAAAAGAGCAAGTAAAATCTCTTGCAAATTTTTATAAAGACCAAAGGAATGAAGTAATAATTGCTTGGCTTTCTGACAAACTTTATTACGAAGTTCAAGACGAAGATTTGGCTTTACAAGCTATGCTTGTTGCGGAGGAAAAAATTAAATATAATAAAAGCAAAAGGTAATGGAAAAAGTATATTTAATAGAAGATGAAATAAATGAGGTTAATGAACAACTTGTGTTATTCTACCCGAATCTTAATGCAAAGGAAGACTATAAGACTGATTTTTTTTATAATGAATATAAAAAACTTGATGTTGAATTTAATACCCGATATGACCTTACGTATCAATATTTAGTAAACTTTTCTAAAACAAAAAATTTACCAATTCATAGATGGTTTTATTATCAAGAAGGTTATTCACCTGAGTTAATTAAAAAAGTACTTAAATATTTAAATCTTAATGGAAGTACTCATTTATTTGACCCGTTTGCAGGTTCTGGAACATCATTAGTAGCTGCAAAAGAATTAGGAATAAAAGCGACAGGCATAGAAATTAACCCATTTAGTTGCCATATGGCCATTTCTAAAACACAAAACTATTCAGAAGAAGAAATTAATATTCTCGAAAATTTTGAAGTGCCAAATTATAAACCGATAAAAAAACTGTTTGAAAAATATGAATTATCAATTATTGAAAATTTATTTGAAATTGAAAATTTTGAAAAAATTGAATTGATAAAGAAAAAAATTGAATTAGAAAGAAACAAAAAAGTAAACAGTATCTTATTCACAACGTTGCTATGTATTTTACAGCAAGTTTCATATTATAAAAAAGCTGGAAATGGCTTAAAGAAAAAACGAATATATAAATCGGTTGATACTTTTGAAGCATTTAAATTTAAGCTGAACGAAATAATTTCTGATATTAAATTAAACAAAAACAAAAACAAAACAGTAATAATTAATGACAATTGCTTAAATATTAATAACCATAAAATTGATGAAATTGATATTTCAATTTTTTCACCTCCATATGCAAATTGTTTCGACTATTATGAAGTTTATAAAATAGAATTATGGATTGGTGAGTTTGTAAAATCGTATGAAGAATTGCGTAAATTAAGAAAGGCAGCATTAACTTCAAACTTAAATGCAGACCTCAAAAAGAAAACGAAAATTGTAACAACCTCAAAAGTTCTAATCCCAATTATTGATTATTTAAATAACACTAAATTATGGGACAATAAAATACCCAAAATGCTAAATGCTTACTTTAGTGAAATGGAGCAATTATTAGTAAGTCTATTTGAAAAAACAAAAAAAGGAGGGTATTGTGTTGTTGTAGTTGGAAACTCTTCATATGGTGGACTGGCAGTACCCACCGACATAATATTAGCTGAAATCGGAAAGAATTTAGGATTTACAGTGCAAGAAATAATTGTTGCAAGGAGAAATGAAACAAGTTCACAACAGTATTCAAAAATCGGTAATTTAATAGAGTTTGTAAGGGAAAGCTTGATAATATTTAAGAAATGAAAAAAGATATTTTACAAGTAGATTCTATACCAATTATTGTTGAGGACAATTCAATTCTTGAAATTACAACTAGAGATGTTGGTTATTTTACTCACTCGTTTTTTAAATATCCTTGCAAATTTATACCTCAAGTACCTAAATGGGCAATTGAAAAATATACAAAAGAGAATGATCTAGTATTAGATTGTTTTGCTGGTTCAGGAACAACTTTAGTTGAAGCTGTTATGCTTAAGAGAAATGCACTAGGTGTAGATTTCGATAAATTGAGTCAACTTCTTTGTTTAACAAAAACTAAATTACTCACAAAAAAAGAAATTCTGAGCATCAAAGAAATGCTTGATGAATTATTTTTTAAAAATAAAAATATTGAACAACAGCTACCTGATTTACACAATATTGAACATTGGTTTTGTTCAGAAACAATCCAAGAATTGAGCAACTTAAAAAATAATATCGATTCTATTTCAAATAAAAACATAAAGAATTTTTTCTTAGTGTGTTTTGCTTCTATAATTAAAAAAGTATCGAATGCAGATGAAAATTCACCAAAGCCATACGTTTCTTCAAGATTTAAAAAGAAAAAATATTTTGTAAAAGAACTATTTTTAAAGGCTGTAAATAATTATGTCGAAGTGTTTGAAAAAAATCAAAATGTCAAACTTGGTACTACTAATATCATATCGCAGGATGCAAGAAACATTGGGAACAAAGATTTGAAGAATAAAATTGATTTAGCAGTAACATCACCACCTTATATAAACGCTTTTGATTATGTACGTTCGTTAAGGCTTGAAAACGCTTGGTTAGGTTTTTTTGGAGATTCTAATATCTCAACAATTAAAAAAAATCAGATAGGTACAGAAACTATAGGAGCAGACATATATAAAAAGGAAATTGTAAAAACAGGTATTAAATCTTTAGATAAAATACTAATTAAAATTTCTTTACTAGATAAAAAAAGAGCTTATGTAGTCTTGAAATATTTTCAAGATATGGAAGCAAATATAATTTCAGTAAAAGATTTATTAAAAGTCAACGCTCACTACGTTATTGTTGTTGGTGATAGCGTAATTCGTGATATTGAAGTTCCAACACACAAAATATTAATTGAAATTGCTAAAAAAAATGGGCTTATACTTGTGAACACTTTTTCATACATTATAAAAAATAGATACTTAAGAATTCCAAGGGCTGACAGAGGTGGATTTATTAAATATGACTGGATTATAGATTTTAAAAAAATAAAATAATGGCACAAAAAGATAGAGATAAAGAATATTGGCTAATCCCTAAAAGAGCAAATTTACACCAATCTGTTGTATTGCTTAAGGGTATTATCAACTTAGATTATGATGGTAAAACTTGGAATCCTTCAAAGCAAGATAGATTAGGCTCTTACTTAGGAAAAAAAGGTGCAACAAATGATGGTAAAAATATAACGCCTCAAGCAGTGCGAACACTACTTGCTAGTATACCTCAGTACTTTGGCTTTACATTTATAAACACTGAAAAAACACCTAATACTTTGCTTATAACAGAAGCAGGTCATAAAATTGCAGAAGAACAAGAGGATTTTTTGGACAATTACGACTTTAGCAATTTAAGAGATGCTGAAAAGGATAGTGCTTGTATTCAATACTCTGAACTTTACTTGAATCAATTTCTGAAATTACAAATAACAAATCCTGTGATTTTAAAAGATTGCGAGAACATCTTAATCTTCCCTTTAGTATTCACATTGAAAATTTTAAAAAAGACAAAATATCTCACATATGAAGAAATAGCGTTCTTTATTTTTAGGAGCAAAAATCAATCTGAATATGATTTAGTTTTAATTGAAATTGAGAATTTTAGAAAGCTAGACTACGAAAGTCAAAATAAATTAATTGAGACTTTCAAAAAAACACATCTCGGCAATATCTCTTTAGTACAAGCTCCTACATCAAGTTATTTTCAGAAACTATGTTTTTATACAGGTTTAATCACCAAATCAAATATTGAAATTGTTAATCCGAAGAATAAAGAAAAAAGAAAACTTAGTACAATAATTTTAAATGATAAAAAAGAAAAAATTATTGACAAAATTATTAAAGAGTATAATTATGAACCTTATGATTTTGGTAATAATTTACAACTTTGGCAACAATATATTGGAAATACTTCTGTAAAGGCAACACCTGTAGATGTTTCAGTTACAAACAAAACTAAAACAGAACAACTAATAGTTATTTCACAAAATAATTATATTATCAAAGGCGATTTAATTTCTCCTGGCGATATTATGATTTTCCCTTCGATAGAGAATTTCGAATATAATGTAGCGGTATTTAACAAAAAAAATGGCAAGCCTTTAATAAATATTCAATATAAATTTGGTGATAAGAATATTGTACTAAAGGATATAGAAGATGAAAATATTAATTTAATTGAGAGAAAACATATTGAAAATGAAATAATTCAACATATCAACTCAAAAGATTTTAGCAAAGAATACTCTCAATATTTAAATATTATTTCTAAACTCACAGGGAAAAATTTATTGCAAAGTAAAAACTTAAGAGGCTCCCGATTGGAATTTTTATTTTTTCAACTCTTTAAGAATTTTGAGGAAAACAAAATTATAGATGAGGTAATTTGGAATGGGAAAACACGTGAGTATGGTATTCCATCTCCTTCGCCTGGTGGCCCTACTGGGGAACCAGATTTAATTCTATTTATCGGCAATAATTTAATAGTTATTGAATTGACAACAATAAAACCCAAAGCTCAACAATGGTCTGCAGAAGGTGCTTCGGTTCCCGATCATATCAGACTAATTGAGCAAATGTATCCGAAATATAATATTTTCGCTTTTTATTTAGCTCCTATTATTCACGAAGAGCGTGTTACAAAAGGAATGCTTTCAAGACTAAAAGAGTATAAATCAAAACTGCACTGCCTCGAAATAGAAAAATTTATAGACACTTGCAAAAAAATAAAAACGAAGAAAGAATTTTTAAAATATATAAAGTAAACGGTAATGCATTTGGTAGCACATTTCCTTTTTTTTCAAAGCAACGACTAGCGCCAAAAAAAATCGAAAGAGCTACCAAGTAAACACAGCAAAACAGCAGTAAACAATGGACAAAAAAAGCAACGACAGTCAGAGCGCCAGCACCTAACAGCACCTACCCAAAAGGCGGGTTTTCGTGTTCCAAAGACAGTTTTGTAGTTAATCAAACATTAGTTTTTCAAATCAAGTTTTGTGGTAAAAGTCCCGCCCTTCGGGTAGCTGCAAAACGTTAGCAGAAACTCCGCGAGTTCTCGCTTCGTGCCTGGGAGAAATCGATAAAGTTTTAAAATTTTACTTCGATTTAAGTTCACGGAGGACAACGAATGGAAACAAATTATACTAAAACTTAAAATTCACAATTAGGCCTTAGGACAAAAAATAAACTCGACATTTATGATAAAGGGATTATACGAAACACATTTATATGTTTCCGACATTAAAAAATCTATTGAATTTTACAAGAATGTATTAAAACTTGAGCAATGCTATTACGAAGACGAAAGAAAAGCAGGATTTTTTTGGATAGGTAAAAGTAAACAAGCAATGCTTGGACTTTGGGAGAAACCTAAAGAAAACATTGATATTAGACATTTTGCTTTTGAATGTGAAACGGAATTCATCTTAAAAGAATCTGTTACCTTTTTAAATTCACATAATATTAGACCTCGAAACTTTTTGAATAATGGCATCGAAGAACCGATGGTATTTGCTTGGATGCCGGCTATTTCAATATATTTTAACGACCCTGATGGACATTCCTTGGAGTTTATTTCCATTTTAGATGGAGAATCAAAACCTGAAAATGGAATTTTGACTTATGAAAAATGGTTAGAACTTGAACAAAAATAAAAAACAAAATGTTGAACTCAAAAGACGAACATTCCCGTTGGAATTTGGTAGGTTACACCCGAAACTTAGCATCTGCTAACAGCGACTACCCGACAACCGGCTGATATGTACTAGGTCCAGACAGCCGGCTGACGGGTAGTCGCAAAACGTTATGCCCAACTGCTCGATGAAATTCACGCTTCGTGTCTGGGGGAAATCGGAAAGTCCTAAATTCTAACTTCGACTTAAATTGCTAAGGACAAAAAAAAATGAACCAAGACGACTATTTTCAAAAACTAATTGACATTTGAGGACAAAATTAGGAAGACTTGAAATTGTATAATAATTAAAATAAAATGTATTACAAACAATTAAAAAATATAATTATAGCTATTGTTGCTTTTTTACCATTATTGGTGAAGTGTCAAATTAACTATGGCTCAAATAACGGGAAGTTTTTAACAGTTCGTGGGACAAAAGTTTATTATGAAGAGTATGGAAAAGGAGTACCTTTACTTATGTTACACGGAGGTTTTGGAGATATAACTGATTTTCAAAAAGTCATTCCAAAACTTTCTGAAAAATATCGTGTAATTATTCCTGATGCACCAGGACTAGGACGTTCTGAATATGCAGATAGCATTTTAAGTTACCAATTATTAGCAGACTATAGTTCAAAATTTATTGACCTATTAAAATTGGACAGTGTTTACGTAATTGGTTGGAGTGATGGAGGTAATACAGCATTGATTCTAGCCAAAGATAGACCTGAAAAAGTAAAAAAGATAATCGTTTCTGGAGCAAACTATAAATTGGACGGTTTTACAAAAGAAGCGTTGGAAGAATGTAAGAATCTTACTGACACTAATTGGGTAAAAAAAGAATTAGAAGGTTGGATAAAACACTATCAAGCACTTTCAACAAAAAATTGGACAAGATATGTCTCTGAAGGTGGAACAATGTGGTTTGACGAGCAATATTTTCCAAAAAACGACCTCGAAAAAATACAAGCCTCAACTTTGGTTGTTTATGGTGATAAAGATATGTTTACTTTAGAACACGGTATTGAAATCAGAAATGCAATTAAAAACAGTCAATTTTGTGTTATTCCTGACTGTTCCCATCAAGTGTTTTATGAAAAACCTGAATTATTTATAGAGTTAGCGTTGACTTTTTTAAACAAAAAAAAATGACCTCGATAAATTACAAAAACTCATTGAATAACTATGTAGGTCGTGTGCTCACAGCAGGGCATAACAGGTGTTTGGCTATATGGCGGAAACGTACATATCGCTTACCGCCACATCGCCAAGCACCAAAACGTTAGTGGTAATTATTATATGCAACGCATGAAAAAGATAATATTATTTATTTTAGTTCTCTCATTTACAAATGTATTTTCACAAATTCAATTTATTGGTTTTGACAGAAACGTTTGTCCTCAAGCACTGAACAACACCTATACCTACAGTAATTTTTCCAGTGGTGGTGGTGGCTCAGGTACTATCTATGGTTATACAATTTACAAAAATGGCATTGTTGTATATAGTGCAAGTGGCAATATGGGGGGTGGTAAATTTTGTAAAGATTTAATTTTCATAAATGATTCCATTGGTTTTTTGGTATACTATAGTGGGAATTCATCTAATCGTGTTTTAAGAACTGAAGATTTTGGACAAACTTGGAATGAAATAGGAGGAGGAGCACCAAACTATTTTGGATTATACGTAGCCAACTCAATTTCTGCCTATTTAGTTACTCAGTGGGACACTCCTCTACAATTGTATATTGCTAGATGTTGTGCGTTGCAATCCAATGTAAATAATAATTTTATTTATGATCAAACTATAAGTTCAGATATTTTTGTAACTGACACATTATTAGCTGCTGACCTCTGCAATCAAGATTCATTAAAAATTTATATACTTAATGGACTTGATACGATTACCTATCATATCAATTTTAATTTACAATATGTTGGAATTCAACCCGAGATTGATGTTGCAAAGTCTGCGTTTTCAGTCTATCCAAATCCATCGAGTGATTTGTTTCAACTTTCAATTTTATCTATTAACATAAAATCAGTAAGTCTACTGTCAATAAATGGAGTTAAAATAATAACTTATGACAATCAAAGTGTTTATAATAATAGTTATTCTTTAAACCATATCCCTAATGGGACTTATGTAATTAGGGTTGATATTGAAGGAGGAGGTAATTCTTATATTAAATTAATAGTAAATAACAACCACTAACAGGCGTTTGGCAAAAAAGCGGGTTCATTGGTTAATTGAACATTCTACCTCGTATCAACTTTTGTGCTGGGTTGATAGTTTAGTGCTTCGAAATCCGCTTCTTCGCCAAGCGCCAAACCGTTAGCGTTCATTGGTAAAAAGAAGACAGTAGCATAAAAAACTGTATATTTGAAAGGCGAAATCCTCTTAGCCATTTAAACAGAGTAGGGACAAAATTTTAACACAGATAAACCATGAAAAAAAACAATTTAATTTTAGGTACATTTTTAGCAATTACTGCTATTTTGTTCAGCAGTTGTGGAGCTTCTCCATCCTCTGACAGCACCTCAACAGAAAAAGTTGAAGGCAGCACTGAAAGCACTTCAACAGAAAAAGTTGAAGGCAGCGCTGAAAGCACGGAATCGGGTGGTGTGGTAACCATTGGCACCCAAGTGTGGACCTCCACGAATTTGGATGTATCCACTTTTCGCAATGGCGACCCTATACCGCAAGCCAAAACCGATGCAGAATGGGAAGGAGCAGGAGAAAACAAACAACCTGCATGGTGTTATTACGATAACGACCCATCTAATGGCACAAAATACGGCAAGCTTTATAACTGGTATGCGGTAAACGACCCACGCGGCCTAGCGCCAAAGGGTTACCACATACCCACAGATGCAGAGTGGACGAAACTATCCGATTACTTAGGTGGAGAAGATTTAGCCGGCACAAAAATGAAAAGCACTAGCGGTTGGAAAAACGATGGTAACGGCAACAACAGTAGCGGCTTTTCAGGTCTTCCGGGCGGTTCCCATAGCTACTGTGGTACATTCTACGACGTTGGTAACCTCGGTGGCTGGTGGAGTTCTTCGGAGTACAATACAGGCGATGCCTGGATCCGCGGCCTGGGTTACTACGGTGGCAGTGTAAACAGGGGCGCCGACAATAAGGGGAGAGGGTTGTCTGTCCGTTGCCTCAGGGATTAATTTATTTGATTTATTTGACAATTTGATTATTTGATTATTGGGGTTTGGGGCGAAGCCCCAAAGAAAATTTTAAAAAAATGGCACTTTATAGTGAACTTCCTGTATATAAAGCTACTTACGACTTGTTGTTGGGCATTTTTCGGTTTACGAAAGATTTTGGCAAGGAGTATAAGTACACCGTTGGGGAGAGTTTGAAAAAGGAGACGATTGAGCTGCTCACATTGATATACAGAGCCAATGTAAAACGCGATAAACAAGAGGTGTTGCAAGCAGAGGAATAGCTAAATTTATTCTGAAAATACGTACTTGAAAAAGAACCAACGAAACGCTAACAGCACCTACAAAAAATTGGCGGTTCGGTGCTTCGTATGACAGTTTTGTGGTGGCACAAACATTCGTTCTTCGTAAGAACATTTGTGGTAAAAATCGCCAACTTCTTGTAGCTGCAAACCGTTAGGCGTAAGCTTTAGACAGCTACTAATTTTATTTTTAGTATACCGACAAATTATTTTACTTTTGAGCTTTTCGATATTTTAATTTGAAATATAAACAGAATGCCAAGACAATTTTATATCATCTTATTTATGTCGACCACTTTTATTTCGAATGGTCAAAGTATCAGAGGAAAGATTATTGATTCTACACAATCACCAATTCCATTTGCAACAATCGCAATACTAAATGCGTCAGACAGCTCAATAATAAAAGGAAACCTTGCTGATGAAAATGGTGATTTTATTATACAATCAATCAGCAGAGGACTATATTTACTTCAAATTACGGCTATTGGATTTAATCCAAAATACACTAAATCAATAGAAATTGATTCTATATCTTCTGTCGACTTATCATTCATCACTTTAAATCATCAAGAATTCAATCTTAATGAAATTTCGGTATCTGCGATAAAAAGAACTATTGAGTTCAAAAATGGTAATACCATCATAAATGTTGAGAATAGCCCATTAGCAAAAGGGAATACTGTTTATGATTTGTTCTCTAAATTACCAGGAGTAAGCATAAATAACAATATTATTCAATTAAATGGTAAGGCTGGTGTAATTATTATGTTTGACGGCCGTGTTCAACAGTTGACAAACACTCAACTTATTAATATCCTAAAAAGTATGAATGCAGAATTAGTGGAGAAGATTGAAATAATGAGAAATCCGCCAGTTAAATATGATGCTTCAGGAACTTCTGGTATGATAAATATCAAAACAAAAAAAACAAAATTGATTGGATTTAGCGGAAGTACTTACGTCTCTTTATCACAAGGTCGTTTGGGTAGGTCTTTATCAGGTATATCGTTCAATTACAAAGCAAAAAAAGTAACTTTTTTCTCAAATATAGATTATAGCTATGGTTACTATCAATCTCTTGAAAGATTCAATAAGAAATTTAAAACCGACTCATCTTTTACAGAATTTAATTCAATTAATACAGTTAATGATTTAGACAATAGTCTAAATTATAAAATTGGTGCTGACTGGTTTATAAATAAAAAAAACATTATTGGGTTTAAAATTGATGGTGGACCTGGTTCTTATACTTCTGACGGAAATGGAACAAATACAATTTCACAGTATAATAATTTAGGGTTCGACCATTTAAAAGCGTTAGTATATATACCAGATAATTGGAAATTAAACAACTATAACTTAAATGCTGAACACCATTTTGACACATTAGGAACTGTTTTAAACTTCACCTCAGATTATACGAGACTATCTGAAACAAATTCTAGTAATGTTCAAAATATTTTTTTAGACGTTAATAATCAGGAAGCGCTTCCGTCAAATATATACAGAAATGTTAATCATAATACCACAGATATTTTTGCTTCTAAACTTGATTATACAAAAGTTATTAATTCTAAAACTTCTTTTGAAATTGGGGTAAAGGCTGGTTTTGTAAATACATTGAATAACTATGTGTTTGAAAGGAAAAACAATACTAGTGGAAATTATTTTCAAGATACTGATTTAACTAATAATTATTCGTACTCCGAACAAACCTATGCTACTTATTTTAATTTTATAAAGTCATTTAATAAAGTGAATATGCATCTCGGAATGCGTGCAGAAAATACAAATTTAATTGGTCGAAATTCTGAGAAAGGGTTTGAGCTTAAAAAAAGTTACTATAATATTTTTCCAAATATATCTATTGAATATACATTGTCAGAAAAGAATAGTTTTCAGTTAAATTTAAATAGACGTATTGATAGACCACAGTATAATAATATCAATCCATTTAGATCCTATAGAGACCAATATTCTTATTTTGAAGGTAATCCTTTCCTTCAACCTCATTATAGCAATACTATTGAAATGACTCACAGTTATAAGGAACTTCTGACTAATACCTTTACTTATTCAAGAATAGACAATGTTATGTTGTTTTATACGAAGCAAAATGACAGTACAAAGGTTACCACGGAAACAATAAAAAATATGAAGTTCAACAACTATTATTCATACTCATTCTTTCTTCAAAAAAGTTTAAAACCTTGGTGGGATATTTCAGCTAATAGTACTTTTTCTTATACTGAATATGTCGGAGACATAAGTGGCGTTGCATTTAGAACAACTGCTATTTCTTACGCACCTTCATTAACGAATACATTTACTACGCCAAAAAATACTAAAATAGAAATTATTGCTTTTTATAACAGCCCAATAAACAATGGATTTGTGCAAATTAAATCACGTTGGATGCTTTCATTCGCTATCAAAAAAACTTTTCTGCACGAGAAGTTAGATTGCAGTATCGGTTTGAATGATGTGTTCAACACTGGATATTTTCGCACTGGAGTAAATTTCGATAATCAAAATTGGAACTTTAAAGTTAATCAAGATAGTAGAAGACTGGTTGTTAGTATAAATTACAATTTTGGAAAAATAAAAATAGGTGCAAGGGAAACAAGTAGTAACGAACAAGAAAAGGGAAGGCTTAACCATTAAGTTGAATGCGATTTAATAAATAAAACAAAGTAATGTGGCGCAAGGCGCCACATTACTTTGTTACGACTATTATGTTTTTAAAGACTTTGGTTAACGACTGTTGTTAGCTAAACTTGTAGACCGTTGTGTTTTTAGGTATGAAATAAAAGCCAACGCCTAACCGCACCTATAAAAAATGCGGGCATTGGGCTTCGGCATTTGCAAAAGCAGTAGACAATTAGTTAATTTTCGCTTTGCAAATGTCTGGTAAACATTTAGCTTTGTCAGTAGCTATTCGGTAGAAATCGGTTTCAAATCCCGCACTTCTTATAGCTGCAATCCGTTACCAGTAATGCACCCAGAAATCTCCGTAGAAAATTATTCGGTTGACAACTATGCTTTTTTCAGGACAACTTAGGACAGGGTTTCATTGAAACAGTTTAGGGAAATAGAAACGGTTTTTAGTTTTTTATTTTTCTCCCCTTTTTGCGGGTTTTGAAAACCCGTAATGGCTATCCCAAATTTAGCACATTTGTTTTTTGCAAAAGACTGCAAAAACCCAAATAAGCTAAATCCCTTCCCATAATAAATAGGCGTGCTTTCAGCACCCTTTTGCGCATCTCGCCTCCGCTCGGTCAAAAGCGCAAGCCTGCGGCAGCAAGGCTCTATATAAGCACAAATATTATTGAGCTTAATAAAATAACGATTAACCTCTTTTAA
>Ga0114966_10003955_pt1 | contig 12798 bp, 13 predicted proteins | sample M_130207_XF_Meta_FD_87029 | JGI IMG/M metagenome (GOLD analysis project Ga0114966, IMG submission 87029) | Freshwater microbial communities from Lake Montjoie, Canada to study carbon cycling - M_130207_XF_MetaG | ecosystem: Environmental > Aquatic > Freshwater > Lake | place: Lake Montjoie...
CTTCCGGATGGCACGGTGGTGAAGTGTCCACCCCGGCCACTCCCGCAACGACATTCTCGAACGGCTTCAGCGGCGGCTTAACGCCCGGGCAGCAGACTCCTCCCGAACGGCGCGTGCACCCGCACGCGCCTGTCTGCATCCAAAGCAGGCCCGCGGCGCGAAGAACTAGATATGCGGACTCGTCTGGCGCTCATCGCCCTCGTAGCACTGACAGCCTGCGGCTCCCCGAGCACTCGTTCAGCCTCGGAGCCAAGCGACGGGTGCGACCCGGCGAGTTGTGTCACCCTGCCGAACGATGCCAGCACAGCCGGCGAAAGCCGTGCAGCGGCCGCCGACAGCAACGACGAAACGCCGCTCGACACCGAGGCCCTCCGCGTCCAAGCCCTCGGCACCGACGACACCGTCCCCACTGTCCCGGGCGACACCATCCCCACTGTCCCGGGAGACACCATCCCCACTGTCCCGGGCGACACTGTCCCCACTGTCCCGGGAGACACCGTTCCCCCCGACCCCATCGTTGATCCCGCGCCAAGCGGCTACACCATCTCCAACGTGTCGGTGCCCGGCAGCGTGACGGCAGGCAACACCATCACCTTCCAGTGGACTGTGTCCGATCCCGACGGCGTCGAGGTAACCACCGCACGAGTGGGCGGCCCCCCCGGCTGGGTGCACTGGTGCCCGTTCCCCATGCTGGGCACGCGCATCAGCGGCAACGAAGTGTCCGGCACGTACCGAGCGAGTTGTGATGTCCCGACAAACGTACCCAACGACACCTACACCGTGTTCTTCCTGTCCGACGGCGCTGCGGGCCTCGACGTCCAGCGAGACTTCGTGGTCACCGGTGGCAGCAGTGACAACCGTGCGCCAACCATCTCGAACCTCAGTGCCCCCGCCACCGCATCGCTGGGCGACTCAATCACGATCACGTGGCGAGCCGCAGACCCGTCGGGTGTGAAGTACTCCTTCGTGTGGCTCTCCAACGGTGGCTTCGCCTCGAGCAACGGTGTATCCGTCGTGGACTACGGCGACTACGGCGTCACCAGACTGTCCGGTGACGATTCTGACGGCGTGTACTCCCAAACCGTCCGGTTCCGGAGCGACTCGCCCACCGGCACCTACACGCTGTGGGTGAGCCGGGCAGACGTGCCCGGCAACAAGGTGTTCGACGACACCCCGGTTCGCATCACCGTCAGCAACTAACCGTCAGTCCGCCACGAACCCCTTGAACGACGTCTTCATGTACGTCACAAAGTTCGGCGACAGCCCTTCACCCAACAGCACCTCGGGCGCCACCGGTGGCCGGCGCGGCACGAACTCACCCGCGGCCATCAACTTCACGTAGTCGTGATGCAGGATCGCCACACGCCCGAGCACCGGCACGTCCACACCGAGGTCGAGCACGCGCTGCACATCGGCCGGGTCGTGAATCTTGCCCGCCACACCCAGGCGAGTGCCGCCACGGGGCAGCCCGGCGAAGATCTCCGTGAGCGTCTGACCGCCAAACACACCCTCCTCCACCGGCTTCTTGAACACGTCCCACAGCGACATGTCGATGAGGTCCACACCGGCATCCACCAAGCGCCCGTACACCTCCACGATTTCGGCGATCTGCATCCCGAACCGCTCGGGTGACAGGCGCACCCCGAGCGCAAGGCCGGGACACGCCGCCCGCACACCGGCAACGATCTCGAACAGCAACCGACTGCGGTTCTCGAGCGACCCGCCGTACTGGTCCGTACGCCGGTTCAGCTCCGCCGACAGGAACTGACAAATCATGTAACTGTGCGCACCGTGCAGCTCCACACCGTGGAAGCCCGCCTTCTGCGAACGCACCGCAGCAGCAACGAAGTCGGCCACCAACTGCTCCACCTCGGCAGTCGTCAGTGCACGCGCACCAGAGTCCTCGCTGGGGCACACGGGCTGACCCACGAGGTCCGCTGGCGCACGGTTGCCGGCGTGGTGCAACTGCACATACGACACCGAGCCCGTTGCGTTGAGCGCTGACGCCAACCGCGTCAGCCCCGGCAGGTGCTCGTCACCGAACGCACCCAGCTGACCTGGGAACCCCTGGCCAACCCTCTGCACGTGCGCCGCACACGTCATCGTGAGACCAAACCCACCCTGTGCCCGCAGCGTGAGCCAGTGGAACTCGTCGTCGGACAGCGTCCCATCAGCGTTGCTCTGGGAGTTCGTGAGCGGCGCCAGCATGAACCGGTTCTTCATGTCCGGACCGGTGCTGAACGAGAGAGTGTCGAAGGGCGCTGCCATGAACAACACTTTGCCAGACGGCCCAGACGCAACCGTTACTGACCGTCCACCATCGCCTGGATCTCCGCGAAGTGCGGCCGCAGGTCCGGATACCCGGTCTGTGCCCACCCTCCGTCCACAAACAGGTTCACCCCGGTCACGTACGCCGCGTCGTCCGACGCCAAGTACAGGCACGTCGCCGCAATGTCTTCCGGTGTCGCCGCCCGCTTCATCGGGATGCGCTCCATGTACGCCTCGTTCACCGCCGCCAACTGCGTGAGCGGCTGTGCGAGCGGCGTGTCGGTCAACCCCGGCGACACCGTGTTCACCCGGATGCCGTGCTCGGCGAACTCGAGCGCAGCGGACTGACCGAGGCTCGCCACGCCGGCCTTGGCCGCCGAGTAGGCCGAACCGAAGAACATCGGCACCACCGAGTTGAGCGACGCCACGTTCACGATCGCCCCACCCCGCTCGCGCATCGCCAAGCCAGCGTGCTTCGTCCCGAAAAACACACCCTTCAGGCACAGGTCCACCGTGAAGTCCCAGTCCTCCTCGGTCATGTCCATGATGAGCGAGCCGCGAGAACCGCCGGCGATGTTGAACATCGCATCGAGCCCACCGAGACGATCCGTGGCAACCGACACCAGACCCTGCACCTCGCCCTCACGGGTGACGTCGCACGGCACCGTCGCCACGCCGTCACCGAGTTCGGACTGCAGCGCAGCGAGACCGTCGAGGTTCACATCGCCCACCGCCACACGGCCTCCCTCGGCCACCCAACGCCGCACCACAGCACGACCGATACCCGACGCTCCGCCGGTTACGGCCGCCACCTTGTTGTCGAAGCGCATCACAGCCCCGGGCTCACGAGCACCTTGCAGTGCTTGTCCGGCGAGGCAAGATCACGGAACGCACCCGCCACACCGTCGAGCCCCACGTGCCCAGTGACCCACGGCTCCACATTCACCTTGCCGTCCGCAATGAGGTGCAGGCTCCGCTCGAACTCATCCGGCCGGTAGGCGAGCACGAAGGTCATCGAGAGTTCTTTGAGGATCGCGCTGAGCGGCATGAACGTGTCGGGAGCCATGCACACCCCCACCACCACGAGTCGCGTGTGCACCGGCACCTGGTCGATGATCTTGCCGAGCATGCCGGGCACGCCCACACACTCGAACACCACGGTGTTCGGCCGCTTGCTGCCGTTCCACAGCACCGACGGCATCGCCGGGTCACCGGCAAGCCCCGTCCACGACGTGTACGGGCTCTCGACCGCGGGGTCGACCACCACGTCGGCACCAGCGAGTTCCGCGAGACGACGGCGAGCAGGTGAGAAGTCCGCCGCCACGATCGGCCCAATGCCGGCAACCTTCAAGCCACTGATCACAGCGAGGCCCACCGGACCGCAACCAATCACCAGCGGCACGTCACCCGTCTGCAGGTTCGCCTGCGCAACTGCGTGCACGCCGACAGCGAGCGGCTCCGTAAGGGCGGCCTGTGCAGCGGACAGACCAGCAGGCACCTTGAGGAGCCGGTGCTCCTGCAGCACGATGCGTTCCGAGTATCCGCCGGGGAAGGTCTGCGAGTACCCCACAGAATCGATCCCACCGGGTGTGTCGAGGATCGGCACTGAACACACCAGCGACCCGATCGGGAAGCGGCGGTCCGTACCCGGGCCGTAGTCGAGGATCTCCGCACAGAACTCATGCCCGTACACCTGGGCGGGCGCGGCCGTCGGGTCCGCTTCGGCCGTGGCAGCCTGCACCTGCAACGCGTGGAGGTCCGAGCCGCAGATACCGCAGTGCACCGACCGCGCGAGCACCTGACCGGCGAGCGGCACCGGCTCGGCAATGTCCTCCACCGACAGCGTGCCCGCACGGGCCATTACGGCGCGCACGGCTACTTCGCCCCGTCCGTGTCGACCATTCGCATTACGTCGAGCCCGGCGAAGTTGCCGTTCGGGTCGGGCTGCTCGCGCACCGGGTCGTCCACGTCGTCGAACTCGAGCCGCAGCGCACGGCTCATCGTGGCGTGCATGGCATACGTGCACGTCACGTAGGTGAACTCGAGGATCTCCTCGTCGGAGAGGTGCTTCTTCAGCTCGGCGAATAGTGCGTCGGGCACACGGCCGTTCTGCAGCGTGAGGCAGTCGGTGTAGGCGAGCAGCGCACGGTCCACCGGTGTCCAACAATCGTGCACCGGCCACGACGGCAGTGCCTGCACCTGCTCCTCGGTGAAGCCAACATCACGGCACGCCTTGCAGTGCTGGCTGAACACGAACTGGCTGCCGATGTTCCAGCCCGCACGGGTTTGCCCCAGCTCTCGCAGGCGCGGTGTGAGCTTGCGATTCGGCGAGCGGTAGAACTGGAAGCCGGCCGTGGTGTGGTCGAACGCATCGGGCACGAGCGCGAACACCGTCCACCAGTTGCCCGGCGTGCCCGTAGCCGTGCCCGGTTCGTCCACCGGGTCACGGTCCCCGAAGAGCATCGAGTACACCTTCTGGGCGTACGGGTGGGCGTCTTTCGGGTGGACCTCACGGAGTCTGGGCATGCCCGGACGATAGTTCGACTTCAAACGCCGCGTTTTCTGCCCTGTACTAACGTCTGGTCGTGCAGATCTTCGTGAGGACAGCCACCCACACGATCACGCTCGAGGTTGAGCCGGCCGACAGCATCTACCACGTCAAGTTGGAGATCTGGAGCCGTGGTGGAGGGGCTGGGCCAAGTCAACAGCGGCTGACTTACTCCGGCAGGGAACTACAGGATGACCGTACGCTCTCGGACTACAACATCCAGAAGGAGAGCGTCCTCTACCTCGAGTTGGTGACCGTGGAGACGACCACCTCGACAACCCCCGCCGCCACGGATGCTCCAGTCACCACCGATGTCCCCGTCACCACCGACGCTCCAGCATCTACTGAGGCCTCAACAACGGTTGCCGATCGTGCCGGCACCATGACCTCGGGTGGCTCAGGCCTTCCTGTTGCAATCGGCGTCGTGCTGCTCCTCGTGGTGCTCGCGTTCGCCGCCCGCCAGTACCGCCGGCGCACCGCGCCAGGTCGCAGCAACTGACAGAATCACGGGCATGAACCGGCTGTTCGGGCTGTCCCGTTACCTCGTCATCGCCGCCGTCGTGGGGTTCCTCGCGCTTTCGATCGCCACGTTCGCGTGGGGCGGCGCGAAGACCGTCCTGCTGATCTCGGACCTGCTCGACGGTGCGTGGCGCAAGGACTTCTCCCTCGTGAAACTGCTGCAGGTCATCGACACCTTCCTGCTCGCCATCGTGCAGCTGATCGTTGCGCTCGGGCTCTACGAACTGTTCATCGGGGACCTAGACCTCCCGGAATGGCTGAACATCCGATCGCTCGACGACCTGAAGAAGTCCGTCGTCGACGTGCTCGTGATCTTCGTGGGGATCAAGGGTGTCGAGGTGCTCTTCGACACCGGAAGCTCCGCCGATCGACTCCGCTCCGTCGGCGCGGTTGCTCTCCTCATCGCTTCGCTCACCCTGTTCCGATTCGTCAAGATGGCATCGGCGAAACAACGCCCGATCATCTTGCCGCCGCGCCTGCTCAGGTGTGCGGGGCGATGTTGAGGCCGAACAACTCCCCGAACGTGGCGAAGTACTCGGCATCGTCCTCGATGGTGCCCAGCCGCACCCAGTCCGCATCGCTCATGCGTGCACGGCCTGTGACGGTCTCCGCCCCACCCCACGAACACACGTAACGCAGCGTGGCAGCCTGGTCGAGATACGCCTCGTGGACGACTCTGCCCACCACCGTGGCGTCCGTCGGGTGCACGAGACCTGCCGCGTAGAAGCGCACCATGCGCCGGTAGTGCGCGTCGTAGGCGCCGCTCTCGTTCGGCATGTCGCTGTTCTTGGCCTGGATAGCGGACTTCGTGATCCCGGGTTCGAGGATCTTCACACGCACACCGAACGGCGCAACCTCCTGGGCAAGCCCATCAGTCCATCCCTCGAGCGCGAACTTCGACGCTACGTAGGCGGACTGGGCGGAAAGACCGGCCTTCCCGGTGATCGAGCCGATGTTGATGATGCAACCGCTGCCGCGGGCCCGCATCCCAGGAAGTACCGCCTGCACACAGCGAACCGCGCCGTAGAGGTTCACGTTCATCGTGTCTGCGTACACGCTCACCGGGGTGTGCTCGGCAACGCCGATCGGGCCGACACCTGCGTTGTTCACGAGAAAGTCCGCGCGGCCGGCCCGGGCGAGCACTTCGGCGAACCCGTCCCTCACCGACTGGTCATCGGCAACGTCAAGCTCCACAAGATTCACCGTGACGCCTGTGTCGGCCGCCATCGCGAGCAACTTGTCCGCCTTTGCCACTGAACGGACCGTGCCGTACACGGTGAGCCCCTGACCGGCGAGATACAGCGCTGTGGCGCGCCCGATCCCCGAGTTTGCTCCCGTTACCACTGCAATGTCGCTGCTCATGCGCCGACACTAGGCGTGCGTGGCCGGTTGCTCCGAAGTGACCGGCTGTCCCTGCAGTCAAGTGTGTCGTCAGGATGTCGTTTTCGGCACTGTGGCGCCACACTTCGCGGCGACGGCGCAGTGGGGGCGGGTCAGTGTGCGGGGTGGGCGGCGAACCACGCAGCGAGGCGCGCGAACCCCTCGTCGAGGGACACGGTGGGCACCCAACCGAGGTCCTCGCGCGCCGGGCGCGGGTCGAACCAATGCGCCGTGCCGAGCTGTTCCGCAACGAACCGGGTGATGGGCGGCTCGCCTGTGCGGAACCGCGGCCACACACGCTCCACGACCGATCCGAGCCCACGGGCAACTGCGGCCGGCACGTGGCGCGGCTCGAACGGCACGCCCGCCGCGCGGCAGATCCCCTCCACGAGCTCGTGCACGGTCCGCGGCTCACCGTTGGCCACTACGTACGCCTTGCCCGCGCACGGCGCACCGGGCCGCAACGCGTCCAGCGCCGCGACGTGCGCGCTGACCGCGTTGTCGAGGTACGTCGTGTCCACCAGCGCACTGCCGTCGCCCACCATCACGAGCCTGCCCGCCCGTGCGCGATCAACGACGCGGCCGACCAACTGCGTATCCCCCGGTCCCCACACGAGGTGCGGGCGGATCGCCACCACTGCGAGGTCGTTACCGTTTGCCTCGAGCGCAACACCCTCGGCGATCGCCTTGGACTCGGCATAGAACGCGCCCTTGCGCCCGGTGACAGCCGTCTCGGCACCGACGCCAACGAGCGAGTGACCGGTATGAGCGACCGACGGGGTGGAGACGTACACCAAGCGCTGCACACCCTTGCGCTGGGCGGCGTGAAGCACGTGGTACGTACCCGCCACGTTGACGGAGTGGAACTCGGCCCACGTACCGACCACACCAACCCGCGCCGCGCCATGCACGATCGCATCGCACCCCTGTGCCGCGGCAAGCACACGGTTCACGTCCCGGATATCGCCCTGCACCTGGGAGACCGAACCCACCTCGGGCAGCACGACCGGTCGCCGCTGCAGACACACGACATCGTCCCCCCGTTGTGCGAGTGCTGCCACCACGCCGCCGAGCAGTGCACTCCCGGCACCGGTAACGAGCACCCTCATCGGGAGGAGCCCGACAGGATGCGCTCCATCGTGCGGCCGAGCGCCGTGCGGTTGATCTTTGCGTTGTGACGGATGTCCACCGGCAGATGCTTGGACACCCAAACAGCGGCAACTGCCTGAGGACCGACCGCCGCACGAACAGCTGCCGCCAGCGGCGTGGGCGCCGGGCCCTCAATACCCTCGGCAGTCTCCAGCACGAGCACGACTTGTTGCACGCCGACTGGGCCGATGCCCACGGCAGCAGCGCGCACCACGCCCGCCACGGCTTCCGCAGCGATCTCGAGCGGTACCGGTGTCACCGGGCCGTCGGGTGTGGAGATCACGTGCTGCACGCGCCCCTCGATCCAGAGCCGACCGTGCTCGTCGAGGTGGCCCACATCGCCAGTCCGGTGCCAGATGCGTTCCATACCGCCGGCCCTCACGAGGGGTCGCGCCCGTTGTTGGGTGTGCCAGAGCCGGTCGTAACCATCGGACATCCACGGCGAGTGCACCAGCACCTCACCCGTAGTCTCCACCATCACCTCGCACCCGTCGACCGGCACGCCCACGCACACACCGCGCCCAGAGCCGATCAACTCGAGTTCGGCGAGCGACACGTCCGCAAGCGGCAGCACCTCGGTCATTCCGTAGGGCGTGTGCAGCGCTGCCCCTGGGCACAGGCCCCGCATACTCCGCAGCGTCTCGATCGGGACGGGTGCACCAGCGGACATCACGAGCCGAATCGCGCCGAGCGCGGGCAGGGCTCCGGTTGCCGTGCGGACCACGTTCGCGAGCGCTGCGGGCGAGGCGAACACCATCGTGGCCCCGATGCGGGCGCATGCCTCGTTGAGAGCACTCGCCGTGAGCGTGGCGGGCGCGGTGACGTCCATGTCGGCGAGGCCGGTGACCATGCCGAGGGCGGGTCCGAAAACCGCGAAGGGGGCGAATGCTGCAACGAAGCGGTCTGCCGGCGTGATGCCGTACAGCCGTCGGAGCGCGTCGCGCTGCGCGCATAGTTGACCGTGGGTGTACCGCACACCCTTTGCCGGGCCGGTGGCTCCGGAGGTGAACACCACGGCGGCGGGATCAGCGGGCTGCGGCTCGGGAAGGGTGAGCCCCGCGATATCTGTCGATGTCCGGTCTGCGCCCAGCGAGTGCAGTGACAGCATCTGGGCTCCGGGCGCCCAGCGGAGCACACGAGCCGCAGCGATCGACTTGGCGGGCCCGACCACGTGACGAACACGCGCCGAGCGCACTGCAGCGCCGAGGCCGCTCAGGCCCAGCCCGCGGTCGGCGACCACAGTGACGGCGCCGATGCGCCAGCACGCGTACACGGTTGCCAAGAGGTCAACTCCGGGTGGCACGAGCACGGCAACCCGGTCCCCCGCACGCACACCGCTCGCGCTCATGGCGGTGGCGAACCTCGCGACACGGCCGGCGAAGGCGGACCATGTCACGCTCTCGTCCGCCGCCGCATCGCTCACGGCCGGCGTGTCGAGCGACGCGTTAGCCGAGATCTCGGACCACAGGGGCCGATACGGCACCGGTGCATCCGCCCGCTGCGCTGCGCCCCCTGCACGCACGACGCCCGCGCCAATACTGGCCGCCTGCCCCGCAGTGATCGCTGCCTCGACATACGGGGCGATCGACGCCTCCAGCACCGCGAGGTGTCCGGCGCCTCCGAGTCGGTGGAGTGCCACGTTGCGGAAGCGCCCGAGGAGGTCCTCGGCGAAGTCATCGTTGAACACCGGGTCACGCGCTCCCCACACCAGACGGACGGGGATGTCGAGATTGCCGAGCCGGGATGCCACCGAGGCGAGCGCGGCAGCCGAGGGATGCCGATCGTCGAAGGGCACGTCGCCCACGAATTCCGCCACCGCTTGCCGTGAAACACGCGTGCGATAGGGCAGGGCGAGTGCGCGCCGCTGCATCCGGGTGAGTCGGCGTCCGGACAGCAGCGCCGTGCCGCGCACGAACAGCGGTGTGTCACGCGTGGCAAGCCAGTGCACGCCGTTCGCTGCCGCCAGTCGGATGAGCCACGGGGCGCGCCTGCCCTCGGGCACGGCGATGCCGGTGTTGGACAGCACGAGGCCCGCCACGAGTTCGGGGTGCTCTGCTGCGACGCCCATGGCGATCGCCCCGCCCCAGTCCTGCGCAACGATCCATATCGGGCCCTGCAGGCCGAGGGCGCGCACGAGGTCATTCACGTCGGCAACCCTGTCCGCATACCGACGGGGGCCGACACGCTCGGACCACCCCATCGACAGATGATCGGGAGCGATCACGTGCAGCGCAGGATCGAGTTCGCGGAGCAGACGCGACCACAGGAAGGACCACGTGGGATTCCCGTGCAGGCACAGCACGGTCGGCGACGCGGGATCGGTTCCCGGACGGTCGAGGAGGTGCCAACGGTGAACGGCACCGTCATGGCTCGGTACGTCCACGCTGCGGGACCAGAACGGGGGGCACCCGAACTGCTCGAGCGCGGCAGCGGACGGTGCCGCTGTCATCACCAGACGATCTCGGTCATGCTCACGTTCAGCCCGGAGCCGATGCCCATGCAGAGCACGCGGTCTCCTTTGCGCACACGGTCCTGCACGCTTGCGAGCGTGATCGGCATCGCCGCCGGACCGACGTTGCCGTAGTGCTGCAGCGTGAGCGGGGCGCGTGCCGGATCAATACCCAAACGGTCACACAGCATTGAGGTGTGCACCTGGCTCACCTGATGCAGGATGTACCAGTCGATACCGGATCCCCACGAGAACTCCGCGGGCACGTTGGTCCAGGTATCCGCCGCAAGTTCAAGGCCTGCCACGAGCAGGCCCTTGGTGTCCGTGGTCATGCGATCCAGCGTTCCCACGCACAGCTCGTTGTGCTGCGTAGCGGCGCGGGCAACACCCCCGACGATGCGGTGTGCGTCCGGGTGCCGGTCGGTGCGACCGAGCACCATCGCGGCTGCTCCGGATCCGAGCGTGAGCGAAGCAAACTCTGCGAAGACGTCATCAGCGGTTGCGTCGCTGCGGCGCAGTCGCTCGATCGTGCTCTCCTGCGTGTACCGGCTTCCCTCGCCGTCGACGATGAGCGCGTACTCGATGGTCCCGGCGTCGATCATCGTGGACGCAACATGCATTGCATTCGTGAACCCGAGACAGGCGTTGGCGATGTCGAAGTTCATGCACAACGTGGATAGGCCGAGCTGGTGATGCACGTTGCAAGCGATCGACGGCTCGAGGTGGTCCTTGCACACCGAGGTGGACATGAGGAGCCCAATCCTCGACGGATCGATGCCCGCCCGCTCGATGGCAGCGCGCCCAGCGAGCGCTGCCGCGTCGGCGAAAGTGACATCCTCGCCCCACCAGCGGCGCTCCTTGATCCCGGCAACGCCGGAGAGGAGACCCGGTCGCACGCCGGTGCGGTCGTAGGTCTCGGCAAGCTGCTCGTCGATCCACTCGGACGTGACGACCACGGGGGCCTCGATTGCGGCGATGCTGAGCACCCCGCTGTGGCGGTGCTGAAACACCGAATTTCCGCTCATTTGCCGCTTTCTTGAGTCAGCCACTCAGGCTACGCACCAGATCCGCCATTGGGACGTCGCGAAACCAGATCACGAGGGGTTCCGGACCGGATTCAGGCCTCCCAGACCTGCACAATCGGGGTGCCGGAGGTTGTGCCCGCAAGCAGGTCAACGAACGCCTGAGGGGCGGACTCCAGCCCTGCGTACTCGGTGGTCAGCGCCCGCAGGCTGCCCGCGGACAACCACGCCGACAACTGCCGACGGGCCTCGTCGTACCGATCCTCGAAGTCAAACACCAAGAATCCCTCCATGCGCACACGGTTGTTCACGAGCAGTCCGGGAACGCCGCGTGGACCCGGCCCGGGTGTGCTCGTGTCGTACTGGCTCACCACGCCGCAGCACACCACCCGGCCACGCTGGTTCATGCGGAACAGCGCGCTCTCGAGCAGGATCCCGCCGGTGTTGTCAAAGTACACGTCGATCCGCTCCGGCGTCGCTGCGCGGAACGCAGTACGGAAGTCCTCATCGTTCCGGTTGAGCCCAACGTCGAAACCGAGCACGTCGACGAGCATCGCTGCCTTCTCGGCGGACCCGGCAATACCCACCACCCGCGCGCCCAGCGCCTTGGCCACCTGACCAGCCACGTGGCCGACCGACCCGGCTGCGGCCGACACCACAAACGTCTCGCCCGCTTGCACCCGGCCCACCTCGGTGACACCGAAGTAGGCCGTCACTCCGTTCAGGCCGAGTACACCGAGATGGTCCGACACCGGCACGGAGGGATCGAGCACCGTGAGGGCCTCGGGTTGCTGCACCGAGTACTCCTGCCAGCCGGTCTGTCCCCACACCAGGTCACCGACGCGTAGCCGACCCCCTGACGCGCCCACCACCTGGGCCACACCCGTGCCGCCCATCACCCGTCCGGCCTCGGGGGCACCGGCATAACTCGCGCTCCCCTGCAGGCCGGCGCGCTGACCTGCCCCGATGGTGATCGCAACCGTCCGGCACAGCACCTCGCCATCGCCGGGCACCGGGAGCGGTGCGGTGCGCACCTCGAAGTCCTCCGTTCGGAGCCTGCCGTTGGGCAGCGAGGCGATGAGAACCTGTCGATGTTCTGTGGGGAGGGCCATGGGGGCAGTCTTGCCGACCCCCATCGGCAATGCAGCAGCGAGAGCAGCACCCACACTGCTGCGGTCCGGGTCAGGCCTCGTCGTCCTCGAACGCCTCGTCGGCACCACAGTTTGGGCAGTGGCCCGTCGACTCGGGGATGTCGCCGATGTACTCACCGCACTCGGGGCACAGTCCGCTGTCGCTCATGGGTCCTCCTCCGCCGCAGGTCCGGCTCATCACGAGTGTCGCAGATGGGTGTCACGTGCCACCCGGGCCGTTCGTCACCGATAGTCAGGCGCCCCTGCGCACGAGGCTTCCACGGAGCAATCCGACGATCCGCCGCAGACGGTCCTCGGGTGTCGCTCGACGAC
>Ga0114966_10003956_pt1 | contig 12798 bp, 6 predicted proteins | sample M_130207_XF_Meta_FD_87029 | JGI IMG/M metagenome (GOLD analysis project Ga0114966, IMG submission 87029) | Freshwater microbial communities from Lake Montjoie, Canada to study carbon cycling - M_130207_XF_MetaG | ecosystem: Environmental > Aquatic > Freshwater > Lake | place: Lake Montjoie...
GGCGCTAGCCGCCGGTAAACGGAGTTGTGTTTTCAAGCAAAGAACCGGCGGCTAGCGCCGTACCGCTCACGGAGTGAATCATAAAGTGTGTGCCCTTGGGCTGACGCCGCCCGGCTCACCACTTCTGTCGGAAACGTCAAAGCGATGAACCGTCGGGCTGCCATCCAACGCAGCACCCACAATGAGTTCTTTCGGACGATGCCCGATCCCGCGCCCCGACCACTCGACGGCGTTATCGGAAGCCCGCCCCGTTATTGCGTCTGGATGATCCGCCGGTAATCAATAAACGCCCGGAAGTCATACCCTCCAACACCAGCATTCGCACCCTTCTCAATTTTTGACCGGTCCACCACGAATATCCCGCAATGCTCCGGCTTCCCGCTTCTGACTGGCCTCGTGATTGAAAATGTCCCAATGCCGAATGCGAGTTCGCACCCGACATTGAGACATTTGTCGCAATCGTCAATTCAGAGTTTGCCGGAACAACACCAAGTCTCGCCACCTGATCCCGTTCATGTAGTTTGGATCACCAGAGGTATTGGAGTTACTTAGAAAACCAAAGCTTTGAGCACTGACGGGAAAAGTTGCAGGACTTGTGACCGTGATACGACCCGTGGACACGTTTTCGGACAGTCGCTTCATTTGCTCGACGGATCCCGTGCGATCCACGACGAAGAAGCCGCGATGCGTTGGGGTATCGTCCAGACGCCCACCGATCCGGGTCGCGGTCACGCCAACCACGTCTGACGACACTTGCGCCGCTTCGTAGTATTGCACCGTCATAAACACCCCGAACGAATTGCTGCGCGTCGTCGTGTTGTTCAGAATCTTGGAGAGCAGCCGATAACGGGCTGACGAATGTAGAGGATTGTTAGCGGCGTTCGCTTCATTGACCGGCTGCCCAAAGTGTTCTGAGCCATTCAGCCCGACTTCAAATAACCGCCGAGACTCGTTTGGATTGGTGCCAGCTCCATCCAGCGGCAATGAACGGAGAATCGTATTCTCTAATGGACTGTCAGTTGGGCTGGGGTTGGGGGCGTTTGTCACTCCGGCAGAATCGAAACTCCGGAACGGTCTGGCGTTCGCTGTGCCTGGCACAAATAACCCTGTGGGTAGATCGGCGCTGAAACCGCTGCCGCTGACGAACCGCGAGTCTCTCGACTTCAAGAACTCGACCCACCACAAGCGTCCTCCTTCATCCAATCCGGTGAGATTGGGTGTCGCGCCGTTAATGAGCAGGTCGTCATCCAGAAGCGCCGCCAAAACTTTTGGGTCGCGAATCATGTTGAGGTTCAACTGACCATGCGTGCGGGGCCAGCCAAAACCGATGGGCATGTTATACGGTTCCGCCAATAGCGCCGGGGCCGTGGTGAGGGCCGACTGTGTGGCGATGGCCGTGTGCTGGTGACCTCGGTTCGGGACATCAAGGAATTCCAACAGGCGATACCAACGATTGCTGGTGGTTCCCAATGAGTCAGGATTGTCGGGACGCAAAAAGCGAGCAGCAGCGACTGTTGGATAGTATGTCCCAGCAATATCAACGAACTCACTGTTTGAAATCCGTCCGTTTGTCAGATCGCCGGGTCCACAAATGGGAAGCTGCAGCAGTTCACCGAGCGAAGCAAAATCTCGATCTTGGTGCCATTGCCACGGTGTCGAATTGGAAGGGACCGTGGCAATGGCCGTGTTGATTGTGTTACCGGGTGTTTGTGGAGTCTCGCTAGTGCGAGAGAACGGGGTTGTTCGGCTATTGCTTTGAATCGTCGCCAGAGCCGCCGCGATGTTACCTGCGGTTGCTGGAGATTGTGGCGTCACGGAATTGATAGTGATGTTCGCCGTCTTATCAACAGGCACCCAAGTCCCGTTTGCCGTTCCATCGGTGGCTCGGCGTTCCAAAATCAGCTTGATCGTCGGCACGGCTGCGGTGAGGGGCGTCACAAAAGCGCCGGCTGTACCATTGTTGGTCGCCAACAAGAATCGAGAAGGAGACGGCGAACCGTCGCCATAGTCCCAGACAAGATCGAGATTACATTTGGGTGTGGGGAACTGAGCGTTCAGCGTACTGGCCAACGGAACGATTCGTCCCCCGGCAGTGTCGGCCGTACCGCCGTTGGGGACGATCCGGTTGAAGTCGCTGTTGAGATCCGTATCTGCGCGGAAGTCACTGGTGCGATACTTTCCATCCATGGACGAGTCCGTAGCGTCCTGCGATGCCACCGTGAAAAGCGAACCGGCTGATAGATACTTGTTGCCGCTGCCATCGACCTGAAGCTGATTGTTGGCGTTGTCGAGTCCACTCAAGAAGTAGATGACGTTGTAGTTGTTCTCGGGCGAACCCACGTCGGTCAGTCGAACACGCCAGTCGCCTGTGGTCGTTGCGTTGCCAGCCACGACACCCGACGAGGCCAACGTCACATTCATGGGTGTCACGTTCTGCAATTCAAAAAAAAGATACCGCCGTCCGTCGGTTGCATGAGTTGCCACGTCGTCGAAAATCGTCATTTGGCTATCGGGTGATGCCTGTTGAACCCGGAAAGCGGTTGCTTCCGTAAATGTCAGCAACTGTCGTTCGACACCGTACACCGTCTTGGTCGTAGAGGTTGCCGGCGAAATATTCCAGCCGCTGTCGGCAGTCGTGAGATTCTCGTCATAGACAAACGCGGTGATGATGTCGTCCGTATCGAGTGCGTCCACGAGATTGACAGCGAACTGAGCCATTTCCTGTGCTTGAGCAGATGTTGGAACCACTGCCGCAGGCGGTCGATAATCGCCATCTAGTCCTCCTTGGCAGAGTGTGTACAGCAGTGTGTATATATCGCGAGCCATATTTTGGCGGTCGTTATACGCGGCAACATCACCCACAGTGGTCTGTTGAGCCAACTGCCGGAACTGCAATTGCGCTCCGCTGTTCGTAAGCAGCCGATTGACGTTCAGACGGAGCTGACGCTGGCTGATACCTCCCGAATTTACCTGCTTCAATAAATCATACAGTTGAGGGCGATAAGGATTGGCCGTTCCCGCAACAAGCGAGGGTGGGAACTGAGGGTCTGACAAGGGGTCAGTTTCCCACGAACGTTGGCCTCCGATGTAATGCACTCCCATTCCATATTCGCGGCGATCCGAACTGACCGTCGTGAGTCGCTTCCGAATGGCACCGGCCGAGCTACTGGCCACCAGATTGGCTGGCATCAAATCCGCCAGCCGAGATTGTGTATCGGAAAGTCGCGCATCGGATTCGCTCCCTTGCAGGAATGGCATCTCTTCCGGACCAAACACGGTGTCGTTGGTAATCGGATTGCTTGTCGTGAGTGGGTCGAATTGATTCCCTGAAATTTTGGCAGCCGAGTAGTTCGGGGACATCAGCGTCGGATCGATGATGGATTCGGTTGGATCGTCGAGCAACGAATACCAGCGGGGGTTCCGCATCAACTGAGTGCCGTAGGTGCCGGTCGTCGCCGTTTCACCCCATCGAACGGCTCCCGCAGCGTTGCCATTCAAGGAGTGGAAGCCCGAATAGGCGGGCCATAGGAGCGCACCATTCCGGACGAATTCACGATACTTGCCGTATAAAGGAGCCGCCGAGTCATCCGATCCGGACCAACCTTCTTCGGAAAAGTCATCGATCACCCCGTTCCCATCGTCGTCAGTCCCTGCCACCCCCGGTTGACCATCGACACCGAAGTTACCCGGCAGCGCAGAATTGCCGAATCGACGAAATTGTTGTCCGCTGCCAAGGAAGTCGAGCGGATGAACCCAGCGAGTTGCGTAGTTCAATTCGCCTTCTGAAGCATTGCCGTTGTCGTCGGCAGCTCCCGGCGACCATGTGGGTGGCGTGTACGTTGTCACCGTTTGACCGGGCCTCGGCATATCGACAATGCCTTGGGTCGTCATGTAGTTCCTCATGCGACTCAGTTCACCGTTGCGCCCCGAGAACATGTCTGTGATCGCGTCCTGAAGTGGCGACGCCGATGTGGCCAGTCCAAGATGGAAGTGGGCACGACCGATGTTGAGCAGCAGCCATTCCAGATTGGCCAGTTCACTGACAGAACGTCCCGGCTTCACAGAAGTCGTCGTGGCGATGTTCGTATCGAACTGCTGGAGAAAGTAACTGAGCTGATAGGCGGTTTCGCTGTTCCACAACGAGTCGGTCGAAATTGTCGGATCGGCGGTCAGCGCCCGCAGGATGTTGATCTCGTAGGTACTCAGACCCTGATTCGACTTTGACAAGCTGTCGGGCAAATAGGTGCCTGGACCTGACTTGCGGTAGCCAAGCCAGCCACCGGATGGGCTGGTTGCCGTGAGACTGCCGAGGTTGAGATTGCCCGATAGATTGCCGGTGGCGTTCACATTGAGCAGCCCGTTCAGATCGCGAATGCTGATCGCAAACAGCGGCACGACTAGCTTGCCGTCGCCGCGACGGATCGGCGGATATCCCAGGTCCATCAAGATGGCGTCGAGGATGCCGTCGCCATCAGTATCGACATCGAGATCGATGTCCAACGGATTGGTCCCCGCCCCGCTCCACAATCCGAGAGTGCCATTGGAAGCCGAACCATCGGGGTTCTGCGGCGCGAATGACCCCGATGAAGACGTAAACGGTCGTCTCAAGCCGAGCGACTGATACTCGGTCGCGTTCACGTATCGCCGAACCGGCGTTCCTCCCGAAAGCGTGATTGCACTTCCGGCGGAGTCCACGCAGATGTGACCGGGATGGGGACGGAATACTTTCGCGGTTGTCGCCGGATTCGGTCCAGTTCCGTCACTCGAATACCAGTCAGAAATGAACTGAGCTGGATCGCCTGGCATGCTGCCTGCCATTCGCAAAAATTGAGGTCGAAAGTACGAAGGCACTATGATTCGTCGTCTTCTACCGCTTCCGTCAACATCGCTGCCGGATGCGTCAACGGCGACCCCGTCATACGAAATGAACAAATTGTTGATGTCGGGCGATGTGTAGTTCACGTCCGGATCGGGAAGATTGGTGGCTGGATTTCGCGCGCCGCTCAAATAGATCGAATTCGAGCCCCATTTCGTTCCACTGTTGGCAACGGGAGAATCGACTGGAAAAAGAAGATTGGGGTTTGCATTCGCGCCACTGTCTTTCGTGCCATCAAAGTTCATATCGACGACTGGCAGGCCGGGCGAACCGGGTGGGGCAGACTCGGATGCCAGATTCACCCCTTCGCCATTGAAAGGGACCCGGTCCCGGCCGTACATGTTGGCCATCAGCGAGTGCCGACCGCCCCACAGAATGCTTTGCGTGTACGCATCGTCGGGGCCGATGATTACCTGCTGAAGCGCGAAGTCGAACAAGGCATCCGGTTCGAGGGACGGAGCCTTCGTGGTCTTGGCCTCTTGCGCGAATGACAGCGCATTGGCGCGTTCCTGCACTGCGAGCGTATAGAACGCGAAGCCGAGGAAGGCCAGCATGCCCATCAGGGCGACGACGATCAGTAGCGTCGAGCCACGGCGATGCGACGCAGGCTGACGGTGGCGGCGAGAGTGAGATTTGTTTCGTGTCTTCATGGCGGACCCTTTGCGTTCCGAGACTTGCCGCGGCCCGTGCGGCTTCCGCGTGGTGTTTGTTTATTTTGGACTGCGGCGTTTCATCGCAGCTTTGTTTTCTCGTGCGGGTCAGAATCGTGGAAAGACACGGCAGCACGTTGGGTTGTCAGAAATGAGTCGGCCAAACGGAAATGAAAGCGGTCATAAATCCCCGCACTCCAAAATGGTAAAAGTCGAACCAAATCCTATTCCTCGGGAGCCTCGTTTGTGACCGGCGTTCGCTTCACGCGATCAACCAGCGACTGCACGATTGTCACCTGACGAACTTGGCTGCTGGAGATGTCGCGATAGTTGATCGTGATTTGGATGGCCGAAAGGGATTCCGGGCGATCATCGGACCCGGACCAGCCGAGTTCGGACAGGTCGTCGATCCTACTGTTGCTGTCGTCGTCTGTTCCCGCCACACCGGGCAATCCATCGACACCACGGTTGAATGGAACGATTGGCGGCTCGCCGTTGCCCGAGATGCTTGCCAACGGATGCCACGTATCGAATCGGAAGTGCGTTGGTCCCGGTGCATAGGCCGTATTGAGCCGTCCACGCGCGGTTGAACTGAATGGACCGTTCGGTGCGTCCGTGTCGTCGCCGACATCGACGAAGCTGTTATAGATCGGATCCCAGACCTTCACATCAAACGACAGCACGTTGGACATGAGAATGTCTTCGCCACGTCGCGAGGTCTCGGTCGAGTATTGCGTCACGAGTCCCGCCGTCGCGGTTCCGTCGTTCGGGTTGAGCGTCAGATCGGTGCGGTTCATGGGATTGCCATTGAGAACGTTGCCGGGGTAGCCGAATATCGAGTTGGAGCACTCCTGCAGGTTGAATCGTCTGAACGTGACATTGCCACTGGCACTTGAACTAGAACCGTCTTGCGGAAGACCGCTCGTACCGTGCCCAAATCGAAGATACGGCAATCCCAAGCTGACCGGGAACGAGCTCGGCGACGAAACCGTTGTATCGTTCGATAATCGCAACGGTGCCTGACTACTATTGCTCAGCGACTCGGCAGCACTATGGAATCGCACGCCGGGAGCCTGCGTCCCCGAAGAAGAGACCTTGCCCGTGAAATAGAAGGCCGAGTAATCGAAGTCGCGCCAGAACGTGGTGGCCGTGCCAGAAGTCGGATAGTTCTCGTTGAGGGTGGAGCTATTCCACAACTGGGGCACACCGGTCGTCCATGTCGGTTGCGCATCGGTGCCGCTGGTAGGTTCGCGAATCAACAGCACACGTCGGTACAGCACGCCGTTTCGCAGGAAGTAACACACTTCGGCGGCACTGGAGACCGCCGTGTCATTGCCGAACAAGCCATCGTCAAAATCTGGCTCAGACTCAGAAAGATAGATGTAGCCCCACGGTGCGGTGGCTGATGGGGTGTAAGCTGCTGTGTTGAATGAACTCGCTGGAAAATTGATTGTCGTTGTGCCGGTTGAAGATGTGACCGTGTACCGGCCGTTGTTCGTTTCTCCATTTGGACCCAAGCTTCCCACAATCCAGACTCGCAGATTCGCTGGGATCACCGAAGCGTAGCTGCCCGCGATATCAATACTGTTGGCGGTCAGATTGGTGATTGCTCTCGCGCTCAGCGCTGTAGCACGTCCCGTAAACGGCGATCCATCTTTGTTCTGTAACTTGATGTTGACCGATGCCGTGAACGACAGCACATCATCGGTGTCGTCGAAAGGGTCGTTCTCGTCGATCTCAAAGTAGCCCGCTCGACGTGCCAAACTGTGTCCGAGTTGTCGCGTGTCCTCACCCGCGCGGAATGGAAAGACATCGCGAAACGTCCGCCGCTCCAGATCGCCACGTAGAGTGGTCGTGATCATGCGCGCCTTCTGGTCATTCTCGGCGATGCCGCGTTGTTGCGAGAGCGATCCCGTGGCCATCTGAAAAATCTGCGCGAACATGCTCATCATCAGCAGCACGATCGCCACCGAGACCAGCATCTCGACCAGCGTAAAGCCAGCGACGCGGCTGGAACGCACGACGGCGGAGACTGGCGATGACTTTGACACGATGACTCTCCGCACTGCGGCCCGCAGATGGAAACGAAAACAGGACCGACAAAACTTAGAACAGGTGAGCCGGGTGGCGTCAGCCCCCGGATTCTTAGCTGCAACCGCAGGAGTCCGGGGGCTGACGCCACCCGGCTCACCTGTTCGGACTGTAACGTCATTCTTATTGTTGACCGCTACGACTGCCGAGCGAGAAGACTTCGACGATACCCCGCATGAAGATGCCCGAGATGCCGGGCACAGTCGCGGCCGTTGTCGGTGGATACCGCAGATTTTGATCGAGCAACAACACGGTTTGCGTATTTGACGCCGCAGATGACACGTCTTTCAGATCGAGGATGCGATACCACTTCAACTGGCTCGGTTCGAGCATAAAACCGCCCTTTTTGAGATAAGGCTTTGCGCCGGCGGTGAATGTCACAATCACTGTCCGGTTGTCATCCGATCCGGGGAAGCCGATTTCGCTGGCGTCGTCGGGTGTGAGGTTGTTGTCATCGTCCACCCCACTCACTCCATGTTTTCCATCGAAACCCTTCCGGTTCAGCGTCAAGTCCCCCGCAACATAGTTCCCCGCAACATCAACACTCACCGGATACGTCAGGGCGTAATTGGTCTCATCGGCGGCGCGGAATGACCGGTTGTAAAACACGGCGACATGCAGTTCAGCCGCCCAATTCGGATCATCATCCGAACCCGAATAGTGAAGCTCGCTGCCATCGGGATCATCAATCGTTCCATTGCCATCATCATCGGTTCCCGAAACTCCAGCCCCGCCATCTGCCCCTGAAACTGGTCCGACGGGAGTCCAACGCTTGCGAGCAGTCATCATCCATGTATAGCGGCGATCCTGAGCCTCAATCCTGACACGGGTTGGCATGAACCCTGTTGGTAGATAAGGTCCAGTGGTCAGCGGAGTCCCTGATCCATTGACATTCCACCACGAAAGGTTGTACGGCGACACTTGCTGAACCTGATAGAGCGGCTGCAAGACAGCTAATTTACCGCCAGCATCGAACATGACCATGCGATGCCGAGCGTTTGAAGCGTACTGACCATTGCGCACATTCAAACCGATGGTCGAATTCCCAACAGTGATCGTGGGATACGCAGGAGGAGTCGGAGTCAGGTCGGTGGCAGTCACTGCTTCTTCGCGGACGAGCGACCATGAGTCTGGCAACGTGGCCAACTGCTCAGCCAGTGCCAGTCGCTGGGCGGGGGTTATGGACGAAGACGCGAGTCCATCAGTTCGGCGTACGACGCCAACAGGGGTGCCAACACCAACTCCCAACGAACTCACCGTCAGCGTGCCAACCAACTGCACACCGAGCGGATCAATGACGCCCAGACCGCTGAAGCCATAAATCTGCGCATTACTCAACAGGCCCAAGTTGGACTCGACGGCCGCTTCCGCGTTGTTGCGAGTGAAGACCGCATGAGTCAGTTGAGTGGCCTGCGCGGTTCGAATGACGGAAATCGGAAACAGCGTTGCCAGCGACACCACGCCGACACTCATGATGAGCATCGACACGAGTACCTCGCTGAGCGTCACACCTGTCGGAACGACAGCGTACCGAGTCTTGGCTGATGAGGTAGAGTTCTGAGTGCGTTTCATTTGTTGGCCACCTCACCCGTTTCTGCAAATAGGAACGGGTCATCAGCAATTTTCTGCCGGTCGAAATTTGTTGACGTGTATGACGTATATGGAGGGTTGGGAAGTGGCAACGTCGCGACATTTGTGACGTTTACATGATGAACGGCGGCGTTGCCGGTGCGTGATGTCAGCGTGACGAGAATGCGATCTCGGGCAACAACGGGCGTTGCGATTGTCGGATCGTCTGCGGGAACGAGCGGCAACAGCGCCGAGAAATAGTACGACGAATTCCTGCCATTTGTGCCCGGGTTATTGGGGGTCGATGGCCCATTCCATTTCACAACATCGCCCGCATCGGCGAAGTGAAGATGAATCATCCCAAGACTGGCGCAGTCGCCAACCACCGTTCCACGGGGGGTGAACAGAATGTCCATCTGTGTTGGGTACGATAAAGTAGGGCCACTGGGACGCCACGCGACTGGAACCTGCGAGCCATCAAGGTCGATCACCACCCCGCGCGGAAATTGCACTGGCTGTGAATCACCCAATATTCCGGGAGCTAGCTCCAAGGCGAAATTGACTTGTGCCGATGACCCCGCCAGATCGCGATTCGCCCGGTTCAACTGGAGTGCAGTCGGGCTGGTGATTACCGCCACCGTGTACCAAGTTCCAGTATCGCGTGGGATTTGTATACGGGAACCGACCTTGAGGAAGCCGCGATTCCTCAGTATCTGCCAACGGGTGCCGGTTCCCGTCACTATGGAGCCAGTGCTGTCAAAGCTGAGTGTTCCCTGTGTGTCCCGTTCAGGCGAACCGATGTACTGCACGGCACTAACAGCGTGATTATCATTGGGGTCGAGCAATAGTCGGAGACCGCGAATTTCCTTGGCGTAGATTGCCCGGTCCCGCGCGCCACCGATCAACGATTGCATCTGACGCGCGCCAGCCCGCATTCGATCGGCATTGTTCGAGAAATTGACTGACATCACTGTGATGGTCGTCACAATCAAAACCAGCAAGATTACGACCAGCAATTCGATGAGCGTGAAGGCGGGTCGAGGGAGCCGATTTGCCCGGAGATAAGACGTCTGTGGCAAGCGTTGCATGATTACTTGCCCCCGGTTCGTTGATTGAGATTGGTGATATTGTCCATCAGATATCGCATGGTCGAAGCCGAGTACGTCATCCCGGGCGCAGCGGGACGCGGCGCGGCAAGATGACCAAATGTCGTCGGATCATTAACATGAGTTAGGGGATCAGTGTTGGTTGGCTCGTACAGCCCAAGTTGTTTGTCGGGACCACTCGAAACAACCAATGGAGTGTGGAAGGTGTAGAAGTCGTGGCCCTCCGTCACAAATCCATTTCGCCGTGTGGTGCGCTGTGTGGCATTAATGTTGGGATCATCGAACCATGTGCTGAGGCGAAACGTCGGATCATCCGGATCCGTATTCAACAGTTCCGGATCGTCGGTTCCAGGCCATCCCTTCTCTTCAATATTATCATTCTTGGTGTCGAGATCGTCGTCGGCTCCGGCAACTCCCCGCCCACCATCAGCACCCAGCGCATAGGAACTCGTTCGCTCATACGGTGGGAGATTAGAAATGAGCAGCGAAGCCGGTGTCGGCCCCGGATACGTCGCAAAGGGCCTGATTGCCGCACCCACCGTAAGAATGGAGTTGCTTCCGGATGTAGTGGCGGTGATGCCGCCAGCAGGGTCAGGCGAACCGTTCTCATTGAAGTCATTCGATGATCCACTGCCATTGAAGTCTTGCTCTCCACAGCGGATCAGCCGCGTGGGCCAGCGATAGAAACGCAGCGGTTCCCCCCAGGCATCGACCAGACAGGGAAGATTGTTCGTCTCGGGTCCGACTCGAACTTCGGAGCCGGTGAACGCATCGTCACCCGCTGACGGAGCACCGAACGTCTCACCTTTCGTCAGGAAAGCGTAGAGCACGATGCCGCATTCGTATTTCGTGTCATACCCCGTAACTGGCGACGTTAAGGTGTATGCAACCGGCGGGCCTGCCGCATAAGTAAACGCGACGCCCGGAAACAGACGGGTTCGATCCGCCTCGGTAAACGATTGAGGAAACGCCTGCTTGAATCGCGGCTTCCGCAACAAGACCTCCGCCAATTCGGGGGTCATCACCTGATCGCTTGAGTTTGCTGGATTCATATTCCAAGCGTCCCGCAGTCGAAGCGCCGAATCGGAGAAGTCATACTGCCGGAAGGAGCGAATTCGTTCTTGGAGGAGTCCGTCCACCTTCGAGATCGTGGTGGCCGTCGCGGCCTCCCTCGCATTCACAATGAAGCTGAACGCGGCGCTGACCAACAACGACATCAGAATCACAATGACCATGATGACGATCAGCAATTCAATCATCGTAAAGCCGGAGCGGAATGATCGCGGGTAGTGACGCATGGCAATCCTGCCTATCGACAAATGAGCATAACATTCAGAGCGGGATCAGAACCGATCTCAGTAAGACCCAATCACGGCTGCAATTCGCCGCTTGCAAGATTAGTGATGTTGTCAGCTTCGAAGGCGCGCTGTGCCCCGGTGGGTGCGGTCGATGTATACGCATTTGGATACTGCGAAGAAACGGTCGTTCCTGATGGAAGACGGTCAGTGCCCGTTGGCACGAATGCGCCACCGAATCCGTAAGCGCGATCATAGCCCGGCGAAATAATCTGATAGCTGTTGGGCTTCCAGTAGCCTGACGTTGCAGTCGTCCCCTGCCGATACGGTTCCGTCAAACCTGGAGCACCAAATTCTCCCGCAGTCGCGTAACCGGTACCGTCGTAGGCGCTGAAGTAAAGGTAAGGCATCGTCTGCGAGGGAAGCGGATCACGGTACTCGGGAAAACCGTTTGCCGTTCCTGCATCCGTGAAGCGATTCGGCAAAAACTCGAACAGGGGCGCCTCGCGTGTACCGGCACGCGCTAACGGGTCTGCGGGGTTCTTCGAGAATCCGGTACAGGAACCAATGTTGCCAACGATGTTGGTCGTGTTCATTCCGCCGAGAAAAAATACGAGACACTCTCCACCCGTCAACGTGACCGGTGCATCGGTCGTGTTACCGTCTCCATCAAGATCCCGAAGGGTGGCGAAATTGAATTGAGGCCAAAGCTGTCGGATCAGCGCGCGACTGTTTAATGCAGCCGTACTGGGCGAGGCACTCGCCCATCCGTTGTTGTTGGCGGGGTTTTCCCAAAGCGTGATGCTGCTCGGCGGGTCCATATTGTAGACAGACCTGAACTTGCCGATTGCCGTTTCGAGTTGTGAAATCTCCGCCCTGACCGAGGTCACTCGCGCCCGCTTCAAGGCCCCTCCCACTGCGGGAACGATTAAAGCGGCAAGGATGCCAATGATCGCGACCACCATCAGCAGTTCAATCAGTGTGAACGCGTTACGGCGGTGCGATTTATTTAACGAGCGAGTGGCCATCATGATTTCGGTCCCCAAGGAGCAGGAAGCAAGAGTCAGGAAACGGGAGTCGTAAGGCAGGGAGAAGGCCCCCTCACCCTAGCCCTCTCCCCGCAAGGCCGGGGCGAGGGGACAAGGCGAAAACAAATCTCTAGGACAGGTCGTTGAGTAGTTTAATCAGCGGCATGAACAGGGCGATGACGA
>Ga0114966_10003957_pt1 | contig 12797 bp, 6 predicted proteins | sample M_130207_XF_Meta_FD_87029 | JGI IMG/M metagenome (GOLD analysis project Ga0114966, IMG submission 87029) | Freshwater microbial communities from Lake Montjoie, Canada to study carbon cycling - M_130207_XF_MetaG | ecosystem: Environmental > Aquatic > Freshwater > Lake | place: Lake Montjoie...
CAACAGAACATTGGTGGTCTGGACAACAAGGAACCTACCGTTTCTGCTTATGGTATTGACTCAGAGTTCATTGGACACCGTGCCGATCTAGTCCTATTTGACGACGTTGCTTCCCCAGAGAACTCTAAAGAGTCTATTTCTAGGGATAAGTTGCTAGAACGTTGGGATTCGATGGCTGAAGCCCGTGTAGATCCAGGTGGAGTGCTGGCTGTGATTGGGCAAAGGCTTGGACCACAAGATTTGTATGCGCATTGCCTATCCAAAATTACGTATGACGACTTTGAAGACACGTATGACGGGTCAGATGTGACCACCAAAGAGGAACCTGCAGCTGAACCAACCAAGAAACACAAATATCATCACCTGATTTACAAAGCCTATTACGAAGAACTAGATACTGGTCCTGCTTCCAGAAAACAATCTGCCCCGCCATGGCCCGACGGTCCAATGCTTGACCCTTTTAGGCTTTCTTGGAAAGATCTATCGTATGTCCGATACAACAACCCAGCCAAGTTTAAGATTGTGTATCAACAGGAGAACATGGCTGAGGGTGCGTACCTGATTGAGCGCACTTGGGCTACTGGAGGTATTGGAAACGACGGCACCATGTACCCAGGGTGCATAGACGTGGATCGTAGACCAGGATATATCCCACAAGGGTTGCGTCCACCAATCATTTCTATAGCATCAGTTGACCCTTCACCAACCCAGTTCTGGGCTATCCAATGGTGGTTGTTCCAACCAGAAACCAACCTAAGATACTTAGTAGATGTTGAACGGATCAGGCTCACAGCGGAAGAACTCCTCGGATTTGATACAGGAAGCCGCACCTATTCTGGAATTATGGAAGATTGGCAAAATCGTTCCTTTGAGATGGGTTATCCGATTTCACATTGGGTGGTGGAAGTTAACGCTGCGCAAAGGTTTCTTTTGGCACATGATTTCGTTCGCAAATGGCAGGCGTTACACACAGTCAACGTCGTGCCGCACACTACTTCTAGAAACAAACTTGACGAGAACCTTGGTGTTGAGGCTCTTCTGCCACCATTATGGAGAACGGGGCAAGTGCGACTGCCCTCGATGAGAGATAACTGGAAAACAATGGCGTTCATTGATGAGATGTCAACGTGGACTAGAAACAAAAAGAACGGCACCGACCTTGTGATGGCACATTGGTTTGCTGAATTACACATGCCACATTTGCGTGCTGCTGTTGCCCCACCAAAACAGTGGCGGCCCACTTGGATTTAGTGTGGTATCTTTGTTCTAATTCTCATATCTAGGAGTGCGTTTGCTTACCACTGAAGAAATCGTTGCGCTATACGAACAAAGGCGTAGATCACAAGGTCCAGTGCAGGAACAAATGCGCCGTGTACGCGATCTTGCTAACGGTGATGTAATTATTCCACTTAATGAACTAGATAAAAACGCTAAAGCTTCTGTAGCAAACTTGTTAGTACAAGGACTAGATCAAATGTCTATGCGTGTTGCATCGACTATGCCATCACCGTACTTTCCTCCGGTTAAAGAAGGCTCAGATCGTTCTAAGTCCACAGCCAAAATGCGCAAACGGGCAATGATGTCCATATGGGATCACAACCGTATGCAAATGAAAATGCGCCGACGTGCACGCCACCTTCTTGGTTACTCACAGTCAGCTGTTGTACTAAAACCAGATTTTAAAACAAATATGCCAACTTGGACTGTACGCAACCCATTAGATACATTCCCTGCTTTTAGTGACGATCCAGATAATCCAGTCCCAGAAGATTGCATTTTTACTTATAAAGCAACAGCAACATATTTGATACAAAATTATGGTGATCTTGTTGTTGGCAAACTACGTATGGGCAAAGTTGACGGATCAACAAAATATACAATGCTTGAATACGTTTCACCAGACTGCCTGCAATTGGTAGTACTTGGTGCAGAAGACAACCCAAGTTTGTCTATGGCAGAACGCGCTGGAATTGAAGCAATAACCGTTGACTATGTACCAAACCGTACAGGTCTTCCATTGGCTGTTGTAGCAAACCGAATTACGCTTGATAAACCACGCGGACAGTTTGACGGCATCATGGGCATGTACTACACACGCGCACGACTACAAGCACTTACAGAAATTGCTATCGAACGCGGTATTTTCCCTGAAGAATATTTGGTTGCACGACCAGGCGAAAACCCTGAAATTATGCAAGTAGCCAACGGCAAACAAGGACAGTTGGGTATTGTCAAAGGTGGCGACATCCAACAACTACAACTTAACCCTGGCTATAAGACCGATACCGCACTAGATCGGTTGGAGCGTCAAGAACGCTTAGAGGGTGCAATTCCTGCAGAGTTCGGCGGCGAATCAGCATCCAATATCCGAACTGGTCGTCGCGGAGAATCAGTTCTTTCAGCAACAGTTGATTTTCGTGTTCAGGAAGCACAAGCAACCTTTGAGCAATCATTATACGCAGAAGATAAGATTGCTATTGCAATCGAAAAAGCGTACTGGGGTAATACCACCAAAACATTCTACATGGGTGGCAAACAATCAGTTGGCATGGAGTCATATCAGCCAAACAAAATTTGGCAAACAGATTTCCATTATGTTGCATACTCTGCAGCAGGATCAGATGTAAACAGTTTGATTGTAGGTTTAGGTCAGCGGCTTGGTACGGGCTTAATGAGTAAAGAATCAGCGCGTGAAGCGGACCCACTCATATCCGATCCTGACCTAGAACATGACCGTATTATCGCAGAAGGGGTAGAAAGTGCGTTACTTCAAAGCATTCAACAACAGGCTGCAAACCCTGATGGTCCATATCAGCCAGAAGATTTGGCATATCTAACCAAACTTGTTGTAGAACAAGATGTCACACTGTTTGATGCTGTAAAACGCACCGATCAACGTGCCAAAGATAGACAAGCAGCAATGGCACCAGCAGGTGCACCAGAAACAATGCCAGGACTTGGGATGCCAGGGATGGGCGCACAACAACAAACAGCACCACCAGCACCACCACAAGACATGGGTGGTCTATTAGCCGCTCTTGGTGGCGGTGGCGGTGGTCAACTACCAATGGGGGGCAGATTATAAATGGCAGCATACGCAAACAGAACAGATCTGAACGCAGCACAAGGAACATATGGTGACATCAAGAAAGCAACAGATGCCCAACGAGCAGTTCCAATTGGAAAAGCACCAACAGACATTGGCAAAGGCGTTACAGCCCCCAACTATTCAATACCTGGAACGCTTGGTGCATTTGACCGCCCAACAGAACGTCCCAACGAACCAATTACCGCAGGATCAAACTTTGGTCCTGGCCCAAACGCCATGCAAGCGGGAATTCCAATCATGATGAATGCTAAAATGCAAGCAAAAGAAGAACTACGAGCAATTTACTCGATGTATCCTAACGAAGATTTGGCGGACCTGCTTAACGCAATGACATCAGAAGCACAGTAGTAATGGGATTTTTACACCCTGACCTTACTGGTCCAGTGTTTCAAGAAATTGAGGCTAAACAAAAGTTTCGTTCGCGTATCCAACCAAGTATTACCCCGCAAATATCTCAAACTATTGCTGGCGTTTATAGGCGCGGACAGTTCTTACCACCAACCGTTGTTCTTCCATTAGCAAAATCTAATGCTTCACTTGATGCTGTAGATACCGCAAACCAAGTTTCATCTAACTTGGCTATGAAAGAACAAGCACCAAATCCAGAAAACTGGTTTCAACGCAACGTATTTGGAAACATCAAAAAAGCCAGCAGGTACACATTTGCAGCATTGGGCAGTTCTGACGACATTGCACAAAACGTTATTGCTTCTGTAGTTAACTCAAAGAACCGACCCGAAGGATTGGGCGGAATTTTTCAATCTACAGAACTTGGCACGCTTCTTGAAAATGGCAACAAACAAGGATCAGGTTTTTTTGCCGGCGAAGAACTACAAAAACTTCAAGGAGAACGAGCAAGAGCATTCCGAGGAACTATTGACGACGCTGGAGAACACGCTTTTACCGCAGGCAGGTTTGCTGCTGGTCTAGTACTTCCAGATAAATCCTTTGCATACAATCTTGTATCTGGTCTTGTAGACGGTGCGGTTAGTTGGTATTCAGATCCAACAATATACGCAGGTAAAGCAATTAAAGAAGCACGAATTGCCAAAAACTTAATTCCCGATACTGGTGTTGCATTAAAAGAAATTGAAACATTGCGCGCTGCAGGAAAAATTGCTGAAGCACAATATATTGAAGATGCAATACTTAAATCTAAAAGCATAACTTCAGATGTTGCAAAACTTCGTGGAAAAGCATCACGTTTGTATGAGAAAGTTAGACGAGATACTTTGTTGTTGTCAACAATTAAATCTAGAACTGCACGCGCTGGAGAACTTGTTGCAGAAGGAAAAGCATGGGAAGCAGCTGATATTTATAAAACAGTTGGGAATGCAGATACAGCAACAATGCTTGCTGGAAGAATTGAAGAAAACACAACTAAAGCAAAAGAATTAACAAATAAGTCACAAGAACTGTTTTTGACAAAAAGAGGTGCTCCAACCCTTGAAGAAGCAAAAGCAGCAGCAGGAAATATTTCCGACCAAACACAAACTTGGGATAACACCAAGTTTTCTCAATGGTGGGGACAAAACCGCGGCGCACGTCGTATGGAAAAGACTATTCAAGGTTTTGTTGATGAATTTTCTGCTGCTAAAAAAGGTAAATCTGCAAAAGAAGTTACGATATTGCGTGATTTTTTTGCTGATGAAATTAGATCAAAAGCATTTAAAGGAACAATTACACATGAAGATTCTTTGCGTTTAATTGATGGCGGCGAAGGTGACAAAGTAAAATATGTTATTGCTGAAGCAGCATCTCGCTTAAAAGGTGAAGAAACAGAAATGGTTGGTCAGTTTCCAACCGACATTCGCAAACTTCCAGGCGCACAAGCATCAACGCAATTTAAAAACGCCACAATTTATCGTGTTCCCCGTGTAGAAACATATGCAAAAAGGTTTATTGGTAAAGCTGCAGTCAAACAAATGATTGTTAAAGGTGATCCAACTTCACGTTATAAAGCAGTACAAAACGTACGCCGTTTGCTTGATTCTGTTGGATCAAAAATTGATGATGCGACACGCCAAAACATAATTGGTCGTGTTGCTGGTGCTTATTCGGAAATTGGTGGTGGAAAAACAGCAGTTTATGATGTGCAAAAAGAAATCCAAAATGTTGTTCGTGAAGTATTGCAAAAAGGACACAACGTTCCAGAAGCATCAATTAACAAAATGATGGCAGAATACGAACAACAAGTTACAAAATTGCGCGCTCGAATTGCAACAGAACTTGGTGAAGACACAGGACACAACTTGGTTCGCGGACTAATTGATTCTGGAATGCTAGATCTATCTGAAGATGAAATCATTAAACGGCTTGGGGCACAAGGTAGTGGAATAACAAGCATTTCTCAATTAAGCGCAAAAGTAATTAGCCCAACTATTTCTGCCGAATTAATGGACACTGTTCAATTTTTGCCAGACCCACGCAAATTACGTCGCTTATCCAAAGATCCATTTATACAACGCACAATTGCTAAAGCAACTGGCGGAAAAGTACGCATTGGAAAACTATTAACAACCAAAGAAGGTGACGCTCGGGCTATTGTTGATTTGGCTGAATGGATGCAAAATGATTTGTGGAAACCACTCACCTTGCTTAACCCTGGTTACTTAGTTCGTAACTTAATGGACGGTCAATTCCACGTTGCGCTTTCTGGGGACAGAAACCTAACAGGAATGTTCAATAATCCAATTGCTTTTTATTCGTGGGTTATGAACAAACGTGGTGTAGAAGACATCACTGGATTAAATTTTAAACAGCAAGAAGGTTGGTTTGATGCTGTAGCAAGAAATACTGCAAGATGGACTGGTGATCCAACTAACGCTGCAGAAAAAGTAATTACAACTGGCGATTACGTAAAAGTTACTCGATTACAAAATGCTGAAGCGCATACATATGGAATTCTAGATCAATTAAGAATGTTGTTTAAATCACCAGAAGTACGCCAAGGTTTTGTTCAGTTTTCTAAAGATGGAACATATAATGTTCAAGAAACTTTGAAATACTTAGAAAAAAATCCAAGTTTGCGCAAAGATCTTTTGGCTATTGCTAAAGAAGGTCCGCGATATGGGCTTGATAATGGTCGTGCTGTTGTATTAAAAACACAAAAAGGTTTAAACGACGAAGAACTGTTAACAGAATGGTTGACCACTGAAGTTGGTGGGCGAATTCAAAAATGGAAAGACACACCAGAATTGTCTGTTATGGCAATGCACAACCGTGTTCCAGTTATTGAACCTGGCGCACAACGAGCATTTATAGATGATGTAATGCCAAACGTTGACACAATAGACGGTGAAGCAATTTCTAAAAGAGTTATCTCAATTGAAGGAAAACCTGGTGTTGGGTCAATTATTGCTGGTCCAAAAAACGAAGGTTACGATTTAATTGTTACTGGAGTAAGAAAAACACAACGCGTAATCCGCGTAGATGGAACAAAAGCCGAACGGGAAGTGTGGGACACCATGCGTATTCACAAAGAACGCACGGCATGGGTTCCAAGTGGTGGCAACGAAATGGTTCGTGGAAAGCCATATGACAATGAAGCAGTTGATGTAATCAACAAAATTTATAACAGCGTTGATAACCAAACCAATCAACTTATCCCTACCGAAACAGGATATATGGTTCGCCAAAACATGGCAGACAAAGACACAATGGGTCGCGCTATGTCTAAATGGAAAGATATTACAAACGGTTTCTTTGGAACAATTGTTGGATCAACAATGGAAAAACTAGAAAAATCTCCTATCTATCGTCAGTACTACTACAAGTACGCCACAGAAAACGCTGATCTACTTTCACAAAAAGAATTCCAAACAATGGTTCAAAGCATTCGCGACGGAGCACAACGTCTTGGCATAAGCGAAAACGCTTACATTGGTGGTAACCCACGCGGTAGAGAATTTGCTCGATTGCTAGCAAAAGAAAGCCAAGCAACAGGCGTTGGTACTGTTCAACAACTAGACAAATATGCGCAAATTGTGTCTCTTAAATCCATGAAAGATTTGTTGTTTGATGCAGCAGAAAAAACAAACTTAGAAGACACCATGCGAATCCTTGCTCCGTTTGGTGCAGCATGGCGAGAAGTCATTACGAAATATGTAAAACAAATTGCAGATGATCCAACCAACATTCGTAAAGTCGAACGCGTATTTACTGGTGCAACCAAGGTTGACCTAGAAAACGACGGTACTGGTTTCTTTTACAAAGATCCACAAACAGGGCAATACAACTTTAACTATCCAATGTCTGACAAATTATCACGCGTATTCACTGGACTGACAGCCCCACTTACCGCTCCAATCAAAGGACTTTCTGTTGGTTTAACTTACATGCCAGCACTTGGACCAGTTGGGCAGATCGCAGCAAATACCATCTTGCCGTTTGTGCCAAAAGAAAACGAATTTAGAAAAGTGTTTCTTCCTTATGGAACTCCAGGTAGCAGCCCTTTAGATTTTACCCCAGGGTGGTTGCGCAAATCAATTGACGCAATTAGAGCAAACCCAGAAAAATTGCAAACACAGTACGCACAAACCTATGTAGAAACTGTTCGCGCACTATACGCAACAGGTGATTACAACACGGCTGATCCAACACAACGCGAAAAGTTGTTGAACGATGCCAAAGGTAAAGCAAGAATCCTTTCAGTGTTTAGAGCAGTAAACCAATTCTTTGGACCAGCTGCAGGAAACGTCAAGTTTGAAGTAAAGAGTAATGAGGGTGATGTTTACATGTCGCAACTTGTAAAACAGTTCCAAGACCTTCAAGCAAAAAGTTACGATAACGCCGTACCAGAATTCTTAAACCAATTTGGCGACGACATGATGCTATATATTTCTGGCAAAAGCCGAAGCGAAATTGGTGGTCTAACACCAACCGCTGCATTTGAATCATGGGCAAACGATCACAAAGATTTGATGGGACAATACAAAGGTGTGGCTGGCTTCTTAGCCCCAGGAGAAAGCGATTTCTCATTTGCGGTATGGAAAAAGCAGGTTGACCGTGGGGATCGAGCACGCTTAACAGCACGCGAAGTCCTTGACCAGTCAGAACTTATGGTTGGTTCAGCTAAGTTCCGTGCAGCCCGTCTAAAGTTTGGGGCATACCCAACAGCAAACCAACGTACATGGCTTCGTTCGTATCGTGCTGCATTGCACGCAGAGTTGCCTGGGTTTCCAGAAATTGCTTCGTTTGATCCTGCCGAGTTCCCAACGTTTGTTGAAAACTTGAAACAGTTGATAGCAGATCCTAAAGTGGCAAACAACGATGTTGCGATTGCGTCACAAATCTATCTAAAGAAACGTGATGAAGTACTTGCACAAGCAGGCCAGGCTGGTTATTTAACTATCAAGTCGCGTGCTACGGCACCACTCCGGGACTACCTTGCTAGTATTGGCGATGCGCTCATTGCTAAATATCCAGAATTCAAACGAATCTTTGAGCAGAAACTACAGGCTGAACTTATGCAATATGAGCAAAACTAATGGCTGGTAACTCAGGCAATTCTCAAACTACTGGTTCTGACGCGCTTGCGGCTACCCAACCAGGAGACATAATTGGAGGCACGGTAGCATCCAGTGCTCCACCACGCCTTGTTTCCCCAGTTCTTGGTCATGGACGTTTAGCTTCGTCACAAAATAGAAGTCAACCAATTGTTGACTACACAGGTTCTAATAGAACAACCGCAGGAAACCAATTTGATATTGATCCTCGTACTGGTCAGCCTCTTGGCAAATACGATGAACTTGTTGATTCTGAATTAATTCTTTCTGGATTAGATGCGCAAGATCGACAAATACTTTTAGGCGAAGTGTCAAAAGGTTTAGGTGGAACAGCAAACTATTCTCCGTCACGTCTTGGTGTTGAAGACACAGACATCAAAGCATTAAGTCTTGTACTTCGACAAGCCAACACGATGGGTAGAACCTACGATGTTGCACTTGATTACATGGTTACCAACTTTGGTAAATATGCCACTGGTACTAGTGGCGGCAAAAAGATTACTGTAGATAACGCAAACGACATTAATCCAGTAACAGATCAATTGTCGTTGAAATATCTTGGCCGTATTTTGTCACCAGAAGTTAAAGCACGAATTGTTAAAGAAATTCAGGGCGAGGCTGCGGCATACGCTAATGCTTCTGGAACTGCGGAACAGCCAGCAACTATGGCTAATACCATTACACAAAAAGTATTTTCTGCTGACCCACAAGAAGCTGAGGTTCAGGGTGCAGCAACTTTGGGTGAGTGGTTTCAGAAAGCGTTAGGAGCATAATATGGCTGGCGGTCAAGAAAAAGCAATTCAAGAAATGATCACCCTTCTTGAAGGGTATGTAAAAAAATTTAATCTATCAAAAGATATGCAAGGCGGATATTTTAAAAACACTACGTCAGCAACCATAAAGGTTCGAGGCTTAGATGTAACTAAAGCAGAGATTTTGCAAATGCTTGGCGGTTACAAAAAACAGTTATCTGCACTTAAAAAAACTGGTGAAGCCCCAGAGATTACTTTGGATAGCGGGTTGCTGCTAAATCCAATTACCCCAAAATCTTCCACTACAACAACTGTTGCCCCGATGAGACTGCCAACATCCACAACTACTGCCCCTGCCACCACGGGAACTACCGTTCCTGGGGCAACTCCGTCTACCGTTCCTGGGGCAACTCCGTCTACCGTTCCTGGAGCAACTCCTACTACTACCCCTGGGAATGTACCCTCAACAACGCCACAATCATCTGGTGGAACAGCAGAACAACAATTAGCCGAATACGAATATTGGATTGATCAATATTCAAAAGCAACAACCACTGTCGAATCAGCGTTAAGAAAAGTTTCTACAACTGGAACAGTTGGTATTGAAGGAAAACAATACGCACAAGGTGATGCTGTTGCATTGCTTGACGGTTTACGATCAAAGTTGGATTCATGGAAAAAATTGGCAAAACCAATTCAAGAATCACGTAAATCACAAGAGAACAAAGCAAAGAACGCTGTCTTTATTCCTGGTTCTGGAGACATGGTTGAATTTTGGCAAAATCGTTTTAATGAAACACAAACACAAGAAGATTACAACACTTGGCAAGGTTTTCTCAAAACATATAATGATGCAAAACCAAAACCTTTGCCAACGTTTCAACCAACTAAAGCTGCAAAGATTGCTGATCTTGCATCAATAACACCTAGCGCAACCGCCCCAACCGCAACTGTTACACCTGGACGTGTTCTAACCCAAGCAGAGTCAAAAGCAGCAGCAACTGGAAGATACACGCCACCTAAAACTGTTGTTACAGGCGGTCCCACCGGTGGTGCACCTGGAAAAACAACACCAACCAAAGCGGTGTCCCCAGACAAAATTGTTGCACAACTAGAACTTCGCGGACTACCAGATACACCTGCAAACCGCAAAACAATTCAACAAGAACTAACAAAACAACCAGGTCTTTCAGCAGATTGGAAAGAACGGTTCATTGCCCAATACCCGCAATACGCCCAATACCTAACAGATCCAATGTACGGTGATGATGTTACACAAGTCTTCCAACGCGCCATGGAAGAACAATGGTTTAAATATGGTGATGTTGGACTATCCGTATTTCAACGCGAACTTGGCAAAACTGCATACGGGCTAAAAACTAACTCAGCACAAAAAGCATTTGATAGCAAAACCACCGCAGATCAAAATAAACTGGTATCCAATCAACTAGATGAAATCAGAACAACATACGGAAACCTTGGTCAAGGTGGAGATATGCCCGGATTAACAGATCAAGAAATGTTTAACCTTGCCCGTGAATCTGCACGTAACGGTTACACAACTGAGCAACAAAAACGTGCTGTGTACTCATATATTTACAATGCTGATCCATCTGCGGATCATGCAGCAGTTATTTCCCGTGTCGAAGCAGGAAGATTAGGTCAAGAAGTAAACAAAATTTATAGCGACTATTTATTGGCACCAGACAAAAACGCTATCAAACGTTATGCAACAGGCGAAATTACTTTGGATGATGTAAAGCGTGAAGCACGAGCACTGACATCACAAATGTATCCAGCCCTAAAAAGCCTTATTGATCAAGGTGTAAACGTTAAATCAATTTCTGATCAATATGCTGCTACGGCTGGAAACGTTCTCGAACAAGTTGACACAACCATAAATATGGGTGATCCTAAATATCGTGTAGCGTTTTCTGCCAAAGATGCCGCTGGCAATCCAACTTTGATGAGTTTGGGCGATTGGCAAACTATGTTAAAAACCAATACAGATTACGGTTGGCAATACACTAAAGCCGCCAATTCGCAAGCGTTAAACACGGCGGCAATGCTTGCTCGTGTATTTGGGAAGGTTGAATAGTTATGTCAATGATAAATTTTGATAATATTGATTTCGGTTTTGGTAATTTAACTTCCGATAGTCTTCGTGATCCACAAGGTCGTTCGCCTATTGACCCAGGTTATGGTGCCGATGCCGCAGCAGATTCTTCTCCTGTTTATGCTGGTGGAACACCTAGGGACATATTTGACGGGTCGGCACCAACCCCACCAACCGATGCAACCGCACCAACCGCACCAGCAATAGACCCGTATACTCAATTTTTACAGCAACAAAAAGATGCACAAAAAGCACAATTCAAAGAAGATGCCCGTGTTATTTTAGGTACAAGATTAAAAGATTACGGTCTTGATTCACTTGCTCCGTTTGTTTATCAACTTATCGGGGAAGAAAAACTTACAAATACAAGTGATGACGCGTTTGTGTCTTTGATTAAAGATCAACCCGAATACAAAACACGTTTTTCTGCAAATGCCGCAAGAGTTAAAGCCGGCTATACAGAACTTATGCCATCAACGTATCTCCAAACGGAAAAAGATTTTAAAGCATTATTAAAATCTAACGGTTTACCAGAAAACTTTTATGATAGCAACGAAGATTTTACAAAATGGATCGAAGGTGACGTTTCACCATCAGAAATACAACAACGAATTGAACAAGGTTATAACGCGGTAGCCAACGCCGATCCAGAAGTAAAACGTCAAATGAAGGAATTGTACGGGGTAACCGAACAAGAACTTGCAGCATATTTTCTTGATCCAACACGCGCTAAACCGTTGATTGAGAAGAAAAAGATTATTCTTCAAGCCCAAGCAGCCAACATTGCTGCCCGTGCAGTTGAACAAGGTGGAGTAAATCTTGCTTCAGAAGAAGCCAGAACTCTTTACGAAGACCTTGCTAGTCGAGGTTTTTCCCCAGCAGCAATTATGGCAGCGTTCCAAGACGTAGGAAACCTTGGTGAATTGAAACAGACCTTTGCTGGTGAAACGGCTCTCAGCCAACAAGACCTTGTTCAAGGAGCATTTAAGATCAATACTCCTGCTTCGGTTGAACTAGAGAAACGTCGCGCTACACGTGTAGGCGAATTCAGAGGTGGCGGATCGTTTGCTCGTAGTCAGGGTGAAAATGCTGGTTCAATTACTACTTCGGTTGGTACAGCACAGTAGGTACTTGACTCACCCATTGTGGTTGTGTGTATACTGAGAGTGTTCAACAGAACACCCATCGGAAGCCCCCCGTCTTCGATGGTTAAAAGGGGTGAGATTTGCAGCCATTCTGAACCCTCCGGTCAGAGTGTGGGCAGAAGGAGTGGGTCATGTCAGAGTCAGACTTCGAGTTTGAGGATGAAGCAC
>Ga0114966_10003960_pt1 | contig 12791 bp, 10 predicted proteins | sample M_130207_XF_Meta_FD_87029 | JGI IMG/M metagenome (GOLD analysis project Ga0114966, IMG submission 87029) | Freshwater microbial communities from Lake Montjoie, Canada to study carbon cycling - M_130207_XF_MetaG | ecosystem: Environmental > Aquatic > Freshwater > Lake | place: Lake Montjoie...
AACCAACTCGCATTCCAAAATCAGATGACGGGCTCAACCTCTCAACCACCAATTCGGATCCAGACTCCCGTCGCGCCACGCTCTCATTTGGATTATTGGGACGGCGTTCCGGTGCACCCTGGTGGTGGTTCGATCAATGCCGCTTCTCTACAAAACCTCGAACAAACCGTTTCTGCTGACAAGGCTGGCGCCGCGGTCGCCAGCCCTCGCCAAGCAGCTGCGGAATGGGCTTTGAACTCCGGACCGGGGAGTATGTTTCCATCGGTAAAGAGTGACGCCAGCACGGTCGATGGAATGTACTCCGCGGTGACCGACCGGCAGATTCAAGACTCGCCATTCGCCCGCGAATTTCCGCATCCGTCGCAGTACGAAAATCCCGCGAACCTGCGCGTTCCCAACGGTCACTCTTCCACGGAAGGCGCAAGCCCCGAGGGATCCAGCCATCGACCCCTGACCAACAACACGCCGCCACAATACTCCATATCGAATGACATCAAGATCGCTCCCGCATCACCGGCCAGTAACATGAGTCGCCCTTGGGAAACGGCTCTGAATCGTCAGCCATCATCGCAGCCCATTCCCCAAGATGCTCCCTCAGCGTGGGAGCAATCAACTTCCCGTCACGTGGACACGATCAGTTCATCTTCCCCCGAATCACACTCCAACGAGAACTTACCTTCTGCCAAGGATTCGTGGGACGAGCCATCAAACCAGTCCACCCAATCACGCCCTTACAACGGCACTTGGCCCAGCAACAATGCGAGGCCGACAAATCCGGCACACGTAAACGGAAATCCTGCGATTCGTTCCCCGCTGCAGAACAATCGAAATAATGCCGACGATTCCGTACAGATCAGAAAGGGAGACTTCGGCGGGAACACGAGTGGATCGGATCCGCAACCGTGGTCCTATTCGCCCTCGAAGTGACAAGCGGTGGAGGCCCATCAATACGATCAAATTGGTGACGCATAATTTATGCGGTTGGCCGGAAAGAAACGGGTCGTTTTCAACGCCCCAAGGTCGGCGCTTCACATAAACCTTCCCTCGCCGTGAACATACACCAAGCGAGGGGATTGAAAGCCAGTCGCTCGGATCATGGGTGCCGCGTCCGGTTTTCGGAATGCCTGTTGGTTCTAATCGCATCCTCCAGCGTCGCCCCTCTCCCCAGAAATCGACATCGAAACAAGTGGACAACACGTTGATCTGCGTCTCAGTCATCCCCACCTCGTCCATCGTCGAGATCTCTGATCGGCATCGCAACGGATCAGGGAACTCCCGCCGCTTGAAAAAGGACACCACAGAAAGAGCACCGCAGGCGAGTTTTTTGGCTGCAAGAAGAACCGGCTGCTCTCTCAACAGCGGAAACATCCTTGGACAAAGGCCTGACCGTAGAGACATGAGCGAACAGACCGCTGATGGATCTCACATCTCCCCCAATAGTGATCCCCCTATCGAGGGTCTGCACCTGACTCGAAGTGAAGAGAGAGCAAGACGCCTGCCTACCCATGCGGGGACGAAGACCAGGGCCGTCAAATTGACGCGGGTTGTCTGCGAAGCGTTACTTTGTTCGTCCTTTGAGTCGCGAGGGAAACGGGATCGGTTGTGAAAACGCTGCCTCTGGAATGTGTGTTGTGACACATTCGCTTGCAGAAAGCATACCTCGCGACCAGAGTGTTCGTTCAACAAGAATTCGCAGCAGATTTTCCAAACTCGCTTGGGTTTCACGACATTCAAGAATCCCGATCGCCCGAGCAATCGCCTCGAGAGTGCAGAGGTTTTTGTCATTGCGTTGGGTGCGTAGACGATACTCGGAGGGTGCTCCCTGCGGCAGTCGGACTGGAGGAATTCCGATCAGTGACGGTTCGCGACGAACAAACTTTGTCGTCTGCCTCCAATTCGCGTCGGGAACAATCAGGTTCACCGGTCCCGGCAAACGGGAGACGAACTCGGCCGTCAACTCGACAGAGCGGGGACTGGGATAGAGCAACAACGATGGTCGTTCGGAGTGAACCAGATCGTTCGCCCATAATCGATCATTCTTCCGGCTGTGAATCCGTAGTTCACTGTTTGTCAGTGCTTTGACCGCTAGACGAGCGGTATTCGTCGTCAACACCTCCTCCGATGTGTGCATCAGAATGATTATTCGCGTTTGAATTGCCAATTGCGGAATCAGATCACAAAAGCAGAGTGGCCGCCGAATTTCACAACCCGGACAACGATGAGGTGACAAGAAAGATCGCATCGGGGCCTTCTTTAAGAGTCGTCTGTCGCCGGAAAAAACGCAACACGGCGGGGTGATCAAGAACACTGTTTCGATCGTTGCAGGGGAGTCCTATGATACAAAAAATCGTGAGGCAAAGCGTCCTTTTAAAAGATCTCGGGGTCGATGATCAACTGAGTTCGCGCCGATCCCCGCAAAATTAACATTAAGAGACTTACGAACCGGTTGGGCCGTGAACCCGTCGTCTGCAGAACGGCACGGATCGACTCGGCGAACGTTGCCGCGTCCGAGCAGACGATCTGTCCCGACGAGCATCCGCAGAGACATGGACAGCTTGCGGCTTCGGAGACTGGCGAAAGAGAACTCCATTGCCTTCTCGGCCCTCACCGCCGCCTGTTAAAAAATCACGGGCTCGGGTCCCGACGAGACTCGTCCGTACAGTAAATCGTGTTTTTAGCGGAGATCGGTGGGACTCGTGTTCGCCCTCAATGCTTGTTTCAACCGATGGCTGAGGATCCCGCACGCTCCCACCTGCCCTGCAGGGTCCTCCCGAGCCCCTATGCCTCGACGCAGAGGGGTTGCGGAAAACGATCTTCCCGCAAAAGTCACATTTTGTTATCACCCTCGGCGAACTCGGATCATGTTTGTAGGTTTGAGATGAACAGGTTCCCACTTCGTATTCTCTCCGACAACTCTCTTCGTTGCCAAGAATGGATCTTGTGGCTGTGATACGTCAAATGCGGTTTCTTTCCGTATTGTTAGTGCTCTGCTTAGCCAGCACACTCTGCCTTAGCCTGTCAGGTTGTGCTGTCGGAGGCCGCAACGCGTCAATAGATAGTAACTCCCGAATCCCTTTTTTCGGCTTGGAGCTCCATCAGCGGAAGCGCAAGCTAGAGGGGCCTCCAATCCATTCCATTCGATGGAACTCGAGTTCTAATTTTCGAACCGAGCCTTTACGTTTGGTGGATGCATCAAAATCGCCCATTCAGAACAGAGATCCGTTGAAACAAAAAACGAACGGTGATCGAATGGTGTCTTTACCTTTGCCGCGTACAGATACCAATCTCTTCCAAGACACTAAGGCCGATCCGCTCCGATGGCCGATCGACTTCCGCTAGGAACAACGTTCAGCTGATCACATTTTTTTCTTGGCACAACCCCTCAACTGCTGATTCATTTCGACGAGCATGGTTCCGCGATAGCAAATTCCGACGAAGCCGAAATCGCGAGGTTCGGTGATCGCAAAGTGAATCTGAGGATTATCCGCGGAGGGTTGATCGAAACGCGCTGAGACGTTCCAGATCGCCTGCCTCAGGATTATGGCCATCGGTCTCGCCGATGGACCTCCAAGCCGGCTCCCAACGCTTCCTCAGCCATTGGAAATGGCGGACGTCCGGATCCTCCGGTCGCATCGGGACCCAACGGGCGGCGATAGTCGTCCTCCCCCCCCCAAAATGTCGGCCCACTGTGGCCACCGCAAGAAAACTTCGATCGGTTCGTCAGACCGAACATCGCCGTTGTATCCCACTCAGACGACGTCCGAAATTCATTCAAGAGGCTGTCGGACAGAATTTTGATGTGTCGCGAAAACGGTTTTGTCTTGGCTCATTTCCTCAGCAGTGGAGTGTATTATAAACTTGGTCGTCCCACCAAAACTGTCGTTTTTTGAGATTGCCTGCTGTCCATTGTCAACCGACCGCAAACGCGGTCGAATTGACGAGCATGCCTGATGTCGGCCATAATTCAAGCCAACAAACAACTTGCGAGTGCCGTTCCCGCCAGCGGACAGTCCGGTTTCGGAATGAAAAGTATTCGTGCCATGCCCTTATGTGAATTCCCGCCTCCATGGATGTCCTTCCGGATCTTATTCTCGAGCATCGTATTCCTTGTTTTCACGGGTTGTGGATACGACTCCTACGAATCACGTCTGCAGCAGACAAGAGATTACTACAAATATTTTGAGAAGGTCGAAGCAAACCTCGGCCCAAAGTGGCGAGATGGGCTTGGTGCGTTAGAGATCAGGGTTCCCAAGCAGTTTGTGCCGATCCCTGCTCCTCAGCCATTGACTCGAGAAGATGGCACGATCGAGCCCCTCTCCATCGATCTAAGGCAACCGGACTACGTTAATCTGATCATTCCAGGGTTGCTCGGGGCATGGGAGGCAACTTTCGAGGTTCCGCTTGATGACAAGCTGAACTCCAGTACCACAAAAAATGCGAGTGAGTTGCGTAAGGCCTATATCTACGCGGCAAGCAACTACCGGATGTTTATTGAAAGTCCGAATGACGTTTCTCAGTTCATCCAGTCACTGACAGATCTCGTCGGGACGGCGTTGGGCGGAAAGGTCAAAACAGAACCGCCGGAAATGTATCCCAAGCCAGGAAATTTTACTCCGCCCGCCTCCTTCAACGTCTTTCGATACAATCCAAAGGCGATCACTCAGCAAACGAGTAATCGTAGAACGACCGTCAACTATACTTTTGAAATCTATACGCCTCAAACGGGTGATACGAAATGCGCAATCGTGATTGCCCTTCCTGAGGGAATCGATTCTCGCGAAAAAATCAACGAACGAGTCTCCCTGATGCTCGAGCATGTCCGCCCAGCTCAGACGCCACCCCGACAAGAGACGTTCTCGAGTCCGACGGGACCAACGAACCCTGCATCGACCGGTTTTTGATGGAAAACAATGCGGTCATCACGGATTCTATTTCGTGGTGTAGGCATTCCGTTTACCACGATCGAATCACCCCCGCCGTAATAATTCGCTTCCGACAATGGGGCTCTCCGACGGGTTTCAATGGCCGAACACGTCTGCCGATGAACGGAATCCACCCCGTCTTCAGGACGAGAAATGGCATCAGGACTGAAGACAGTGAATCTTCCTCCAAAGCGATGCCAATCCTGCCACTTTGAGAGAGCGACCCATGCGAAACGCACATCCTAGAAACCGGAACGAATTGACACTGTTTTCGCTATCCCTATAATCCATCTCTCTACTTTGGAACTCCCCGGAAAGCATCGACAGGGATGCTTTGTTTGTGGGGACGGCGTGTTTGACATCAAAGGGGCGATTCATGGCTGGCAATTTGGTGGAGTTCACCGACGCAAATTTCAAAACTGAAGTGCTCGATTGCCAAGACCCTGTTCTAGTCGATTTTTGGGCACCTTGGTGCGGTCCCTGCAGAGCGATCGCTCCCACGGTTGAAGAGTTGGCAAACGACTATTCCGGCAAAGCCAAAATTGGGAAGATGAATACCGACGACAACAATGGAATTCCAAGCGAATATCGAATTACTGGAATTCCCACATTGATTTTGTTTAAGGCTGGTCGCGAAGTGACTCGCTTTGTCGGAATGATTCAAAAAAACAAGCTCGCCTTGGAGTTGGATCGATTGGCATAGATCAACAACGGCCTTGGATAAGTTTCCCACGAACTTTGTAACGATAGTGTGAATTTTGCTTCGAATAGGGAAGGGATTCCCGTTATGGACGAGCGAAAGATTGACTCGGCGGTTCCGCGCGCATTTGAATTAGTGGAATTGTCTCCATCGGATTCTGCTCAACCAAGGGTCAACGAAGCTGTGATTCGAATTGATGGCCGGCATTCGATCGCCGAAGCCTCTGACACTGCGTTGCCAAATCCGGCGGCAATTTCCTTGTCCTTCCCGAATTCGACGAATCGAGTCAGTTCACAGCTCCTGTTGGATGCCGGGCTTCTCGTTCAGCAGATGCAGGAAAAACTGATTGATCTCAGCCAGCGTGAGGGACTGATTGAACAACGCGCGGCCGAACTGGATGCCGAGCGGTTCCGAGACCAATCGTTGCGACTCCTGCAAATTGAAGAACTGGAGCAACGACGACGGCAGATCCAGTCCGAAGAAACATCGCTTCACGATCGGGTGTCGGCAACCGCATCCCTGTTAGAGCAAGTCGATGCCGAGCGATCGGCCGTCGAACAACGCCAACTCGAGCTGCGTGATAACCTGCTGGCTGAACGTCACACGGTCGAACAAGAACGCCGTACTCTTTTGGAGGAACAGACGCAGGTTCGCAGGCTGGCGGCCACACTTGAAGAACAGCACAGACAGGCGACGGTGGAGGCCGAAAAACTCATCCAATCGGAACGAGAGCGGCTTTGGCGGACACTCATTGCGGAGTGGGAAGAACGACGAAGCCAGTTCGAAGCAGAGCACGAAACATGGCGGGCCGAGGCACAAGCGGAGCGGCTCGAGATCGAACGAGAGAAGACGCTCTATGATGCCGCCGTCTGTAATGCGGAATCCGTGTTCGCGGCCGCTAGAGCGACACAGACTGCGGAGCTATCTTCCATTCGCGAAACGGTTTTGGCATCGATCGAAATCGAACGCCAAGCACAACGGGCCCTGATCGAAGAGGAACAGATCAAGAACCTCGAAACGATCCAGACCGAGCGACGGGCACACGAATCCTCGCTCCGGGCAGAACGCGACGAATGGGAAAAAACGTATGCCACGCAACGTGCGCAGATCGATGGGGAACGAACCGTATTGGAAAGCCGAGTTCGTTTTCAAGAGGAACATTTGGAGAAGCTACGAGTAAATCTGGAACGTTCCCAAAATGAAAATCGGCATCAGCTTCAAATCGAGCGTCGATACCTCGAGGATAATACTCAACTGCTCCTGCGGAGAACCCATCAAAACGATCTCTATCGAGAGTCCATTGACGCGAGGGAAACATCGATCCAACGGGAACGCGATTTCCTTACCAAGTCGAGACTCGCGCATTCCAGTACAACGGATCTTGACCGAATCGGCTTGCAGACTGAGCGTGAGGCGTGGGAGCAGGAGAGGCAGATTCAGCAAGCCGAATTGCGGCGTCAACAAGAACTTTTTACATCGCATTCCGAAAACCTCGAAAGCCGGCGAATTCGTCTGGACAAACTGAGGGGGGAATTGGAAGAGACACATCGCTCGACACTCGAAATGCGAATGGCCATCGAAGAGACATGGGTCGATCTCACGCAATCCGTGGGTCCGGAAGACGCTCGGGAGCGAGTCGAAAAGGTTCGAAGTTCTCTCGTCGGTTATTACCGCCAGTTGCATGACGAAATCCTCGTTCAACGACGTGAGCATCTCGAGGCTCAGTCGAAATTGGAGAGACTTCGTGCCGACTTCCACGACGAACGACACAAGCTAATGGATTGGATTGCTACTCGCGACAAGGAACTGTTAGTCACGGAGGAACGCTTGCGATTGGAATCCACTGAACTTGTCGTACGTGACTCGGCATGGCAGATGACCCGAGATCGTTGGCTGATCGAAAAAGCAGAGGCCGAGCAGGTCATTCGCAGACTGTTGATGGAACTCGGTTCACAGCATCGCGATGACCCGCAATTTTTGGCATCCTCGACGATCTGCGCATCGTCAGCGCCGTTTGAATTCACTCTTCCAGCTGAAATTTGACTCGGCCCCCATTTTTCGGTCTCCGGGGCGATGCGATAGCCGTGCAAAAAACGGCTTAAGTAGTCGACACGTCGTCGATTCGCCGCATGCCGGCTGAAAACGGCAGAGCCGAGATGTTGCAAGCGATCACAGGGAATTTATGTTCACTTAGACATGGAGTACGTTCATGGCCTTGTGATCGTCTCGTGGAGGTTGAGCAGCGTTCTTGTCACGCTTGTCCAACCGGCGAGATCGGCTTTATCCAGTCCGTTGGGAGACGGAGCGTCCCCCGCAAGCGAGAGGCTTTCGGCATCGCCTGGGTTCGTGCGAAACTCCTTGCGGTGTCGGGAGAGTAGTCGGAGTAGCACCGCAGCCTCGTCAGATGTGGGAGGGCGAGCGACGGCGTTGCCAAAAGCCCAGATAAGACGCGATTCGTCTGTCTCGCCTCCCTCCAGTAAGATCCGAGCGGCGAACATTCGGGCGGCTTCGACGTGGCTGGGATCATTCAGTAGCGTGAGCGCTTGCTGAGGCGTATTTGATCGGGGGCGATCGGCGGTACATTCTTCTCGACTCGGTGCGTCAAATGCGGACAAGGACGGGTGCAGAAATGAACGCTGCCACCAGGTGTAAATTCCTCGACGGTATTGGCGTTCTCCTTTGTCTGCCTCCCATGTCCGCCGAGGAAAGTTCAGGAACTCCCAATAACCCTCTGGCTGGTACGGTTTATCGCTCTCACCTCCAATACGCCACGACATCAGGCCGCTGATCGTTAAGGCGTTGTCACGAATGAACTCCGCATCCAGACGCAAGCGGTTCTGCGCCGAGAGAAGTCGGTTGAACGGATCGACTGCCCGTGCCGTACTAGATTGAACCGAGCTTTGACGATATACGCCGGAGCTGACCAACTGACGAACGAGATGTTTGACATTCCAGCCACTCTCGCGAAAATCAACGGCCAAATGATCGAGCAACTCCGGATGAGTCGGCCACTCACCTTGGCTCCCCAAGTCTTCGAGAGACTTGGACAGGCCCTGCCCATAGAAGAGTTTCCAGAGGCGATTGACGAAGACTCTCGCCGTGAGCGGATTTTCCGCCGAGACAATCCAATGGGCAAGCTCCAATCGTGTCGCCTGCCTATCGTCTACCGTGACCTTGCCCAAAAAAACCGGAACGCCTGGCTGAACGACCTCGCCCGAATCGTCTAACCAGTTTCCGCGTGGCAGAATGCGAGTCATCCGCGGCTCAACGGACTTTGTAATCAGGCTGGTTGGCAGTCGCTTGATCAGGGCATCTCGTTTGTCGGTCGCTTTTTGAATGTCCTCGCGTTGCGGCTGAAAACGGCTGGAGCGTTCTCGCAGAAACGCGTGGAGTTGAGTTGCTTCCGACTCATTGCGTTGCTCAGCAATCTTGGCGATCACTGCACGCAAGACGGGCGGAACCCATTCCGAAGTCGGTTTTGCAATGCGTGTTCCACTGATTCTCAATTTGCCGATGCCGTGCTTTAACAACTTCGATTTGAATTCCAAAAAAATGTTTATTTTACCATCGTTGAGGGGCCTCTCAAATTCAAAAATTGCTTCGTGTGCCTGTCCCGGCTGGGGAAGAATTCCCCAACCGGTCTGGTCATTACCGTCGATTGATTTGGCAATCTCCTGACCGACCTGAGAGTGATCGGCGACGGCACGCGTCACGGGCACGGGGAGCGTCTTGCCATCGGCATCGAGTATCATAATTTTAAATTCGGTCAATACAAAATTGCCGTCGGGAGCCATCCCCGGCCCATTCGCGGGCAACGTATTATCCGCCAGAACCTCCAGGCGGATGGCAGACAATCCTGACAAAGAATCCACCGCAAACACATACGCCTCTTCGTCAGCGGCGGTGCCCGTGGACAGAAAGGAATCATCGTCCTGTTTAATCAGTTGCGATTGGCCGAGAACGTGGATCTCCACCGGTTTGATGATCTGCCATGCGGAGTGAAAAGCTGTTTCCGTCTCCCAGTGGGGATTATTTGATAGGAAATCATTGACGGCGTTGACGAGAGATTGACGCGATTCAGAGACCTCGAGGGCAAGGCGGGTCAGTTCCTCTTCTTCCGCAGGCGAGGGAACGGGCATTCCTGGCTCGCGTAAGCCGACGGCCGCTTCATCGACGTCAGCAAAAAATGCAGCCATACTGTAAAAGTCTCGCTGGCTGTACGGATCATATTTGTGATCGTGACATTCCGCGCAACCCATGGTGGCACCAAGCCACACGGCGGAGACGTTTCGCACTCGGTCAGATGCATATTTTGCGAGGTACTCCTTCGCCTGGGCGCCTCCTTCCTGCGTTGTCTGTAACAGACGATTGTAGCCCGAGGCAACCTTTTGGTTCACGGACGGAGACGGCAATAAGTCTCCTGCAATCTGTTCGATGGTGAATACATCGAAGGGCAGATTGTCGTTGAATGAGCGAATCACGTAATCCCGATAGGGGGCGATGTCGCGAGGATTGTCGCTGTGATAGCCAATCGTGTCCGCAAAACGGACTAGGTCCAGCCAATAGGAGGCCATCCGTTCCCCAAAATGAGGCGATTCCAATAGTCGTTCGATCACGTTTTCATAGGCGTCAGGCGCAGTGTCACTCACAAACATTGCCACGTGTTCTGGAGTGGGCGGCAGACCTGTGAGGTCGAATGAGAGACGCCGAATGAGCGTGGCGTGATCGGCTTCGGAGGCATGCTTTAAACCCGCAACATTGAGTTTTTCCAGTACAAACTGATCGATCTCGTTTCTCGTCACTCCCGGTTCTTGTGTCCGCGTTGGCCTTGAGCGAACGGGCTTCAGGTACGCCCAGTGCCCCTGCCATTTCGCACCCTGCTCAATCCACGTTTTCAGAATCGCAATGTCTCGAAGAGACACGTTTTTGCCGGAATCGACCGGCGGCATGATTTGTTCGTGATCGACAGAAGTCACCCGCCTCAGGAGTTCGCTTTTTTCCGGCATCCCCGCCACAACGGGCGTCATCCCTGATCCCGCCCCAAACAGACCTGCTTCCGTATCGAGCCGCAAATCACCCTGCCGCTTGTTGGCATCCGGCCCGTGACACGTGAAACAGGCTTCCGACAATATTGGTCGCACGTCACGGTTAAACTCAATGATGGCAGGCAATGAGGCATCGCTGGCGAAGACTGATCGAAACGTTACGCTGAGACAGAAAATGCAAAGGAAATGCCATCGCATGGAAGGACTCCGCAAGACCCACGCACAAAAATACTTCACCGAATGGAAACTCAAAACGTTATGTTGGCTGAGATGGCCGAAATTCGCCAGCGTTGCAGACAATTATTGTCATTCATGGCCATAGCACAGGTCGGTTCAGCTCTGCTGCTAACGCCAGTTGATAGATGACAGATGGTAGCGTTCCTGTTAGTCTGAATCGGGTTGAGTCGCCGTGAAGCTTGGCCTGAGATCTTAATTAGCCGCGTCAAAGTTGTTCGTGACACGACAACTCAATGGGTCCTACCTGTTGTCTGTAACCATCGACGAGTATCGTTCGTTGGCGCGCGCTACCGATCAACGACGAACGTGATACGAGAGGAGCATAAGGAGAACTCCGGGTGATAATGTTTTGCCTCTTGTGCTGTCTTGGTGTGAGTCCGCTGCTGCTGTCTGGTTGCCATGTGCAGGCCGATGCCGTTCCAGTCATTCTCCAAGAAACGAATCCGCAATCTGTACCCGAGGTCGAAGTTCATCGACCCACGCGACTACCCGACAGGATCGTGTTGACTTGGGCCGGTGATCCTTCTCGCTCACAAGCTGTCACCTGGCGATCCGATCCATCCGTGGCCGTTGGACTGGCAGAGATTGCCGTCGCTGATGACAACGCATCGTTTGCCGCGCGGGCTCGCCAGTTGAAAGCGAAAACAACTTCTCTGACCAGTAATCTCGCGGCGGCTCATTACCACTCCGTGGAATTCACCGCGTTATCGTCCCGTACCAAATACGCGTATCGTGTTGGCGATGGAACGAATTGGAGCGAGTGGTTTCATTTCACGACCGCTAGTGATCAGCCCGATCCCTTTTCATTTATTTACTTCGGTGATTCGCAGAACGACTTGAAGTCGTTGTGGTCGCGGGTCATTCGTGAAGCGTTCACGGAGGCACCGAAGGCGCGTTTCATGTTGCATGCTGGAGATCTGATCAATCATGCCAACAGCGACGCCCAATGGGGTGAATGGTTTCAGGCGGGAGGCTGGCTGAACGGCACTATTCCGTGTGTACCAACACCTGGCAATCACGAATACAAGTCTGCGGCAAATATCCTCGGTCACCACCTGCCGACCTTGAGTGATCACTGGAAGCCACAGTTTACGTTGCCCGAACACGGGCCACCGGGACTCGAAGAAACCGTCTATTTTCTGGACTATCAGGGAGTCCGAATCGTCTCGCTGAATTCCAACGAGAGGCACGCCGATCAGGTACTCTGGCTGGAATCAGTCCTGCGAGATAACCCCGGAAAATGGTGTATTGTAACCTTCCATCACCCGATTTATTCTTCTGCAAAACAGCGAGACAACGCGGCTCAGCGAGAAGCGTGGCAGCCATTGTTTGACAAGTACAGTGTTGATTTGGTTCTTCAGGGACATGACCACACCTACGCACGGTCAGGGTTAGAAACATTCCGAGGAACAATCGAACCAAGTCCGAAAAAAGATCAGATTACTGGAGCCGACGCGGCCAAATATGATTCTGCGGGAACTGTTTATGTCGTTTCAGTGAGTGGTCCAAAAATGTATGACTTGGGCCGGCCGTTACGCCCCGAGTTTCAACGCGTTGCCGAAGATACGCAACTCTTCCAGATTATTTCAATTGAAGGCGACCAACTTCAGTACGTTGCTCGAACCGCCACCGGTCAGCTCTATGACGCGTTCAGACTGAAGAAGCGCGAGGGGCAATCCAATCAGTTGATTGAGCAGGTGCCCGATATTCCACAACGATTACGCTCCCCGATACCGGAAAAACCAAAGAGGCCCTGACGTTGTTCAAATCCCGAACAATGGCTGTGTCCTTGGGGATTCGGAAACCGATGCTCGACGGGGATTTCTCCTGCCCCCCATCGACTCGGTCGGTGATTTGCGGTGGAAGTCGTCTCGCCGTGGCGCATCG
>Ga0114966_10003963_pt1 | contig 12784 bp, 10 predicted proteins | sample M_130207_XF_Meta_FD_87029 | JGI IMG/M metagenome (GOLD analysis project Ga0114966, IMG submission 87029) | Freshwater microbial communities from Lake Montjoie, Canada to study carbon cycling - M_130207_XF_MetaG | ecosystem: Environmental > Aquatic > Freshwater > Lake | place: Lake Montjoie...
CAGATCCGACAGAGCCCCAAACAGATCCACGAGATGACCCCTCAGATACGCGACGGCATCATCGAAAGCTTCTCGCGCAGCTTGCACTCGGTCTTCATATGGCTCGTACCGGTGTGCCTCGTCGGCTTCGTCATCGCGCTCGCAGTACCCGAGCATCCTCTCCGCGAGAACGTGGCGATCGGCGACGACGACGTCCCGGTCGCGCACTGAGCAATCGAACGGCGCCTCAATGGACCAGTTGCCCCGACCCGGCTTCACCAAGAAACAGATCTACCTACTCCTCACGGGGCTGCTCCTCGCGCAGATGATCGCGTCGATCGAAGGGACGGTGCTTGCTACCGCCGCGCCCACCATCGCCGCTGACCTCAAGGGCTTCGATCAGCTCACCTGGGTCTTCATCGCGTACCTCATCACCTCCACGGTGACGACACCGCTGTGGGGGAAGCTGTCCGACCTCCTCGGTCGCCGGCGGCTCTACGAGCTCTCGATCCTCACGTTCATGGCCGGCTCGGCGCTCTGTGGCGCCGCGACCTCGATGACAACGCTCGTGTGGTTCCGCGCGCTGCAGGGCGTCGGTGCTGGCGGCATCTTCACGCTCACCATGACGATCATGGGCGACGTGCTCCCGCCACGAGAGCGCGGCAAGTACCAAGGCTTCATGATGAGCGTGTTCGCGGTGTCCACCGTGCTCGGGCCGCTCATCGGCGGACTTATCGTCGACAACACCACGTGGCGATGGATCTTCTACATGAATATCCCGCTCGGGTTCGCTGCGCTCGCGCTCAGCAGGGTCACGCTCAACCTGCCGTTCCTCAAGCGGGCTCACGACATCGACTATCGGGGCGCCGTGCTGCTCGCCGTGTGGGTGGTCGCCGCATTGTTGGTCATGGAGCTCGGGCGCGGGTGGGGCTGGACCTCTGCACGCGCCCTCGTCATGATGGCTTTGGCACTGGGCGCATTCGCCCTCTTCGTACGCGAGGAGATCAACGCGAGCGAGCCGGTGATCCCGCCACACCTGTTCCGCGAGCGCATCGTCACCGTGTCAGCCGTGATGATGTTCGCGACCGGCGCGGTGATGTTCGGCATCGCGATCTACGCGCCGATGTTCCTCCAAGTGGTAGCCGGCCAACGAGCAACCCGCTCCGGATTGCTGCTGGTACCGATGACCATTGGCATGCTCATCGGCTCAACGACCACTGGTCGCATATTCACCAAGAGCGGAAAGTACAAGTGGTACCCGGTGGGCGGCGGCGTCTTGCAACTCATTGCCGTCGCGCTGCTCGCGTCCATGAGCCGCGGCACGAGCACGCTGCTGACCTCGAGCTACATGCTCTTGTTCGGCGTCGGTGCCGGGATGATGTTCATCGTCACGCTCGTCGGCATCCAGAACCGGGTGGATGTGCGCGATCTGGGCAGCGCGACGTCGACCAACAACTTCTGTCGATCACTGGGCAACGCGTTCGGCACGGCGTTGTTCGGCTCGATCTTCATCGCACGCCTTGACAAGGAACTGCTGACGCGGCTGCCCGAGGCCGGCCTCTCCGCGAAGACGCTCAGTCAGAGCCCGGTGCAGATCCATAGGATCGCCGATCCGTTCGTGCGCAACGGCGTGATCGACAGCTTCTCGCATTCGCTCGTTGCGGTCTTCGCTATCGGCATTCCGCTGTGCCTCGTCGGTCTGGCCATCTCCTTCTTCATGCCCGAGCATCCACTGCGCGACAGCGCAACTGTGGGGCTGACCGAGGGCGACGAACCGAAGCCGGCCATCACGCCGATGCGCTGAGCAGCCGCAGCGCATGGTCCTCCCTCAGCCCCTCGTCGATGCTCGTTGGCTCGTCGCGCATCACGACGAGGTCCGGTTGGTTGACTGCCGTTGGTACCTCGACGGTCGGTCTGGTCGTGCCGCATACGAGGCCGACCACCTACCGGGCGCGGTCTGGGTCGATCTCGATCTGGATCTGTCGGCGCCGGCCACCTCTGCGGACGGTCGTCACCCGTTCCCCACCGCCGACCTATTCGCGGCCTCGTTGTCACGACTCGGCATCGGTCAGGAGACCCCGGTCGTGGTGTACGACGATGCGTGTGGCTCGATGGCCGCGCGACTGTGGTGGATGCTGCGCATCCTCGACCATCCGGTGGCGGTACTCGACGGCGGCATGATCACGTGGGAAGGGACCCTCGAACCGGGATGGCAAGAGGTCGAGCAGGTTCCCTGCGCACCTCGCGCCTGGCCGCCAACGCGCCTGATCGATGCCGATGGCGTGGACGCACTTCGCGGCGAGAGCGGCTCACTGCTACTCGACGCGCGTACGCGATCACGATACGCGGCTGGTGACCCCACCATCGATCCGCGACCAGGCCACATACCCGGCGCGAAGAGTGCGCCGTGGACCGACAACGTATCGCCCGACGGCACGCTGCTCGACCCGGCAAGTCTGCGCACCCGGTTCGGTGAACTGGGCGCGAACGAGGCGTCGACGATCGTCTGCTACTGCGGGTCGGGCGTGACTGCGTGCCACGACCTGCTCGCGCTCGAGATCGCCGGATTGGGCGAGGCCACAAGGCTGTACGCCGGTTCGTGGTCGCAGTGGGGCGCAGACCACACGCGCCCCGCCGCCACCGGCCCGGCCTGACCACCGCTCAGAGGTGGGTGCCCCAGTGGTCGACGAACGTGACGTCCTCGACCGGGCGACGAGGGGCCGGCGCAAATTCCATACCCCTGGTGTAGGCGAGCGGGATCATGCACACGACGCTGTGCGTCTCGGGGATGCCGAGAAGGGATCGCAGTTCTTCTTCGAACAACACGTGCGCCGTGGTGAACGTGCTTCCGAGACCACGACTGCGCAGGGCCAGCTGGAAGCTCCACACCGCCTGGTACACCGAGCCGAGGAGCCAGGTTGCACCGTTGAGCGTGGGATCGTCCTCGATACGCCCCTCGACGCACACGACGGCCACCACGGGCACTCGGTCGAAGATCGCCCCGAGGTGCAACACCGACTCGCTGTGGCGCACGCCCGCATCGTCACCATCGGCACGTCGCTGCTCGAGAAGTGCCTGCATCGGTGGTGAGAGGTGCGTGCGGTACCACGCACCGATCGTCGCCCGATGGGCCGGGTCCTCGACGAGCACCCATCGCCAGCGTTGCGCGTTCGAGGCGTTCGGTGCGTACACCGAGAGTGCAAGACACTCGACGACCACCTCGCGCGGCACCTCGCGATCGAGGTCGAGTCGCTTGCGCACCGCCCGGGTGGTCGAGAGAAGCCGGTCGACGGTGTCGAGATCGAACGGCGCGACCGAGGAGGTCGATGCAGGCGGCGGGGCAACGGAATCCATGGCGCCGATTCTGCACGGCCCAGGGCCGGACGCGTGCGCCGAAAGGCACGTGCTCCAAAAAGAGTGATGCCCGGCCATCGCGTTGGCGGGCCCTCCCCCACAGGGGCCTCGCCTCGATGGCCGGGCAACACTGGCTCCCCCAGCCGGACCGACCTCGGAGCAAGCTCCGAGTGACCTCTATCGCTTGCTATGAAATGGCAGCTGCAAAGGGCCATTGCAGATGGAGGCAGCGTAGAAGTGACAGCGGGCACCGTCAACTGGGACGACCAGCTACTTCTCGGTAACCAGGAGTTCTCGGGGCCCCGCCCAGGCCGGCCGCCGGACGACAGGCCACGTGACTCGCACACTTCGCACCGTCGACATCCCTGCGTGAGGTCGACGCTCGCGATCAGGGGTTGTCGGGCAAGTTGGTGAAGCCCTTCTTCTTGTAGCGGCCGTACCACCCGCTGGCGGCCATGGTGCCGCCATCGACCGGTATGACGTGGCCCGTGACATAGCTCGACAGGTCGCTCGCCAAGAACAGCACCACACGGCCGTACTCGTCCGGCTCGCCGAATCGACCGAGCGGGATCCACGACCGGATGAGCTCGGGGTCACGACCACGCAACATGGCCTCGGCCGGGGTCTGCAACGTGTCGGCCATGTCGGGGGCGATGCAGTTGACCCGCACGCCGTACTGTCCGACTTCGATCGCGAGGCTCTTGGTGAACGCAATCACGCCCGCGTTCATCGCCGAATAGACCGAGTTGTACGGAATGCCGCGGATCGCCTCGACGGTTGAGTTGTTGATGATCGCGCCCGAGCCCTGCGCCTGCATCACCGGCAGGAACGCCTGCGTGCACCGCAGCACATGCTCGAGGGTGACGCGGTACTGGTCGAGCCAGCCCTCCTCGGTCGAACGCAAGAAGAGCCCGTTGCCGTAGCGGAAGTCGCCGACGTTGTTCACGAGCACGTCGACGCGCCCGCCGCCCACCTCGAGCGCCGTGTCGTGCAGTCGCTGCACGACTTCTCGCTCGCGGATGTCGCCGATCACGCTGACCGCGCGCCCACCCTCCGCTGCGATGGCCGCGACGTTGGCTGCAGCAAGCTCGGGATCGATGTCGTTGAGGATGACCACCGCACCCTCGCGGGCGAGCACGCGCGACACGCCACCACCGATGCCGGCCGCACCTCCGGTGACCACGGCGAAACGACCTTCGAGAAGCGGCGCATGTGACATGCGCGCACCATAGACCGAGTCAGTCGAACCAGCCCACGACGTCAGCGATCACGTGCACGGTGCCGAACGCGTTGTACAGGTCGACCACCCCACCTTTGCCCAACTTGGTGATCACGAGGTTGGGCACGGTGAGGCCGGGTGAGGTGTTGAGGCTCGACGAGTCGGGACGACCCTGTCCCGCCGGCCACACGGTGAGATAGCTCACTGCGTCGGCTTCGGTGGCCGTGACGTTGAGCACCGCGGATTTGGCGTCCGTCGGCACGCCGCCGCGCCCCGAAACCTGCAGTTCGACCAGACCCGACTGACCGACCTTCGCCTCCGGCGCACCGTTGCCGGTCCGGGTGTCGAGGATGCGGGCTGGCACGATCGGGTGGAACCCGCTACCGCGCGGGAACCAGCCGAGCACGTCGGCGATGATGTGCGTGGAGCCGTTCGCGTTGAACACGTTCACGATTCCGCCGGTGCCCACTTTCGAGATCACGAGATTCGGCACCGTCTGACCCTGGGCCATGTTGAGGTTCGACGCGTTCGGTCGTGCATCGCCGTTCGGCCAAACCGTCAGATAGCTCTGCACGGTGGGCTCGGCGACGGTGATGTTCAGCACCACCGCATCGAGATCACTCCGATCGGGCACGCCGCCGCGATTGCGCACGGTCAGGGGCACGACACCTCCGGAACCCACCTTGCCCTTCGCCACACCGATGCCGACGCGCGTGTCGAGCACGCGTGCGGGCACGAGCGACGTGAACGAGTTGTCGACCGGGAACCAGCCCACCACGTCGACGATCACGTTCGTGGTGCCTGCCGCGTTGAAGATGCTGACCTTGCCACCCGCACCGAGCTTCGAGACCACCAGGTTCGGCACCGTCTGACCCGTGACCATATTGAGGTTCGACGCGTTCGGCCGGGGGTCACCGGTCGGCCAGATGGTCAGATAGCTCGGGGCGTCGCAGTCGCTGACCGTGACGTTCATGCTCACCGAACCCACGCCGGTGAGCGGCACGTTGCCCTGGCCGCTCACCGGCAAGTCGATCGACTGTCCCGCCCCGAGCCGGAAGATGCGGCCGAGACCGATGCCGGTGCGGGTGTCGAGGATCCGGGCCGGTTGCATCGACTGGAAGGCAACGGCGGCCACCAAAGGCTCGGCGTTACCCGCGCCCGAATTCTCGTCGAAGAGGTTTAGCTTCGGATAGGTCGCGCCGAGCAGTGCGGTGTGATCGGCATCGAGCCAATCGTCGAACACCGTCGCGAACACCGAACGCACGTCGGTGGTGAGGTTGAGGTCACCGCGGCTGTCCAGCGCGGTCAACGACGGCGCATCGCTCGCCAAACCGCCGTGCACGTGATCGCCGACCACGAACATCACGGACGACGTGCCGTGATCGGTGCCGGCCGAGTCGCTGCGCTCGACCCGACGACCGAACTCGGAGTAGGTCATGACAACGACCCGGCTACGGAAGGACGGCGAGGTATTCTCGAACAACGCCTTGATGCCGTCGTCGAGATCCTTCATGAGCTTCGCGTGGCCGGCGAGCTGATTGCTGTGCGTGTCGTAGCCACCTTGGCTCACGGTGATCACGCGGGCGCCGAGGTCGAGGTTGATGAGCCGCGCCGCGAACGTGAGGTTGCGGGCCAAGTAGTTGTTGGTGCTGACATTCGGCGAGTAGATCGGGTCGATCCGACGCGCCTCGCGCACCGCGGCCTGGAACGTGTCGGCCACCTCGTTCGACCACAAGCCCTTGCCGATGTCATCGTCGCCGAGGTTGGTCAGCGAGTCGTACGCCAACGTCTCGTACTGCTGGGTGCTGGCCCCGAAGAGGCCGCCCCAACTCGGCAGCCCCGTCACCTCGGCCTGGGTGCCCTGCAGCACTAGCGGCACGCTCGAGCCGCCGACGTTGATGCCGGCGAGGCCGTCCATGCCCATACCGTCGAGCCAACGGCCGAACATGCCAGTCGTGTACGTCTCGGAGTTGTTGCCCGCCATGATGCGGGCCATGCCCGAGAAGTGACTGTGGTCCTTCGAGGGATGGCCGACACCCCGAACGATCGCGAGGTCGCCACCATCGAAGCGGCTCTTGAGATAGGTGAGGTTCGGATGAAGCCCGAAGCCTTCGCCCACAGGCAAGGTGAGGTCGGCCGGGATGCCGATCGCGCTACTGGGACCGGTCGTGGTCGCGTTCTGCGCGGTACCGCGCTTCGCGTAGTAGGCGCTGTTCGACGCCGGCACGAGCGTGTTCAAGCCGTCGTTCCCGCCGGAGAGTTCGATGAGCACGAAGATTCGGTCGCGCACGCCGAGCGGCGGGCCGGCCCACGCAGAGTCGCGGAAAAACACGGGATCGACCATCGCAGCACCGCCGAGCATCACGGCGCCTTGCAAGAAGCGACGGCGGCTCACCTCGCGACGCTTGCGTTCCGTCGGATTGCTCGAACGAGCGGGGGCGATCAGGTTCGTCATGACGCGTCCTCTTAGGCGAGTTGGAAATCGGGGCTGACCAAGCCGATCATCAGGGCATTGCCCCGGATCGACCAGCCATTAGTGGACGTGTTGGCCGACGTGTACCAGGCCTCGAACCGGGCACGAGTCGCGGGCGACGGATCGGCGATACCGAGGTAGTCGAACAGGGTCGTGATCGCGTCGGCCGCAGTGAGCGCGACCTTGCCGTTGGCGGCCGCTTTCAACGGGAGCAGCTGGGTCGCCAGGTCGCCGCCGGCGGCGACCTTCCAGCGCATCCACGACGAGAAGTTTCCCCGTGCCCACGCGGTAGCGGTCGAGAGCCAATAGCCGTTCATCTTCCAGCCCGCGACGTTCGGCGGGTCGAAGGGAACCTGGCCCATGCCCTCGATGAAGTTGCGGCCCTCCGCGGAGTTCACCTTGAAGCGATAGCCGGTTCGCCGCAAGGTCGCGACGATCCAGTCGATGGGGCTGCGCACGATGGCGTACCGCGATTCCGCAGCCCAGAAGTCGGCATGCAGCAACGTCGCCTGCACGAGTGCCGCGATCTCCATGCCGCCCGCGATCCACGCAGTCGCAAGGTCTTGCACCGCAGCGTCACTCGGGCTGTCGCCGATGAAGAACTTGTACATCTTCCGGGCGACGTACCGTGCGGTGTCGGCCTGCTTCAGCCCGAAGACGAGCTCCTCGATCGTCTCGAGTGCATTCCAGTTGCGCGGCTGCGCGCCATACAGCAAGGATGACGAGCCACCGAACAAGGACTTGTTCGTGTTGTCGTGCTTCGTCGGGTAGAAGCGGTACGTCGTGTCGTTGTGATCCGTCACCCAACCGATGATGTTGTGCCCGGTCCATGCCTTGGCCATCGCGACGACGTCGGTCTCGGTGTAGTGGCCGACGCCGACGGTGAACAGCTCCATCAGCTCACGGGCGAAGTTCTCCTGCTCGCGACCCTTCACGTTCGTGTCGTTGTTGAGATACACGAGCATCGCGCCGCCGAACGACACCTCACGCGTGAGATCGCGGAAGTTGCCGAGCCCGACACCTGTCGCGTTGCCCGGACCGGCGGGACGGAACAGCTGGTTCTGCGTGAACATGTCGGCCATGCTCGAGATCGCGCTCTGACCCGTGCAGAAGTGGTTGTGCCAGAAGAGCGTGATCTTCTCCTGCAACGGGTGCGTAGTGTCGGCCATGCGGTGCAGCCACCAGTCGATGGCGTTCGAGTGCGCCCACCACTGGTTCTCGTTCGCGAGATCCGCCGGCGGCACCACCGCGGGCGCGGCAGTGAAATCCATGGCCTGCGCGACCGCTGCTTCGCGAGTGAGCCCGGTGTAGGCGGCGATCTCACTCGTCGTTCCCCCAAAGCCCACGCGTCGCAGGAAGTGTGCGGCGTCCGAGCTGCTCAACGTGGCCATCAATCCTCCTCAAATGCCTGCTAAGTGGCCCGAAGGGCGCACACATGGCGCACCGCCCAGAACAGCGCGGTGTGCCCAGGGACTGGAACCAAGCCCGTTGGACTCCTCGACCCACCGCCATGCGCCTCGCCCGCGAAGCTTTGGTTCATTCTTCGACCTGAGCCATCGGACCCTTGAGCAGGTTTTGTGGGTCGGGCGACGATCCGCGATGATCGGCCGCCATGAGCGCACCTGATATCCACAAGCTGTTCGACATGACCGGGCGCGTCGTGCTCGTCACCGGCGGCAGCCGAGGCCTCGGCATGGCCATGGGCCGCGGGTTCGCCGCAGCCGGCGCGACGGTCGTGCTGTCGTCACGCAAGCTCGAGGCGTGCGAGGAATCCGCGACCGCCATCCGCGCCGACGGGGGCGACGCCTGCGCGATCGCATGTCACATGGGCGAGACCGCACAGGTCCGCGCGCTGGTCGACGAGACGGTTGCTCGGTTCGGTCGCCTCGATGTGCTCGTCAACAACGCGGCCAACCCGTTGCGGTTCGGCATCGGCGATGCGACCGAGACCGCGTGGGACAAGAGCCACGACGTGAACCTGCGCGGCCCGTTGTTCCTCATGCAGGCCGCGCTTCCCTACTTGCGTGAATCGCCTTCGGCCACCAACCCCGCAACGGGAGGCGCGTCGATCATCAACGTCTTGTCGGTGGGCGGCTTCTACGGCACACCAGGACAGATCGCGTACGGCAGCGCCAAGGCCGCGCTCTGGCATCTCACCCGGTCGGCGGCGAAGGAGTTCGCGCCGTACCGCATTCGGGTCAACGCGATCGCTCCCGGCCCGTTCGGTACGCACATGGTCACGAGTGGCGGGCCGGAGTTCATGGAGCGCACGGCGGCGATCACGGCTCAGAAGCGGCTTGCCGACCCCGATGAGATCATCGGCCCCGCGCTCTTGCTCGCCAGCGACGCCGGTTCGTTCGTCACGGGCTCGTGTATCACCGTGGATGGCGGCTCGCTCGCCTGACCGCTCGCACGCCTGACCGTTGACGCGCTACTCGGATCACGGACGCCGGCGACGCTCCGGCTCGGCGAGATCGGGGTTCACCGACACAAAGTTGCCTGGGTCGACGTCGGTGCCGGGCGCCACCAACTCATCGATGCGGGCGAGGACATCGTCGGGCAGGCGAACATCGGCCCCGGCGAGGAGATCGTCGAGCTGCGACTGCGTACGTGGACCGATGATCGCCGCGCTCACCGCCGGATGCGCGAGCGCGAACGCCAGTGCGAAGTGCGACAGCGGCACACCGCACTCGGCGGCCAGCAACCCGAGCGAATCGAGCACGTCGAACTTCCGCTGGATCTCGGTGCGCTCGTACGCCCACCATTGATCGGATACGAACCCGCGAAACGCCCGCGAGTCGGGCTCGGGCGCCGCGTCGCGCCGATACTTGCCGGTGAGCCAACCGCCGTTCAGCGGGCCGTAAACAATGGCGCCCACGCCATAGCGCAGACACGCCGGGAACAGCGCTCGCTCGGCATACCGACTGAAGATCGAATACGGCGGTTGCTCGCTGACCGGGCGCACGAGTCGGGCCCGCGTCGCGGTCCACTGACACTCGACGAGTTGCTCCGCAGCGACGCCACTGTGGCCGACCATGCGCACCTTGCCCGAGTGCACCAGGTCATCCATGGCCGAGAGCGATTCTTCGAGGTCGGTGTTCGGGTCGAGGCGGTGCAGTTGGTAGAGGTCGATGTGGTCGGTGCCGAGGCGCCTCAGCGATTCCTCACAGGCTCGAACGATCCACCGACGAGAACCACCGCGCTTGTTGAGGTCGCGCCCACGAGGGAAGTAGCACTTGGTCGCGACGACCACGTCGTCGCGACGCCCGCTGCTGGCGAGCGCCCGGCCGACGATGGTCTCGGAGTCACCGGAGCTGTAGCCGTCGGCAGTGTCGACGAGGTTGACGCCTGCGTCGAGCGATTGATGGATCATCCGGACGCACTGTTCGGCGTCGATGTTGCCCCCGCGGCCGAACATCATCGTGCCGAGCGCAACGGCCCCCACGTGCACACCACTTCGTCCGAGCAGGCGATATTCCACGGTCGAAGCCTCGCGCATCCGGCTGACGCGAGCGCCGCCGATGACCGCGGGGTGAGCCGGAGATCGTGACCCCGGCCGATACACTGTAAATGAAACCAGTTTCACTTTGGTTCCGTGGAGGGCCCCGAATGAGCATCCCTGGTGTCGACCTGCTCGACCTCGATCGATTCCAGCGCCTCGAGCATCACGCGATGTTCGAACGGCTTCGCCAAGAGGCACCGGTCTACTGGACCGACCATCCGCTGCCCGGCGCAGCTGGCTTCTGGTCGGTCTCGCGCCACAAGGACCTCATCGCAGTCAACCGCGACACCGCGACCTACTCGTCCGAGGCGGGCGGGATCAGCATCCTCACCCCCGACGAGATGGAGGGCGAGGCCGGCGGTACCGACCCACGCGGCCTCATGATGCTCTACACCGACCCGCCGAAGCACACGCGCTACCGGCTGCTCGTGAACAAGGGCTTCACGCCTCGCATGATCGGCCTCATCGAGAAGTACCTGCAGCACCGCGCCGTGCTCATCGTCGACAACATCATCGAGCGTGGCAGCTGCGACTTCGTCGACGACCTCGCAGCCGAACTGCCCCTGCAGGCCATCGCCGAGATCATGGGCGTGCCCCAAGAAGAACGCCGCATGTTGTTCGACTGGTCGAACCGCATGATCGGCCTCGACGACCCCGAGTACGCGAACGAAGACGGTGCCGCTGCGTCGTTCGAGCTGTTCATGTACTCGAATGAACTCGCGAAGAAACGCCGCGAAGACCCCCGCGACGACATCGTCACCAAGCTCATCAACGCCGAGATCGACGGCGATCGCCTGTCCGAGCTCGAGTTTGACATGTTCATGATGTTGCTCACCGTGGCGGGCAACGAGACCACCCGCAACACCACCGCGTGGGGCATGTGGGCCCTGATACAGAATCCCGAACAGTACGCCGCGCTTGCCGCCGACATCGACGGCAAGCTCGACCGCGCGACCGAGGAGATCCTGCGGTGGGCCACTCCGGTGTACCACTTCCGTCGCACCGCGATGGCCGACACGGCAATCGCCGGCCAGGAGATCAAGCAGGGCGACAAGGTCGTCATCTGGCACACCTCGGCCGACCGCGACGAGACCGTCTTCGACTCCCCTTACCAGTTCAACATTGAACGCTGGCCCAACGAGCACATAGCGTTCGGTGGCGGTGGCCCGCACTTCTGTCTCGGCGCCAACCTCGCCCGCATGGAGCTCAAGCTGATCTTCCGCGAGATCCTCGAGCGCATCCCCGACATGAAGCTCACTGCCGAACCGTCGATCCTGCGGTCGAACTTCATCGGTGGCATCAAGCACATGCCGGTCACCTACACCGCCGGCGCACGCAAGAACCCCGCTGCCCTGCCCGTGAGCTGAGCCCGTTCAGCGCGGATCGAGGATCACGATGGGCACGTCGCGCCCATAGGTTGAGGCGCGCTCCTGGTAGCGCCCGAGCGAGTCGCGCTGGGCACCGATCTGTGAGAACAGGCGCTCCCGTTCGTCGCCCGCGGCCACGGTGGCCCGCACCGCGCGGTCGCGACGCTTCACGCGGATCCATGCCGCGTCGTTGGCCCGGATGTTCCACACCCAATCAGGGTCCTTCGGTCCGCCGCCGTTCGAACCGAGCACCACATAACGACCACCGTCGGGGTAGTACGGCAGCGCCTTGGTGCGCAGCTCGCCGCTGCGCCGGCCAACCGTCGTGAGCAACAACGTCGGCAGGTAGGCGTTTCCGCCCGCCTTCGCGTACTGCCATGTGATGACCGAGTACCCGGTGTGACGAACCAGGAACCGATCGATCTGTTGCCCACGCTCGCCCCGGAGCACGATCCAGCGCGTGTTGCCCCGGGCGCTGAACTTCATCGCAACATCGGATTCGGGCGTGGGGGTCGTGGACATCGGCACGGATTCATCGTTCATGGGGCAAGTCTTCCTCGCGGCCGGCCGTCGTGCCGCACGTGTGGCAACCGCGACACCGCCGGGCGCGGGCGGTGCGGAACATCTGCGGGCTCGGCGCGTTCGTGGTGATCGCCGGCAGCGTCACGGTCGACTACCTCCGCAACTGACCGCAGCGCTGCTGGGTCGGTTGCACCTCTGGGCGTACCCTCGGGCAAACTTGGCCATGCGCATCGGCGTCTACCCAGGTACCTTCAACCCGCCGACCATCGCGCACCTCGCGGTCGCCGAGGCCGCATGGGTGCAACGCCGGCTCGACCGCGTGATGCTGGTGGTTTCGACCCGGCCGATCGACAAGGAGCACGTCAACC
>Ga0114966_10003965_pt1 | contig 12780 bp, 13 predicted proteins | sample M_130207_XF_Meta_FD_87029 | JGI IMG/M metagenome (GOLD analysis project Ga0114966, IMG submission 87029) | Freshwater microbial communities from Lake Montjoie, Canada to study carbon cycling - M_130207_XF_MetaG | ecosystem: Environmental > Aquatic > Freshwater > Lake | place: Lake Montjoie...
ATATTTCCAGTGAGCGGCAATTCCAAACTCAGCGCGAGCGTGCATATCCTTGGTTCTAATCTGAATCTCAACTGCTTTTCCTTCAGGTCCAATCACGGTTGTGTGCAGAGATTGATAAAGATTAAATTTAGGCATTGCGATGTAATCCTTAAATCTGCCCGGAACTGGATTCCAATGAGCATGGATTGCACCCAATGCTCCGTAACAATCCTTAACATCCTCCACCAAGACCCGAACTCCAGTTAAATCATAAATTTCATTAAACTCGCGACCGCGCATCACCATTTTTTGATAAATTGAATAGTAATGTTTATAGCGACCAGTTACATCAGCTTTAATTTCCGCTTCTTTCAGTTCACGTTTAATTTCAGCAATGACTTCTGTTGCATATTCCCCACGAATAGATTCGCGATCTACTACTAGACGACCAATCTCTTCATATTTCTTCGGTTCCAAAGTGCGAAAAGAAATATCTTCTAACTCCCATTTAATGGTACTCATACCTAAACGGTGAGATAGAGGCGCGTAGATATCTAAAGTTTCACGAGCTTTTCGAGTTGCGGTTTCTGGAGTCAAAAACTCCCAAGTGCGGGCATTGTGTAAACGATCGGCTAACTTGATTACTAAAACCCGAATATCTTTAGACATCGCAACTACCATTTTACGAACTGTCTCTGCTTCAGCATCTGGCCCGTAAGTTACCCGATCTAATTTAGTTACCCCATCCACTAAATCAGCAACTTCATCTCCGAAATCAATTCTCAACTGTTCAATCGAGTAAGAGGTGTCTTCTACTGTGTCATGTAACAACGCTGCGATTATGGTTGAAGATCCCATACCTAACTCTGCCAATATTTGCGCGACTGCTACTGGGTGGGAAATGTACTCTTCCCCTGATTTACGATTCTGTCCTAGATGAGCTTTTTCAGCGGTTTCATAGGCACGTTCAATTTCGGCCCGTTCTTTTTTATTCGCATCAATAATCGACAGTAATGGCGAAATTAATTGCGAACTCATACAGACAGCCTACGGTTACTTGCGCTTGCCGGCCTTCTTACGCTTCGGCTGATTACGTGGTCCACGCTCACCTGTCGTGGTCGGAGCAGCTGCTGCTTGACCAGTTGCTGACCCGTTGACTACATCACTTTTTCCGGTGCGAGCCGAAACTCGCTTAGCCAAAGCTTTCATCGCCGGTTCGCGCTCACGCATTGCGGCTAAGAATGGGGTTGCTACAAAGATCGAAGAATAAGTTCCAACGGCCAGACCGATAAACAAGGCAAGGGAGAGATCTTTAAGTGGACCAGCACCAAGTACACCGGTACCAATAAACAAAATTGATCCAACTGGAAGTAGTGCGACTATCGAGGTATTGATTGAACGAACTAAAGTTTGATTAACAGCTAAATTGGCTGCACCTGAATAAGTTAATCGCGATCCACCAGATATTCCACGGGTGTTTTCACGAACTTTATCAAAGACCACAACAGTGTCATAAAGTGAATATCCCAAAATCGTGAGGAAGCCAATCACAGTTGACGGTGTTACCTCGAATCCAATCAATGCGTAAATACCAACAGTGATCCAAACATCGTGGAACAAGGCGATGATTGCGGCGATCGCCATCTTTGGTTCAAATGCAATAGATAGAAAGATGATGATCGCAAAGAGAAATACCACTAAAGCCGTGACAGCTTTCTTTGTTATCTCTTTACCCCAAGACGGTCCCACTAAGCGGGTGTCAATTTCATTTTTAGAAACTGAGAAAGTCGAAGATAAGACATCGGCTACTCGTGAAGATTCAACGCTAGTTAGTACGCCGGTTTGAATTCGAACTTTATTAGAACCAATTGTTTGAATTATCGGATCTCCAGGCACATTTGCTTTCACCATAGCCGCACGTGCATCTGGCACTGTGAGGCCAGCTTTCTTAACGATAAATTCCGAGCCACCCTTGAATTCAATACCTAGATGCAAGCCTTGAATGCCCAGTGAAAGCGCAGAGGTAATAATCAACAGGGCAGAAAGCGCATACCAACGTCGACGGTTGCCTATAAAGTTAAATGATTTTTCGCCACGGTAGAGACGATCACCGAAAGAAAGTTTGGTATTCATTTAGTTGCTCCCTTTCTCTGTCTTGTCACTTTTCGCCAACACATTCCCGCGCACCACTTTATGTGCATCAAGCCCTGAAAGCGGATGTCCATCTCGGAAAAATGGAACATTGGCCAGAAGGGTAATAATTGGTTTGGTAAACAGGAACACCACGATCAAGTCGATAATCGTTGTTAATCCAAGTGCAAAAGCGAAGCCGCGGACATTTCCGATTGCAAATATGTAAAGCAGTAAGGCCGCGATGAGCGAGACCACATCTGAGATGATGATTGTTCTACGGGCTCTAATCCAGCCGTTTTCAACAGCTGATCGCAAAGATCTGCCTTCTCGGATTTCATCTCTTAGCCGTTCGAAGTAAATAATAAATGAGTCAGCGGTAATACCAATAGCCACAATCGCTCCAGCGATGCCAGATAACGTTAATGTGAATCCAATATTCTCTCCGAGCACAACAATTGTTAAATACAGAATCAATGCAGCCAGAGTTAATGAACCAATTGTTATAAACCCAAGTGCCCGATAATAAAAGAGCGAATAAAGAATTACTAAAATTAATCCTAAGCCACCTGCAAGTAGCCCGGCACGTAATTGATCAGTTCCCAGAGTTGGAGAAACTTGTTGTACTTCGCCACGATCAAAAGCCAAGGGCAAAGAGCCATACTTCAATACATTTGCTAAATCACTTGCTTCTTGTTGAGTGAAGTCACCAGTGATCTGGGCGCTTCCGCCGATAATTGCATTAATAATTCTTGGCGCAGAAACCACAAGACCATCAAGGACAATTGCGACCTGGTTTTGTGGTGCAGCAAGTGAAACTACTCGTTGAGTAATTGCACCAAATTTTGAGGTTCCCTCTTTGTTAAAATCAAGTGCTACATACCAACCGCCGCTACCTTGTTGATCAATTGCAGCAGTTGCTTTCTTTACTTGAGTACCAAGTACTTCGGCAGGTCCTAAAACATAACGTGCAGTTCCATCGCGATCACAAGTTACGAAAGGTAAATCTGCGGAATCTCCACCACCACCGCGACGTGATTCATCTTTAGTGCAATCAAGTGCAGCAAACTCTTGGGAAAGAATTTCTCCCGCTGCAGCAGCTGCTTGTGATTGCGCATCAGTAGGGGCAGGAGGCGCAGGCGCTGCCGGAGCAGCAGGGGCTTTAGGAGTAACAATTGGTGACGCAGACGGTGTTGGATCGGCAAAATGTGGCGCACTCTTAGAAAGTTTAGAGCCTGAAGTTGAAGGCGCAGGAGTTACGACTGTACTTGCAGACGGTGCTGGTGCTGGGGCCTGGGCTGGTGCTTCTACTGGACCACCGGTTGCTAAAACTTGGCGAAAACGTAACTCTGCAGTTTGGCCAACTAATTCAACAACTCGCTCACCTGATTCACCAGGAACAGAGATCAAAATTTGGCGATTGGTGCCACTTCCTTGGGCAACAACTTCACTTTCCGCTACACCAAGTGAGTTAACCCGTTGGCGAATAATGCTAACCGCTTGATCAATCGCCTCATTGGTAACTTTCCCTTCTTGACCAGCCGTGATTCGCGGTTGCAAGACCACACTGGTTCCACCACGCAGATCCAAACCAAGCCGAACTTGCTTAGCTCCTTGGATAAATATCGAGGCGGTTAAAGCCACCAAAATCAATAAAAGGGCGGTTAAGGAACGGCCCGGCCTTGAGGAAGAAGAAGTCTTAGACACGAGGGGTGAGTCTAGGGTTCTAATGGGTTAGAAGCGAACTCGCCGCCGCTAAACAGGTTCAAGCTCTCAGGTGGTGTTAAGCCTAAATGTCGCCAACCAGCCTCCGTCGCCACCCTTCCGCGAGGGGTACGAAGCAGCAAACCGGTGCGAACTAAAAATGGCTCACAAACAGCTTCCACGGTCTCGACCTCCTCGCCCACCGTAAGTGCCAAGGTGGAGATTCCAACCGGCCCGCCATTAAACCGTTCTACTAGCGCTCGCAAAATTGAGCGGTCTAATCGATCTAGCCCTAATTGATCCACTTCATAAAGTTCTAACGCTGCTTCAACTTGAGCAACTGAGATCGATTTATTTTTACTAGCACCATTATGAACTTGCGCATAATCACGTACTCGGCGAAGTAAGCGATTAGCTATTCGAGGAGTACCTCTTGAACGTCCCGCAATTTCATTTATGGAATCAGCTGAAATTTCTAATTGCAATAACTTGGCACTGCGCTCAAGTACTCGCGTTAATTCTGCGGCATCATAAAAATCTAAAAGTGCGGTAAATCCAAATCTGTCGCGCAATGGACTTGGTAATAATCCGGCTCTTGTAGTTGCGCCGATCAAAGTAAATTTAGGTATTGCAAGTGGAATAGATGCCGCTCCTGCACCCTTACCGACAATTATGTCCACTCTAAAATCTTCCATCGCCAGATAAAGCATCTCTTCAGCAGGACGTGACATCCGATGTATCTCATCAACAAAAAGAATTTCACCTTCGGTAAGCGTTGAAAGTATCGCTGCTAGATCACCAGCTCTTTGCAAGGTAGGCCCACTCGTGATTCGCAATGGTGCATCCATCTCGGTAGCAACAATGTAAGCCAGTGTTGTTTTGCCTAACCCCGGAGGTCCAGAAAGTAAAATATGGTCAGCAGCACTGCCACGTTGTTTAGCTGCTTCTAAAACTAAACTCAACTGATCGCAAACCCTTTTTTGCCCAATAAATTCACCTAAGGATTTTGGCCGTAAAGCGCCATCTATCCCTTCATCCAGGGCGTGAAGCGCTCCTGAAGTTAAGGGTTGTTCTTCATCCACGTGCACCACCTCGACTCTGTGGTGATTGCAAATTCAACAGTGCAACTCGTAACTTCTCTTCTAACGGTTGATCAAGTGCGGTCACCGCAACAGATGAGATCGCTTGATCAATTTCACGGCCCGTAAAACCTAATCCAGAGAGCGCGGCACTAATTGAACTTTGCCAACCACTATCGCCACTTGCGATGCGTTGATTTACGCCAGAAACTTTATCTTTCAACTCCAAAATAATTCTCGCTGCTCCCTTTTTGCCTAATCCAGAAACTTTCTCAAGTGCGGCGGCGCTTTCATTCCCAATCGCATTTCTTAAATCGCTCACTGTCAAAGTATTCAATATTGATTGCGCAACACGGGGTCCGATTCCAGTAACAGTTTGCAATAGAACGAATAAATCTCTTTCTTGAGTATCTTCAAAACCAAAAAGTGTTAATGAATCTTCGCGGACCATCAGCGAGGTATGCAAAGTTGCTTTGGCGCCGATACTCAAAGTTTGCAGAGTTCTTTCAACCACCAGAGTTGAGATGCCAACTCCCCCAACATCAATCACCACCGAGTTATCAATGATCGCCAAAACTTCGCCTCTAATACTTGCAATCATCGCAACCTGGCGTTTTCAATTCGGGCTTTCATCGGTGCGCGAATTATGTGGCAGATCGCTAGCGCTAACGCATCCGCTGAATCTGCAGGTTTTGGAATCTCATCCAATTTCAATAACCGTTTCACCATCTCACCAACTTGTGGTTTTCCAGCGACGCCTGAACCAGTAACTGCAGCCTTTACTTCAGTCGGAGTATGCAGTGCAACTGGAATATTGCGTTGGGCGGCGAGTAGTAAAGCGATTCCAGCGGCTTGCGCTGTTTCCATCGCGCTGGCTCTATTTGCTTGTGCAAATACTCGCTCTACGGCGATTGAGTCCGGTTTAATTTTCTCAATCCATTCGACCAAACCATTTGATATTTGAAGCAAACGTAATTCAACCGGTAACTCTGGTGAGGAACGAATCACTCCAACATCGATAAATTTCAAGACCTGGCCCGGAGCGCCGGAAACAGCGCCAACGCCGCACCTAGTTAATCCAGGGTCAATTCCAAGAACCAGCATGAACTTAAGCCTAATTGAGTTGCGTTGATCGGGTCGGCTGCCTCGCCGAAAAGCTTGCCTTAAAGAGTAGCCATGACCTCATCAGATACGTCGAAGTTGGCGAATACGTTCTGCACATCATCGCAATCTTCAATCGCTTCGATTAATGCAAATACTTTATTAGCGCCATCAGCATCTAATTCGACACTCATGGTTGGCAAAAATGGAGTATCTGCAGATTCATAATCAATCTTCGCGCCTTGCAACGCTTGACGTACTTTTACTACCGCAGAAGCATCGCTAATGATTTCAAAGGTCTCACCAAGATCATTAATCTCTTCTGCACCGGCGTCAAGCACGACTGCTAATAAATCATCTTCGGAAATAGCGCCAGCATTTTTTGAAACGATAACTACTCCGCGACGACCAAAAAGATATGAAACCGAACCTGGATCGGCCATCGATCCGCCATTGCGAGTTACTGCTAAACGAACTTCGCCAGCAGCACGGTTTCGATTATCTGATAAACATTCAATTAGTAGTGCTACTCCATTAGGGCCATAACCCTCATACATAATTGTTTCCCAATTTGCTCCGCCTGATTCAAGACCGCCACCACGTTTGATTGCCCGGTCGATATTGTCAGATGGAACTGAACTCTTTTTTGCTTTTGTAATTGCATCAAACAAGGTTGGATTTCCAGCAACATCAATTCCGCCGGTGCGTGCAGCAACTTCAATACCTTTAATCAACTTTGCAAAGGTTTTTGCTCTGCGACCGTCGATGATCGCCTTCTTATGCTTTGTAGTCGCCCATTTGGAATGACCCGACATCTCTCAACTCCTTGTTTAGCCTGTTGCGAACTCTAGTTAATGCAACAGATTTTATCAATAAAATAACGGTGAACTCGCAGATCTCCACTTAACTCTGGGTGGAAAGATGAAACAAGTGCAGTTTCACTTCTCGCTAAAACTGAGTGAACTTTTCCGCCCACAGTTGTTAAGTCGGCAAGTGATTTCACATCAGCGCCAATCTCTTCAATCCATGGCGCACGAATGAATATTGCATTGAAAGGTTTGTCATCGATTTCAGGAATTAATAACTCTTGTTCAAATGAATCTACCTGGCGTCCAAATGCATTTCTTTTCACCGTAATATCGATTACTTCAAGAGTTTCTTGATCTGCGGTTCCATCAATGATCTTGTTGGCAAGCAGAATCATTCCGGCGCAGCTGCCATAAACCGGCAAACCATTTCGCAATGCTTTCTGCAACGGTTCAAACAAATCAAAAATTCTCAGCAACTTCGCAATTGTTGTTGATTCCCCACCCGGAATGATCAAGCCATCAAGTTTTTCGAGATCACTTGGTCGCTTGACCTCTGAAGCAGTAGCACCGCAATTTTCAATTGCAAAAATATGCTCCCTAACATCACCTTGTAATGCGAGTACACCAATTTTTTTCAATTGATCTCAATCCGTTACGAAATCGTTAACTACCAACCGCGTTCAGCAAGACGGTGCGGTGCTGGGATGTCAGCAACATTGATTCCAACCATTGCTTCACCTAAACCACGGGAGGCATCGGCTACAACTTTTGCATCATTAAAAAATGTAGTTGCTTTCACACAAGCCGCTGCTCTTTGAGCTGGATTGCCTGATTTGAAAATGCCAGAACCGATAAATACACCGTCGGCACCTAATTGCATCATCATCGCGGCATCAGCAGGAGTTGCAATTCCACCAGCAGTGAATAAAACAACTGGCAATTTTCCGGTTTCAGCGACTTCTTTCACCAAGGCGTAAGGAGCTTGTAACTCTTTAGCTGCGACGTACAACTCTTCTGGGCGCAATGATGTTAAACGGCGAATTTCTCCAGTGATGGTGCGGATGTGCGTTGTTGCATTTGAAACATCACCAGTTCCTGCTTCACCTTTGGATCTAATCATTGCGGCACCTTCATTGATCCGTCGCAAAGCCTCACCAAGATTTGTTGCACCGCAAACAAATGGGATAGTGAAGTTCCATTTATCAATGTGATGCTCGAAATCTGCTGGAGTTAAAACTTCTGATTCATCGATGTAATCGACACCAAGTGATTGCAAGATTTGGGCTTCAGCAAAATGTCCGATGCGAGCTTTGGCCATTACGGGAATTGAAACACTTGCTTGAATTTTTTCGATCATATCTGGATCTGACATTCGGGCAACGCCACCTTGGGCGCGAATATCTGCCGGGACCCGCTCTAATGCCATGACTGCAACAGCGCCAGCATCTTCAGCGATGCGCGCTTGTTCAACATTCACCACATCCATGATTACTCCGCCCTTAAGCATTTCAGCCATGCCTCTTTTAACTCGGGCGGTACCGGTTACCTGATCCATTAATTACTCCCCTATTTATACCTACTTAAAATTCCTGCAAATCCGTAGAGGGATACTCTACTTTGTCGCCGGCGAAGCGGCATCCGATGGCATTTCAGGCTCAATCACCTTGGGTTCGCGCTCTTTATCAACTAAAGCGATCCAAGTCTGCCCAGTCGCGAATGGGATATCAGCCCCCGTGGCATCTTTCCAGGTTGTGGTCTCGGTTGCGGTTGGTCGATTCCAGATTGCATCAAATACTTTCCCGCCTCTGAAAATCAATGCTTTGCCGGTTCCAATTGTTTCTACATGCGGAGTAACACCACCAAATTTGTCGCCAAATTCAGAATCTGTAATCAAAACTAATTGAACAACTAAAGTATCTGCGCCCAACTGGATTCCTGATTTAGCCATCTTCGGTTCACCATTTTGGCGGATCAACCACTTCTTACTTACTTTGTCCCAATCTGCACCATATTTAACTGCTGGCCAAGCGAAATCAACTCCGAGGACTTTGCGTCCACCTGATGCTGATGACCCAAATATCCATCCACTTTTATCTGCTTTTTCAAAGTAAATATCTTTAGCATGAGCTTTCTCTAACAAAATATTTGGGTGTAAATATAAATTTACTGGAGCGTATCTGGTGTCATCTCGAAAGTATGGTTCGTAATAACCAAAATGTTCCGCACTCATGTTAAAAAGATTTGCTGCAGTAATAACTGGGAGAAGTTTGTGTTGGGAGCCAGAATAGGCAAATCCAAATTTCCCGTATTGTGCAAAAATTTCCATGTCGCTTATACGGGCGCTACGTACTGGACCGACGACCTCTGGAAATTTTGATGAATAAACAGCAGCAATTCTGGTTGCCCCGCCTTCGACCTGCTCGATGTAAACCACATCTGCATCTTCAATTCCAGTTTGTGGTTGTGCTTGATGAGTATCGTCTATTTTGACAACAATGATTTCATTGTTGCTACCTGGCAAGCCAGTTAGTAGATTTTTTTGGACTTCAATTTTCTCACTCTTGGAGCCCCCAGGTAGCGAAACTCCCGAGCACGAAGTTAGCAATGCAACAACTAATGAAATCCCAATTATTTTTTTCATACTGCAATCTCCTCAAAAGGGAATTGAACCGGAATCGGAGCGCGTCCGGCTAAGCGGAAAAACTTAATCAATCCGCGAGAGCGTTGCAATTTTGTGGAATTGACAGCTTCAATGTGAAATGAAATTGCAATTCGAACTCGGGCGCGAACTTCATTTAAACTCTCAGTTAATTCAAAAGCTTTCAAACGTAGATCTGCACCAAGCACTTCGATATTCACCATTGAAGTGATGATTTTGGAAAGATCCTCTTCGGCATCAGATCTATTTTCTGGAAGGGCGACTAAAGCGGTATGAGCCGCAGTCGAAAGAATTACAGAGCTAGCTGGATCAAGCATTCCTGAGCGCGCAATTTCTAGTGCAATTCCCGCCCTTTTGTGGAGCGCCGCATCTAAATTCCCCCAGGTAGTTTCTACGCGATGGTGCAATCGATCCAATCGGGTAGCCGTAAAAGACAAATACCAAACTATTAATAGGATTGAAAAAAGCAAAGAGATTAATGGCCAACTCAACATCTATTTTGACCTCATCCATCCACGCAAATCACTACCAAGTGAGACTTTCTCCCCAGTTGAACTCACCATTTCATAAACATTTTCAATCTGATGAGCAACATTTGACCAATCATACCTTTTCGACCACTCGCGACCGCTTTCGCCGAATTCTCGATTTAACTCACCATTTAATAACAAATTATTAGCCATTCGCGCTAAGTCAGTTGAATCTTCATTTATAAATAATGCTCCTGCGTTTCCGTTGTTAACCGTCGCTCTAAAGGCTGGTAAGTCACTGGCCACTACTGCAGTTCCAGCAGCCATTGCTTCAGCCAAGATAATTCCAAAAGATTCGCCGCCGGTATTTGGTGCAACATACAAATCAACAGATTTCAGCAATCTGGCTTTATCTACATCTGAAACGCGACCAAGGAAAAGAAAACGATTACGGATTGATTGCTCAACACCTTTAAGTACATCTTCACTTTCGCCAGGTCCGGCAACTATGACTCGTAAATCTGGATTGTTCTTAATAATTTCTGGCAACGCTCTTAACAGCACATCCAAACCCTTTCGGGGTTCATCAAATCTGCCCCCAAAACCAATCGGACTCCCTTCCCCTTCTTGGGTAGCTTTTGCATCACTAAAAAATTGATGATTAATACCGTTTGGAATCACAATGGCGTTGGTTTCTAAATGTTCAGTTAACGTTTCGCGTGCCATTTCACTTACCGCAATTCGGGCGCTTAATTTCTCAATTGCCGGTTCAAGAATTGGACCAACAGCAAAAATAGCTTTTTGTCTTGGCGCAGTTGCGTGAAATGTTCCGACCATTGGACCCTCGGCAGCCCAGCACGCAAGCAAAGAGAGCGAAGGTATCGCTGGTTCATGCAAGTGCAGTAAATCAAAATCACCCTCTGAAATCCATTTCCGCACTCGCAAAGTAGCAACAGGTCCAAAACTAACTCGGGCTACAGCACCGTTGTATGGAATCGCCAGAGGTCGGCCCGCTGATTGCACCCAAGTAGGAAGAAGTTCTTCCTCTACTGCCGGAGTAAGTACTGAAACTTCATGTCCCTTGGCAATTAAGTGCTCTGCTAAATCTCTAATATGAATCTGAACTCCACCCGGTAAATCCCACCCATACGGAGATACCAATCCGATTTTAAGTTTCTTATCCATTTGAAACCTCAGGCTCAATCCAAATTCTTTGCAACATATGCCAATCTTCAGGTTTTTTAGAAATACCAATTGCAAAATTATCAGCGCACTGCTGGACTAAATCTTTTGCCTGATCCTCTAATGATCCTTGAATCCTTGGAGTCAATGGCCCTAAGAAATCTATTTGGATTCCTTTTGGATTGTAGGAAACTTGAGCGGTAATTAATGGAGCGCCGGTACGTAGTGACAAAAGTGCTGGACCAATTGGCATCTTCGCCTTTTTGCCGAAGAAATCAACTTCAACTCCATTTTTTGAAAAGTCTCGATCAGCGACAAGTGCAATCAATTTTCCTGCATTTAATCGATCACTTAACGTTGGCAAGGTATTGCTATCAAGCGGCAATATTTCCATCCCAAGGGCTTGCCGATAAGTTAGAAATTTCTGAAAAAGTTTTTCTGGCTTCAATCTTTCCGCTACCGAAACTAATGGGATTCCTTGTACGCAAAAATATGCACCAGCATGATCCCAATTTCCAGAATGCGGTAAAGCCACAATTACCCCGGTACCAGCTGAAATAGGATCTTGTAGCAAGTTTTCATTTGAAGCGGTAACGGTGTTACTGATTTTTTCATTACTCCAACCTGGAAATCTAAAAGTGTCACACCAATACCGAAAATATGAGGAAATGCCTTTGATAACACTCTTTTCTAATTCAATTGAGTCAGCACTCGGCATAACTACTTGTAAGTTTGATCGAAATCTTTTAACTGCTTTACCATTTCGACTATAAAAACCCTTTCCTAATTTTTCAAATAATCTATATGCACTTTTCTCAGGTAAAACTTGAACTATCCTCCAACCAAGTAAATATAATTGCGCAATCATTGAATCTTTTAATCCACTCATCTCTGTTTCCAGACTTGATGAACTCGGAAAACAAATGTAGCCAAAGAAGTGATGGCTAAGATCCAAACTCCAATAGCAAGGATGTAAGGAACTCCAAGACCGGCGAATCCGACAGCGGTCAGTAAAATTATTACTCGTTCAGCACGTTCGGCAAATCCTCCATCACAATTAAATGAAAGAGCCTGTGCTCTAGCTTTTACATAAGAAACTAGAAAACCACCGATCAAAGCAGTAAACGCCACCACCGCTAAGCGATCATCAGTTTTCAGTAAAGACAAGAGAAGTGCGCCGATTAACGCGACATCTACAACTCGATCAATGGTGGAATCGAAAAATGCTCCCCATTGAGTACTTTTTTTACTGATCCGCGCCATAGTTCCATCAAGAAGATCACTAAAGATAAAAGCGATCACTCCCATAGTTCCCCAGAAATACTCCCCTTGTGGCCATAACCACAATGCAATTCCACAAGTGCCTAAGGAGCCGAAAAAAGTCATTCCGTTTGGAGTGACCCCAATTCGCAATAACAAGACCGCAACAGGATCAACAACACGGGCGACCGGCTTCCGCAAAATGGCGCTCAACATAGTGAGTACATCGTAGGCTTTCGGCAATGAGATCGACAGCGCTCAAAATCGCCTTAATCGGCCATTCGACAGCCGATTTAGCACCTTTGGCGAAATCTATTGCCGACCATGGCTTGCGTACCCTGGAGTTGCCATTAGCGGTAACTCCCTTTGAAACTGCCACAACCAATTCAACTCAACTTAATTTAGAA
>Ga0114966_10003966_pt1 | contig 12776 bp, 4 predicted proteins | sample M_130207_XF_Meta_FD_87029 | JGI IMG/M metagenome (GOLD analysis project Ga0114966, IMG submission 87029) | Freshwater microbial communities from Lake Montjoie, Canada to study carbon cycling - M_130207_XF_MetaG | ecosystem: Environmental > Aquatic > Freshwater > Lake | place: Lake Montjoie...
AACGTTATATGGCACTTGTAACCACCGCTAAACAGGGAATATTAAAATATTCTTTGCCAGCCGATGTAGCCCCTATAAAAGTTGAAAATCAAACTGGAAAGGTATTGATTTTTGTACAGTTAAAGGGCAATGTACATCAAAATACATAAAACCGTCTACATAATCGATATTATTGTATCTGCCTTGTTTGTAAAAAGTGTAAGAAGCAGAATATACAGACATATCATTTGTTGAATCAGAAGAAATAAAATACATATCAATATAAACAGGAGCTTTGACAGTATCCAAGCCGTTAGGTAAATAAACTTTTAATTGAAGGCTTGGAGATAAATCACCAGCAGATAATGTATTTTCTATGATTGTATTGCAAATTATCTTAAAATAAATTGTTTTCGATAAAGGGCCTAATCCATTATTATAATATTCGGTATCATCTGTAGAAGAATTTGAGCTAATCAATGCTGGAACCGTTGAAATAACAGGGTTCCCTTGTCTAACTGGCCTTGGGACAGATAAAGATGAATCATCATAACTTCCAATTGAAAATTCAGGCATTTTGCAAGTATCATCAATAATAAAAGAATTGGTTGCATTGAATGCTCTAAAACTCTGTGCTTGAAATTTTTCTGCAAAAAAGTTTAGCTCAGAAATCTTAAAACTATTATCAGCTTTATCAAGAACAATTAATAAAGTATCATCGGATTCAAAGCTATATTTTGTAGATTGAAAATCTATTACATAATCTTTATCTTCTAATGAAAAAATAATATAATCACTATTAATTTCAACAATAGAGTCAAATTTAAACTTTATCGAAATAAACTGAATATAAGATATATATTTTTCAAAAAATACTTGAATAAAATTATCAGATAAACTTATATTAGCAACTGTTTGTTTTTTCATCAACAGTCTTAAGATGCTATCATTTTGATTTAGTAAATAATTTTTATCTGCAGAAATGAACTCAAATGATAAGTTATTTTCTCCATCAAGTATATTTACGATAGGTTTGTTGTTTTCTATTTGCAGATTCATAATTTATTCCGAAATTAATATATTGTCATTTGAAATGATACGCAGTCCCTTTGGATGAAACAATTCATTATTATCACCAAAAGTTGAAATAATTGATCCAGAATTATTTACTAGATGCAACCTTGAATTAGCTCCATAATTTGTTACATCGTCTGTTAGAACATAAAAATTGGAATAGTCTGTTGCTGGTCCTGGAAGAGCTTTTACAACATCATTATTGAAAGTCATCTTTGTTTCAATGTATCCATTAGACAAATTGTAAACTTGTAATTTTCCAGTATCTGTTGCATCTAATGCTGGGCTTGCTAAAATCACATTTCCGTTTGGCAAAAGATAAGCAGAACCTAGTTTATTATCATAATATTTGACTATATCTGAAGTTATAGCCCATTGCAGAGTCAAGTCTGTATCATTTTTAAAACACAAGACAGATTTCGAGTGTGGTTGAGCAATTACAACAAGCGAGTTTGTTTCTTCATATTGAACTGAAATTGGATTATAAATATTAGCATAATATATTGGACCTTGCCACAAATCTAACATAATGTTATCTATTTGAGAATTTGGACCATACATAGATGTAGTTGAAATAATACCATCACCATTGTAATCAGTAACTGAGCTTACAACTGTTGTAGTTGTTGGTAGTCCCGTAGTCACTGTCGAAGTACCAGTAATAGAAGTACTTATTCCAGCTACAAATTGTTCTGTTCTATTAACTGTAGAAACAGCAGATACAGGGAAGGATGCTGAAAGTGAAGAGTTTGTATTGATCGAATATCCAGCATTTGTAAAGCAACCTATGTCAAGTCTTATTTTTTTAGTTAAAGAATTTTTAATAGCTGTATTGAGTGCTAGTCCTTCAACTGTTTCTTTGATAGTTAATTCATAAGTTGCAGATGTATTGAAGAGTGTGTCAAAGTAGTTTCCTGTAAGTCTTGTATCATCACCCCTAACTGTAATATTGTCGTAAGTTATATAAATTTTTGTTAAGTCTACAAAAGATATATTTTGCGAAAAAGCAATATAGATTTTTCTTGTATCTGGATTGAATGATGCAGACAAAGCTACAAAATCTCTAGAAGTAAGTTTAAGTCTAATATTTCCTTGAATAAGTTTTGTAAAATTACCATTTATATCTGTAATAATAATTCTGTCATTATTAGTATCACAAATTATATTTCCACCTGTAGAGAGTGCTTGATAATCAGTAGGTGTATCTAAACCATAATTTGTAGATTTTAAGAAAATTTGATTAGGAGTAAGATAATTTTTTAAAGATCCAGCATCTACTCCATCTTCAATAGTTGACTCTATAACATTGCTTGAAGCTGAAATCAAACTGTTATTTCTTAAGTAAATCCAATTTCCAATTTGAGAAGTATCATAAATTCTTAAATAATTAGTTCCATCTGGATTTGTAACTCCATATCCAGCGTTTTTATTATAGTATGCATCGCTCACCCAGCCAAACTTTTGGTTTGTTGTGTCAGAAAAATTTCTATCATAAGTTCTAGTTGTAGCACTTCCAACAGCTGAATAATTAATTCTCAAATTATTTAGTGTAGGGGCTAAGCTTTGATACTCATTAGAATAAAAAGAGAACAACACATCAAAGTATCTTCCTATACTTGAATTAGTGTTTGGTGTTGCTATAATTACATTACTTTCTGAAACTGTCTTGAAGTTATAAAATAAATCAGAATTTACATTAGACCGACTTTGTATTGTGTATTTTGTACCTGTTGGAACATTGATGTCATATTGTATTTGATTGAATTGTGTGTTGACATCTCCAGAATCAAATCTTAATAAAAAATTTCCACTTTTATAAGTATATGAATCATTCCAAGTAAACACAGATGAAGTTTGATCTGTAGAATTTCTTCTAGCAATAACTAGATTGTCATTAATACCAGCTGGATTTATTTGAGAGTCTGTAGGTGTCAGTAATTCAAATTTAATTTGTTTTTCAGCATTCCAGCCTTGATCTGTTGAGAAATAAAATCCAAATCCAAGGACAGAAGATTTTAAGCTTTTATCGCCAAAAGAAGATAAGTTTACAGATGAATATGTTGCAGTAGATCCAATATATCCGTAAGTAGTGTCATCAAAAATCTTGACATTTGTTACTGGAGATATATAAATTGTTGAAGATCCACTACCAGTATTAGGAGCAAAATCTACTTTTTGATCGTATAAAAGGCCTGGATCAGTGCCTCCATTTCCAACGACCAAGAACATATAAATTTTTCCTAAAGCTGCACCTGTTTCTCCAAGACCAGCTGAAAATCCAAATCCAACTTTTGAATCAAAATCTAAAGATACTGGCTGATTGAAAAGAGTGTAGGCATACAAACTAGTATCAACTTTGACTTTATTTGAAGTATATGTAGTTGTAAAAACCAATCCTGTGTCCCAAGATCCCGTTGTGTCAAAAATGCTTGAAACTGGTTGCGAAAGTGTTAAGTAGTTTAAGGGAGTATCTATTGTAAAACTGCCTGTTGTTGCTGAACCTGAAATACTAATATTGCTGAAGAAAGTATTAGCAGTTGATCCCAAAGAAGATGCTACTGTTTTAGCTTGTAAAAAATCATTCTGTACTACAAAAGATTTATCTCCTACGAAGTTGCTTGAAGTAACAGAACCGCTAATCCCTGAACCTGATGTGTTTGGAGCGGTGTCATAGATTGTTGCTAAAGTATATTGACTTGGTACTGATGTAGTTTGCTTAAAATTAGCAGAGTTTCCAGTCGAAGAGTTTGCTGAAGTGTTTGGATAAATTCCTGGAACATAAGTAAGGGTATTTATTTGAGTTGAGTCAATAAATGTAAATCCAACTCCTCCAGATTTTTTCAATGCAACTATCATTTGTAGTCTGTTAGCTATTGAAAGATCAGACATCTTATCGTTAGCGTCATTATTTACAACAGCTAATAGGGCAGTTTCTAATTGGTCGTGGGTTAGATTGCCTTTATCTTCTAAACTATTATGGTTAATAGTTGGAAGCCTTGCTGAATCTAAAATGCCTGTTGTAATTTTTGAAGCGTCAACAGAACTTATATTTTCACTTGTTAATTTATTTTTAACTTCAGAAGACAAATCTATAGGAGAAGGGTTTCCAGATCCACCTACATGTTTGTGATTTTTAACAAGATATGAAAGAGTTGAAAATAAAGTTATATCTTGTCTGGTAGTTTCAAACAAAGTTATTGCGCTAGATGCTACATTGAGTTCTAAATATCCTAAAGATATATAATTTACTGTGTCATTTATTTCAGTTAAAGATGCTACGAAATCTACGTCTCCAGTTATAGCAGTGTTTGCATTTTCATAAGCGTATATATAAACTTTTGACAAACCTACTGTTGTGGGGATTGTTGGTAATGTAACATCTTTGGAGTCTGTGGTTTTTCCAGCTTTATAAGAAACAAATCCTTTGCCAGAAGTAATTGTAATTTTTGTTAATTTAAACTCGTTTGAATAAGTTTGAATACGCCAAGATGGGACAAGTGGATCATCTTCAATAATTCCATTTTTGAAGATTTGATAAAGATTGTACATTTGGTTTTCGATAGCTTTAAATCGAAGCTCATCTAAATCAATGTTTTCTGAAAGGTCTTGGTTTGGTTCAATGTATCCAAACCCGTAAATTGGTGTATTTCCCATTATTTAATTTCTTGAGGTTTATAATCTGCAGTTACTTTTTCAACGCCCCAGTTTGCATATCCCCAACGCAAAACATCTAAATCGTTTACATTTGAAGTATTATTGGTATTTATTATTTGTAATTGTTGAGAAACATTGGATCTTAAAGACAAACCACTATTGATAATAATTTGATTTTGTCTTATCTGATCATTGATTACGAATGATAGAGATTGGAAAAGTGGCATTTTATTATAAATCCTTTATCAATATTGGTATATTAATTCCTTCTACATTTGCTGTTATAAAATTTTGTTGTTTATTATAGGAATATGTTATTCTTTCATATATATATAAATCAGTTGAGTTCACGCTATTACCTAAGAATACTTTGATCTTAAATTTTCCATGAAATGTTAATGGCTTGGTTACATAGCAATCAAAAGAAATTCGACTAATTGGTGTTCTAATAATTTTTTGATATTGATTAGTCATATTTCTCAAAACAGTTTGATCTGGTATTTGATTTCTTTGAAAACTAGAAACAAAATATTTTTTAAATCCTACATAAGGAGCTTGTTCTGCATTTTTAGGGGCTTGAGATAAATATTTTAATAATTTTATTTTGTCTTTAAGACTAATGTTATCTACAGAAACTGCATCAGGAAAATACCTTTCATCTGCTAAAAATCCTGTTATTGAAGATCCAAATACTCTCAATCCTGCTGACAAAGTATTCATATCTGTAGTAATTCTGTATTCACTTGTTAATAGTCCATGCATATCACGATTAAAATTTTTCATAAAATTTGTGTAATCCTGATCATTGCTATTAAAGATATATCCATTTCCATTTGTATTCAAACCAGTAAATTTCAAATCTTCATCTACTGTATTGTTTCTGCTTTCTAAAATAAGACCAGTTCTCTCAGCCCATCTAAAGGTTGGTAATGCATCAGGGGTGTTTAGTCTTTCTAATAATTGGCCTAGTTTGTCATATATCTTATCTAGTGGATTCAGTTTAATTAAGTCTTGATTATTGACAGAAGAACTATTAAGTCTTAGATTCATACCGTCTATACCACTGTTATTTCGTAAATAATATGACCAAAAACCTGAACAAGCCATAATGCTATCAATTGCATAATCATGTCTCATTCCAGCAATCATCATATTTTTATCAAAATAAATATTATCTAAAACATATGATGCTATGTCTTGACAGGTTAAGGTGAAAGTACTATCATTGCCTTTTCTGGAATAAGTTGCGTTTGTAATAAATCCTTGAAAAAATGGGGATAAAGGTTCTGTGTACCCAGCGTCTATAGAAACACAAAGTAAATTATTTTCTATAGCGTCTATATAGGGCTGACCTTCCTCAGAATCTATATTTTTAAGAACTATAGTTGCAGTTTTACCAATCCTTGATAAATTTGATAATCTTGCATCACAATTCACAGTCCAACTCTCAACCCACCAAGTTATATCTCCAACATCGTAGAAAAGTTGATTTCCTTGAGGGTTTACAAATGTGTAATCTCCATCTTTATATGCACCGAAATTTGGGTTGCCTTCTCCACCTAGCACTCCTGGATGAGGCATTTCAACTTGCATTAAAGCAGGACCTTCAATTGTGGTGTTGAATATCATTTTGAAATATATAGTTTTTTTATCAGCATCTGCTCCTTGATACTTTGCATATTTCCAAGGTATAGGACTAACAAATTGATTTCCAATCAATCTCAAGTCAGCAAAATATGATATGTTTTTATCTTTTGGATTTAATGCGTTGTATCCATTAGTTCTGGGGTTGTCATTAATTCTATAAGATGCAGCTTCAAAAGATTTTTGAGTAGCCTTTAATAAATTTGTTGGATCTGGAATTTTCTTTTTTGAATATTTAAATTCACCAATCATATAATTTTGTCTAGAACCTAAATTTTGATTATTATTAAAATTATTAAATATTAAAGCAGAATATCTAAATTTTACATTTACATTAGATATAAACATTCCAATATATGTGCTTGGTGGGCAGAATACTTCACGGCCAGAAAATCCAATTATAGTATTCCATTTTGATACATCTGAAGTAAAACCTATCATTAAGTTTGGTCCTACAAAATGAACATAGATATCAAATGAAGAACAATTATTTTTGTCAAAAACTGGACCAGATATATCAGATTGAGTTATGTAAGTATTTGTATCTGGATCAAGAATTTTTAAAACTGGTTTTTTGTCAATTTGTAATTCAATCCTAAACGAATTTATATAGTCTGGGCTTATTGGATCCGAAGGTGCTACAAAAATTCTTATTGATGATTTGTCTGTTTGCAAATTTGTTGCTGATAGATTTATATGAAAACTGTTATTTCCATTTATACCCCTAGCACGAATATTATCTTTTGTGCCATCTGGATTGTAAAGCAATGCTCCATCCTGATAAACTGCATCTTGCGAAGTTGGAAAAATTCTTGAAATTTGAGTTTCAGTATTATAAGAAGTAACTTCAACTTGAGCACCATAAGTAGGATCTTTTACTGTCCTTATTGTGCCTGTATTGGTTCCAGTTGAGATTGGACCAATATATTTGTATGCTTTAGTAGGAGATGTAAATAAATTCCAAATATTATAAGTTGTAAGTATATTTCCAACTTTATTAAATGGAATTCTTGGTACATGTAAACTTAAATCTGTATAGTTTTCATTCGGAGAAGAAATGCTGCCTTGATTTGGAGTATCTTGAAATTCAACATTATATTCAGGCCCTCTCAACCTATCCAAAATTGGGTCTACTTCTGAAGGGGCAATTCCGCCAAAAGCAAAAGTGCAAGAAGATGCTGATATTGCTGTGTTGACCTCAGGAATTCTAGCGTTTTGTAATGAGGATACAACTTGTAATCTACTACTATATTTTGGCTCGGAAGTATTATCTTCATTCTGATATATTGAATTAAAGTTATAATTCAAAACTGTTAAATTATCTAGACCTTTTATAGAAGAATTGGCAGTATAATCTCCAGAAAAAAATCCGCTTTCAGGAGCATTCATAATACTCAAAGAGACTTTTGATCTTAGTTGTCGTGGATCTGCAGAAAGGTTCATATTAATATTATAAAATTTAAAAGTAGTTTATACCTTTACCCAGCTATTTGAGTAATTGGGTAAGCAGTTGGGTATTGAGGATCTGTAGCATATCCGCCTGGTTTAGTAATCGTAAATGAATATGATGATGGTCTAATATTTGAGGCTAATATTATAGAATGATTTCCACCAGCTGCAATATCAAAAGTGCCTTTTACACTCATATTAGGTAAAACTTGACCATCTTGATATCCAGCTTGTAAACTTAAAGTATTAGAATTGGAAACAGATTGTTCATATCCTAGTTGCCCATAATCGTTCAGTCCATAAGGAAAATATAAATTTTCAGATATCGCCAAATATCCAAACTTACCCGTAGAAACTTTCAAGAAATTCTCAGGAGGATTTAAACCAGGATTTGTATCAGAAACTAATCCTCCGCTGACATTAAATTGAGGTATTTCATTATACGAAAAGAAATAAAGATAAATTGCGTGGTCAAAGTATGGGTCTAAAGAAGCTGTAATTACTACTATACTGTTTTCATAAGTTGAGATATCGTAAGCATATCCCCAACCTCTTAGGCTGGACAAACCAGTAAACCACACTATTTGGTTATCGATATCATATGATAATCCAGTAACAAAACCAGATAAATTATTAAATCCTACTTCTAATTTAAAAGGATTGAGATAATTTATACTTCCTAATAATGTATCAGGATTTGGATCTATATTGACAGGAAAGAAACCAGTATCATTTATTCCAGTTTTATTTACGTAATTATGTGTACCTGCAACCCACACTTTTCGATTGTCAGTGAATGCTAAAATATAAGAGTTGCAAGAAACATCCAAAAAACTATTATTTGAAAGATAACTTGCTCCATTATTTGTCGTAGCTCTCTCAAGAATAGGCTGGAAATTATATATATTAGTGCGTGGTAAAGCTTGCCCAAAAATTCCGTTAATATTAGAGCCACAAACCAATAAAACTCTTTTATTCAAAGTTGTATCTTCTGCAATTATAGCTGAACAGTAGTCTCCAGCAGAAACTTTAACAACTTTATATTTTGAAGCAAGAGGAACTAATGTAAAAGAATTTTGCTGAGTGATATTTGATGGAAAGCCAAGTTGTCCATTACTATTTAAACCACTTGCATAAAGTTTTCCATCAGCGTCAACAACAAATGAGTGATATAATCCACTTTCAATTATAGTGTATTGTTTTGTATCATCAACTAATTGAAATCCATATCTATCTGGAGCATTAGAGTTGCTAGAAATTGCTCCATAAAGAGCTTGTCCTGATGAAAATAATTTATTTGCCAAAGGATTGAGCACAGTAGAAACATTTACATTTACTGTATATCTTTTTCCTAAGTTTGTTGCTGAAGTAGATGATAATTTTTTAGTGTCAAATACTACTAGACTAACAGCAAATATTCCAACAGTACTAAATTGGTTTGTAAATGTTGAATTGAAGCCAGACTTTACACCGCCAATCGACCATTCATAAGTTATATTAAAACCATCTTCTGGGTCATATGAAGTTGTCCCATCAAAAGTAAAACTATCACCAACCTTAAGTTCTATATACCCTGTAATACCTGGTTCATTCCCAAGAATAGCAATAGGGTTTTGATTTGGTGTTGGTATAGGATCTGTAAACACATATACTGTCTTACTTACTAAATTTGATTCTAAGCCTAAATTATCAAATACACTTAAGGTTATTGTATGATTACCAACACTATCAAAAGATGTTTCAAAAGTTGGAGTGTTAGAGTTTTGATTCACTCCATCTTTGAGCCACTTATATCCATTGATAAATTGATTTGTGTCAGTGTCATAACTCCCAGATGAAGTAAATACTATAGGCGTATTTATTCTAATTGATACTATTCCTGAAGGCAGTGTATCTATCAAGGCAATTGGTTTGTTATTAAGTACTATATAATCTAATGTGGCTGTATTTGTTGCTGCTAAATTGTCAGTGACAACAAGAGATACTTTATATGTTCCTGGTTGAGAATAAACTGTAGATGCGTTAAATGCATCTGAAGTATTTCCATTTCCAAAGTCCCAAGAATAAATTAGTGGACCACCAACATTATCAGGATCATAACTTCCAGCAGCCGAAAAATCTACTGTTATAGGAGCTTGTCTAGTTCTTGATGGTGGATTAGCACTAATAACTGCAACTGGTGGGGTATTCGGAATATTAACTTTAACTCCAATATAAACTGAATCACTCCAATCGCCATCATCATCTTGTACCCTTAGTGTGACTACATATGGAGTAAATCTAGCACTAGTAAAAGTATATGCAAATGATTTAGTTGTAATTGGTGTGCCAGAAATTCCATTTAAATACCATTCATAATTTACAACTGTACCATCCAAATCATAAGAACTAGAATCAAAAATTACAGTAAATGGAGCAATTCCATCTATTGTGTTATTGGTTGGTGTGCTACTTGTGGATATGACTGCAAATGGCTTTCTGTTATTTATGTGTACTAAGTGTGAAGTTGTGTTTGACAATCCGAAATTATCATAAACTGTCAAATAAACAGTGTAATCTTTATTTCCGTCGCTATAGGACTTAGTTGGATTTTTTTGTAATGAATCAGATGTTGTAAAACTAGTACCATCACCATAATCCCAAGACCACTTTGATAATGCGTTTTCAAGATCACTAGAATTGTCTGTAAATGTAATAGGATCAAATGTAAATGCGTTGATAGGACTAAAAGAGAAATTGGCTACTGGAGGCTGGTTATTTATAGTGATTTTTTGAACTGAATTGACAGTTTCTAAACTAACACCATTTCTATTATCAGTTGCAATTAATTTTGCTGTAAATACTCCTACTGTTTTATATATGTGTGATATAGGAGCAGGATTTACAAATTGAGTTGAATTGCCATCTCCAAAATCCAATTGATATAAAGTTATTGAACCATCAGGATCATATGAATTTGACACATTGAAAATAAAAGAATCATTTATAACTCCTAAATTTTTGTTAACTGACAAAATAGCGATAGGTAAAATGTTGTCAGCTGGAGTTACTGTTACTATAACGCTAGTAGAATTTGTTCCTCCTGTATCATCTGTTACAGTCAAAGTTACTGTGTATATACCTTGAGTTGAGAAGTTGAAAGTAGGATTAGGCGTTGTGGCAGTTAATCCATTAGAGACAACCCAATTATAAGAGATAATAGTTCCATCTAAATCAATAGAAGTTTCACCATTGAATGTCAAACTTCCTGGTGCTTTTATAGTCAGAGTAGAGTAAGTTATTTTTGCTACTGGATTTCTGTTTGTTACATTGATAATCAAATTTGCTTCTGAACTATCACCTATGTTATCAGTTACAGTCAAAGTTGTTTTATATGCGCCAGGTTTTAGATATGTATGAGTTTCAGCAGTAGTCCCTTGCTGTATAGTTGTTCCATCTCCAAAATCCCAAGCATATTTTGTTATATTTCCATCAGTATCATAGGAATTATTACCAAAGAAACTTACTGGCAATAAAGACAAAACGGGATTAGGAGATGCAAATAAAATTGGAACTGGGGGATTGTTTTTAACTACAATGTCAAGTATATAAGAATTACTAAGACTCCCATCATCTGTTACGGTTAATTTTACTGGATATGTTCCTGATTTTGTAAATGTATGCGAAACAATTTTTTGATAAGTTTGAGCATTTAAAAAAGATGTGCTTCCCGTTTCAAATTCCCATAACCAACTTGCAATCTTCCCATCAGCATCAGTAGAACCATCAGTAAAATTTACTTTTAAAGGAGCAAATGCATCATTTGTGTCTACAGTGAAGAGTGCTACAGGGGGAATATTTGCTGGTGGTGGTGATATTACAAAATTTGGAATTGATGATGTAGCAGTTCTCTTGTTTGTTCCATCAGGCAAACCATCATCTGTAACTGTCAAAGAAACAGTGTAAGTTCCTGGGTTAGTATATGTATGTTTGGGGTTTTTTAATGCTATATTTGTTGTGGAAAAAACTTGACCATCTCCAAAATTCCAGTCCCATTGAGATATAAAACCATCAGAATCAGAAGATGTTTCTGAAAATGTGCCAATTAATGGTTTGAAGCTTGTTTGTGCGCCAGTAATATTAGATATTACTGGAGGTTGGTTTACTAATGGATTTACAGTAACTTTTTTAGTAATTGATTCAGTTTTTCCACCATTGTCAGATACTGTCAGTGTAACTTGATATGTTCCAGCCAATGCATAAGTGTGAGATGGATTTTTTGTGAAGTCTGTTGACTGATCTCCAAAATTCCAATTCCAAGAAATAATAGTGCCATCAGTGTCCGTAGATATGTCAGTGAAATCTATTATTAATCTTCTATTTTGTTGTAAATAAGTAAAGTTTGCTATTGGAGGATTGTTACCAGGAGGAAGCACTGTAATTTCTTTTGATCCTGAAACTTGTAGCCCACCTAAATCAGTTATAGTCAACGTGACTAAATACTTTCCAGGATCAGCATAAATGTGTTCTGGATTTTGAACATCAGCTGATTGTTTGTCACCAAAATCCCAATACCAAGCCACTAATGGACCCTCAACATCAGTTGAAGTATCTGTAAATTGAATTTTAAGTGTTGGTGAATAAGATGTTTGAGACGAATTGAAACTTGGAGCTGGTGGATTATTTAAAACGCCATCTACTTTGATTGGTATGCCAAAAAATTTACTTGATACTCTACCTATACTATCTTTAATTACAAGTGTAGGAACAAATGTTCCAGCTTTAAGGTATTCGTGAGTAAATGAAAAATTGTCAATTTTCAAAGCTGTACTTTCATCTCCAAAATCCCAATCATAAAGTTGAATTAAAGAACCATCATTAGCTGGAATTGATTGATCTGTAAATGTAACTAAAAGTGGCAAAGTACCAGCAGTTGGTGTTGCAGTAAATTTAGCTTGAGGCATAAGATTATTTACTGGCGCAGGATTTACTGTTAT
>Ga0114966_10003967_pt1 | contig 12774 bp, 13 predicted proteins | sample M_130207_XF_Meta_FD_87029 | JGI IMG/M metagenome (GOLD analysis project Ga0114966, IMG submission 87029) | Freshwater microbial communities from Lake Montjoie, Canada to study carbon cycling - M_130207_XF_MetaG | ecosystem: Environmental > Aquatic > Freshwater > Lake | place: Lake Montjoie...
AGTGCGAAAATAACATACGAATATGATTTACACGGTCGATACCCGGTTGTCGTTAAAGCGACCGGTGCTGTAACACCTGCCGATTTAGACCAAGGCACGGATACAACATCGTGCACACAACAATATGCGCGTTTATTAGAGGATGACGGAAATGATAATTGCGATGCCGGGCATATTTTAGCACACCGTTTGGGTGGATACGGAAATCAACCCATTAATATTTTTCCCCAAGATTTGAGCATCAATCGCGGAGCATATGCTCAATTCGAAGATCGTATTTATCATTGCATGCTGGGTGCTACACAGGGCGAATTTAACTGGGAATTCACATATAGTAATAAAACGCAGACAAAACCTCATGCGGTGCAATATTCGGTGTCTTTCAAGGGTGGTAATTGCGGCAAAATAACATCCATGTTTACTAACTAAGGGAACCTACGGTTCCCTTAAGATCCCTCCCTAACAGAGGGAATGGAGCGACAGTGGAGGCGTTAGCTGAATGAAATTCGTAAGCACTGTCGAAGGAGTTAGACAATTATACCATAATTTTTTGTTTGATAAGTTCTCTAGTGTAATTTATAAAATCACACCATTCGATATTACCACTTTTTTTAATATATTCATTATGAAGTTCTTCAATTGTTCCTTTTCCAAGTAAATAAATATTTTTAGGAATTTCGTTATTTGGATTATGTTTGTTTATCCACCAACTCTCCTTTTTACCAGTAAAAGTTTCCGAAACCATTTCGCCATCATTAATTTTTTTTATAATTACAATTCGTTCACTTGCATTAATCATATTATATGTTTTATTGAAATCGTGTATAGCCATCTTATTTAAAATAATTAAACTTTTTAAGTAATTTCAATTTTATCTCGCCGATTCTCAACACAACAAAATAATTTAAAGATATATGATTTAAATTATAAAATGTATAAGTCTATTCAATTTTTAATACGGAACACTTCTGTTCACTTCGCTCACAACCGTGTTCCAGTCGCTCACCTACGCTTACGCTCCGGCTCGCTCCAAAATCGGAAATTATCCACTGAAAGATTTTTCATAAGGAATTCAGAATTCCCTATTTGTTCAAATTGTTTACATTTTATCGAACCTACAAATACAAATCCATATGATGGTTATAGATGTAAAAAATTTGGTAATATGAATTTGGTTACTGGTGCAATTCATTATGAATTAGCTGCGAATTGTAGATTAGATGATGATATGTGTGGAGAAGAAGGTGACGAATATAGTGCTAAAAAATAAAACTTTTCTCATTTAAAACGCTCGGTTTCTTCTATTGTATTGTGTAATTCATTATAACTATCTATAAGTTTATTTAAATTAATTCCAGTTTCATTTTGTTTATAAAATGATAAATGAGATACATAAAAATCGCTATATAAAATATTATTAAATTGTCTATTTTTAACATAAGCTACAGTTAAATTATATTCATCGTCACCACTACAGTCCTTAATTTTATACCAATTCTTTCCTTTATATCCAAAAAAGTTAATACTAAAACGAGTATTTATTGGGATAATTTCATTATTGTATTCATAATCTAAAAATTTTTTATAATTTTTAATAAAATAATCGTGTAGTTTTTCTGCCTTTTTTCCGCTTTCCCATAATGAACCACATAACCCACCGTCAGGATATTCTAAATCCATTATTTCTTTTGGTATTAAATTATATTTATTTTGTTGAAAATAAGCAGAAACACCATTATTAATTGTATTAGCAAAAACTAAATCATAATCATTATTTTTAATAAAATCTATAAATTTAGGTAATTTATATAAATCAATAAAGACAATATCATCATCACATTTTATTATAATATCATTTTCAAATTTTTTATCGTTATAATAATTATAATAATTTACCCAATTTTTTTCACAAGTATCCATAAAATAAAAACCCTTATTTTGAGTGGTATTATACGACAAATCTCCGACTGAATTATGACCCGTTTTGAAATATATATTTTCAATTTCAAAATTATTTTTAATTTTTTGAGATATTAATAGTTCATTATTCTTCGTTATATTTAAAATATTATCATTAATAATAAATTTAAAATTATTAATATTGTTTTTATCTGCTACATCATTTTGGATTAAATTAAATATGATGTTATTATTTTCTTTAATGACGGATCGTGTGTTATTCCAACCGCCTAAAACAATTTCATATTCTATATCTAATTTTTTTAGTTTAATATGAATATCGTTAGATGCTTTTACATTTAATTCAAAAGAATTATTTGATATTATTGGGGTAATCAAAATATAATTACCACCACTTGTAGACGATGTTCTTTTTAAATTACTAATAGTTTTTAAATAACATTCGTCATCCGAATTTCTTGTATTATTCCAAAAATGAACTTCGTCGATTATATTTAATTCTAATGCCTTTTTTAAATATTTTTGAAGAATTTCAATATTTGCTTTTCTTCCAGAAAAGATGGATACGATATTCATTATATATATATTAACTATATATAATGGATACGATATTCATTATATATAGTTAAATATAAAAAATATATATTTATGCACAATTTTATTCCGAAGGGAACCTACAGTTCCCTTACCTTAACACAACTTGTATTTTTTATGGCTCACATTGTTATATCCTATCTCAACTAGTTTCGCGCCCTTATCAAAATTCAACATGTTATATCCATCCAGTGCGGACGAGTCTACATAATAATAATGGATCTCGCCATATGGCGTTTCACACTCGTGATTTAAACGAACAAATGGGTTGTTAAAATTCTTGGACACGATCTGAAATGTCCTCATCACCATATCCTTGATTGAATGAATCGGTGTATCATTCTCCTCCATCAGTCCATACGGCGTAATATACGTAATATTCAAGAATTTGTCGGTATGCACTATATCTAACAATTCGTTACTAAGTGTCCCTCCATCTGCATACATGTAGTTATTGTATTTTATCGGCGGAAATACAATAGGTATAGCTGATGTAGACATCATTAATAATACTTGGTTTTCCAAGGTGTTCTCATGATACGGATATATATCTAAATTGCCTGTATACAAATTCACCGTTCCGATCAATGTATGTATGATAGGTTCAGACGACATATTCGATATAACGCGCGTCAACGTATTGTGCAACGGATGTGTATTCAATATCGAATTACCAGTTTCCGGTAACAATTCGAAAACGTCCCGGTTGCGCATCGACGAATATAACTCTTCTGCGGATTTAATACCCTCGTCAAGGTCCGCATAATGCGACAAAAAACCCGCATTTAATCCTCCAGCGGAGATACCGGTATATCGTTCATACGGCACAGTATAACTTTCTCTGATTTTCTTGATAATTCCAATTTCGACCGCGCCAAAAGCTCCCCCACCACTGAACGATAGCTGATTCGTCACGTCGGTGGTAGTGTATACCGGCGCGCACAGTAAGGCCGCAAGAGTTACGATAAACAGATTGCACATTATTATTATATAATAATATTATTATAAAATAGAGAGTTACGCTTTATACCCTGATAATCATTTTGTATCTATCCGGCAATTCTACTTTGGGCGCATCTTTTGCGGTGGCTATTTTGTGTGAATTATTTACATAATACCGGTAATATGCGATCGCTATTATAGTGACTATTCCTGCAATACATCCGAATACAATGTACGCACTCGTTTTATTGGTGCTACAACAATCTGATCTATTCTGGGCGCAACAATACTCATTGTTATTCTCAACACATAATTTATCTGTTCGTAGTATTTCATACCAATAACATTTGTCTATTTTGCTTCCAGTGCTGCACATTTTATCGCAAAACGTTTCACTTATGGCTATGCTTGGTTGAATTGTGGGCACACGCAATGACGCCGCATCTACTACACACCTAACTATATGATTCGCACAGCAGTCGTATTTCCCATCTGCGCGCATACAAGTAGTTTTGGGGTTGCACGCATATTCATTCATTCCAATTGAGAAATTACAGATTACATTATATAAATTATTGTTTGGGCAGGCATTTGTATCTAAACATGTAGTCATTTATTATTGGTTGTTTGATATACTACGTAACAATAGTATATCAATTTTGTTATTGGATAGTGACGAAGGACTTTATACCAATAGTTCATTGATTGAGTCATTGTCGCTATCTGCGGCATGCTCTATTCTGTAGATACAATATATAATGCTTCCTACTAATACAACACTAACCGATATAAGCCAAGCATTCTCCGACAAAATCATCGTTATATCTTATACCGATGATTTTTTAACTCATTTACCTAGTTTTTACGGGACTCTGACCCACAAACCAAGACACCACCCACCACAAATGGTGCGGCCATGTTTATTTCATTGTCGTTATAATTAAACGCCAGCTCTTCGTCGGCATCTATGTCGCGTATAGCCACCACGTTCGCACCTTCAATGCGGACCGTCGGGGTGAATGAGTGGTTTATAAACATACCGTAATTGTCGTAAATGTGCTTATTTCCGCCGATATAGATCGTTTCTCTCGTCGGTCTGTCGAAGATTTCCCCCGATAATGTGAAAACTACCTCGTCTTTTCCGACCCGTTTCGTGGTAAACAATCCTTTACCTAATGCACAATCCTTTATTTGAAGGAACTCCTGAGACATATATGTATATTACATACACAGACTTTATATTTCTCATATATATCATAGTTCCCATTCCCACAAATAGGCCCACAAAAACGAGCCGTTATTTTTCAAAAAATTGATTTTTATTTAATATACTTTTAATGGATATCAAATAAAAATAAAATGGATCTAAGCACTTACCAGAATAAAGGCCAATACTATGGATATCCGAAATGTTGTATAGACCATTTCATAAAAAAGCGGGTTAAACATGGATCGATTAATGACCAAGCCGGCAACGGATCTGGGTTTATTCCGTGCGATAATCATGCAAAACAAATAATAAATAAACAAATCAAATTGGAGGATTTGATATCGAATCGTATTTGCGAAAAGCAATTCCCGGATGGTGATGGTAACGATATCATTTTGCATCGTTTGAAAATGCGATTTCGTATAGTGTTTGAAGCGATCCGTAGCCGAAGGCGTTGAAAATCGCATATTAAAACATAAATAGTTCTCACTTTTGTCCCACAAATGTGGGCTTTTGAATGAAAATGAATATTAAATTACCAAAAAATTGATAGTTATTTGTATTTTTAATAAATATCAAATCAAAAAAACAATAATAATAATAATCTTCCCGTTCTTAACAAAATGATCGCATCTAACGAAGGCACCGACCGAAGGAGTTGTCTGCGTGAACTCCGCGACTTGGGCGAAGGCGTTTTAAACAGTGCCTCTTATAAAATATCGGAATTTATATGTATTAATCAACCGCCTACATATAAATGCGTTGTTGAAATCAATCGATTTCATCGAAATCGCGTTTTGACTACGATCTATAAACATTATACATTGGCGCAAATATACGCCAGTATACAAGGTGCGATTGTGGACGCAGAGGCGCGCCGTAGTTCGACGGAAACGGAAATACGGGATTTGTTCCTGTTTGACGACAACACGCGGGGTGTGGTCTCTATTCCGCGCGATGCAGATATGACGCTATTTGAATTTATTGAATCGCACCCGTCTTATTTGCGACCATCCTACTCGGTCTTGAATATGAGTATGATATATAAAATGTATGTAATCGATAATGTATATTTGAACAAAAATGTAGCTCACGCGAAACCGGAAGAATCGCGCAGTTTTATTGTGTAAATCTACTCTATCGGTTCCTTTGCCCGTCTCGTCTTGGACAATATCTCATCTCGCTGCTGTTTATGGTCGAAAATCGTGGTGGCTTTATGTGTTTGCATGCACATTTTGTGTTTCATTTCTATCACTCTTTCCTTGTATTTATGTCTAGCTGTCTCATATTCATCTTCATCTTCGAAGTCTTCCTCATTGGGAGGCATACCACACTCTGCTTTCATGGTCTCTACGAATTCCATTTGTAAGGGTAAGAAGGCCTTATTCATAGCATGTCCAAGATTCAACCCAGCCTTCTCAAAACCATCCATGTATTTAACGAATTCTGCTTCACCACACAACTGTCTTTGCTCATCCTTCTTTTTTTCCTTCACATATAGGACCCCGTTTTTAACATCGGTGGTTTGGATGAACTTCTCGGTCTGCGGTTTCTCCTCCAGGCACTTCCAGAAAATGTCGTAAACGCCCGATGCGAAGTTGGTCTGGTTGTCGGCGATTTGACGGAAATTGTCTTTGAAAAACCCGGCACTGCGCTCCACGAAGCGCTCGGTGAAATCGTGGATGGACTCGGCGTCCTTGCATGTATGTGTTAAATAGAAATTAAGGGTGTTGTTGTGACTATTGGTATTTGTGTTGGTATTTGTGTTGGTGTTTGTTACATTGCCCATCTTGGTAGCATTTTCTTGATGTTTTTGCACAAGCATTACGATTAAACTCTTCATTTCTTGGTTATCCTTTAATACTTCATCAATTATTCGGTCACGTTTTTCTATCGCGGTCTCTAATGTAGACCGCTTGGTTGATGGATCTATCGCAATAATTTCATTTTGGAGAGTTTCCTCGGCGTTAGGCGGGGGATTTTTGACTACACAAACGATTTTGTGTTTATATAAGCTTTGTCTGTGGCTATATATCTTACCACAACTGCAGTTAAATTTGATTGACTCCTTTTTGGAAGTATTTGGCGGTAAATCGTCAGCATTTGTAAGTATTTTATGTTTTGCAGTGGCTAAATGTTTAGTAAAATTACTCATTTTGCTGCATTTAAAGCCACAACTTTCGCAAATATGTTTTTCGGCATTTTCCGGCATTTTTTCGGAAGTCATTTGTAAGTATAGAATGCTTACATAAAAAATGCCTAAACCCTTTCCGCACAAATATTGATGAAAAGTGGTTGCAGCCAAATCGTATTCGACGATTTACAAACGGCTGCATTATGGTCTGATCACGTTTTTCAAAGAAAAGTGTGATCGAAGAAAACCTCGGAGTAACCATTTTGGAACTTTTTAAAAAGTTCCATTCTTGAAGAGTACCAACTCTTTTTATATAGGTTTTTATTTTGGAGATTTTATCTCGGAAATAATCCTACAAATTGCATTTCTTCGAAAATATGGTTCATTTTAATAATTTTTGAGTATTCAAGAAGTTTACTATTTACTCTTTCTAGACGAATTGTAGAAACAATGAAGGATTGTTTATACTTTATAAAATTTATAATTGCACGATTCTTTTTCTTGCTATGAAATATTTCATCAATACCCTCAAAAAATAATAACGGTTTGATAGTTTCATCATAAATTAATTCGCCACCAGGCGTATGAAAATCAAAACTACACAAATCACGACCTAAATATAAAGATATGTTATCCATAAGCGTTGATTTTCCAGTTCTACCTGGTCCAGACAAAATAAGCATTTTATCATTTGGAATATTATTTTTTACATTTTCTACAAATTGAATTAAATAATTATAATCATCATCAGTTAGATATTGTTTCCAATTATACAAGGGATGTTGCGCCATGTATATATTTATGAATAATAATCTTTAATACATTTTAATATAAAAATAGCGTTTTGGAGCCGCTAGGTTACGGTGTGAATGAAACCGGTCTATAAGTATTATTCATTTTGGATAATACTAATTATAACATTCAATGTCTTTTGTCCATATCACCGATTTACCGATATCCTACTCATTTCCCGATAATAGTATTGGGGGGTTTCGGGTGGGAAAGAGTCCAAGACGCGCCCGAAGGGCGCTCGAATTCGATGGGTTTAAGCTGCATACTATACTATAGTATACCATTCTTGGACTTACTTCCTTCCTCGTCTCTTCTTACGCGTGGCTTTATTGCGAGCATACTTGGTTTTGCGAGGAGCACCCTTAGCATTGCGTTTTGAATGATGCTTACCGCGTTTTTTGGTGGCGCGATTACCTCCTGCGTCTGGTGCTGGGGGTATTATTACTTCATCTCCTGCTACTGCTCCTGCCGGGGGTCCGGGTAATATTGGTGCTGCTGCTGCTGCCGGGGGTACAAGTATTATTGGTGCTGCTGCTGCTGCCGGGGGTCCGGGTAATATTGGTGCTGCTGCTGCTGCCGGGGGTACAAGTATTATTGGTGCTGGTCCATTACCGATTCCTAAGGGTCCGTTAGCAATTCCCAATGGTCCATTACCGATTCCTAATAGTCCGTTATCGATTGCTAATGGTGGGGGGGCGATTCCTAAGGGTCCGTTACTAATTCTTAATTCTCTTTCCAGAGTCAACCTCTCCCTCTCTACTTCAAGTCTTAGGCGCTCCAAGTCAATTCGCTGCTCGGCTTCGGTCTTAGCTGGGGGTAGAAGTCTATCGAATATGCCCTCCCCCGCATCTTTAATCGCTTTAAGGGGGTCCGCGTTGGTGTTCCCCCTGAACGCAGCCCCCATGATAGTTGCAACCTGACCGATTACAAAATATATTATGGCCGCAAGAATTGCAGTATTGCCGGGTTTATTCCGAACGTAGTTGACCACACCATCTGTAATTAAACTAAAACTCTGCATCAAACGTATTACGCCTTCGTCAACAACTGCGAAAGTGGCCTCTGCTGCAACACTACCAAAAAAACCAAAAAAATTACTAGTCTTACTCTTCATCCATACCGACCAACTGTTATCATGAGCCGTTTGGTCCATATTCAATTTAAACGCGGCCTTTAAATCGATATATTTCGCAATGTTAGCATCCGTGATAGGATTAATCGCATTCTGCTCCATCATGAGAGATGTTAAGACCTCTAAATTTTTCAGAGAATTTACAGTACTTATTTGATTTCCCTGGCTTGCAGGCTTGTCGAAGGACTCCATTAATTCTTTAGATGCGTAAGCAATGTTAATCGCAAGCCTTGTCGCTGTCCTTTCTTTGGCGAAAGTAATACCATCAGAATACTCCATAGAGTCTGCGATTGCAAGATGAATATCAGCAAAAGCTCTTTTCTCCATATCATCTCTCATTTCTTCTTTTGAAACTGTTCTCACACCCGCCCTATCCTCTTGCTCACCATAAATCTTAACTTTTAATAGCTCTTTGGTCAATGGTGCCAACAACGAATCTTTTACCGCAGTTTTATCCAGTAATTGTTTGGTTTTTTTATAAAAGTTATTCACCTCTTCAGTTACATTGCGGGGAGTGATAAACACTTTGGCGTCATTAGTATTTAACAATGGTTTATAGTTACCATTCCCTTTAAGGCCATCAAGGTGTTGCAAATTGAGATTACTCACTGCTATATTCAGTGCCGTCGCTGCCGCATCAAGTGCCTGTATTTCGCGTCCGAATATATCCGCTGGTGTATTTCCTTCCGATAACGCCCCACGCACTTCAAGTCCTTGTCTGATATTCCCTGGAATGCGTGGAACCAAATGTTCATTTATTTGTACCTTAAAATCGCCTACCATTTCATGGAATATCGATTTCGGATTGTTTAAACTTACTATACCTGCATTAATGGTCTTGATATTATCATCGGCGGTTTTGATATTAGCACCGGCGTCTTTGATCAAATCATTTATTTTTGCTGTATCAGTTCCGGGAATCTTTAATTCTAAATTATATCCATCAATTTTATTTTGTATTAGTTTCTTTTGATCTTCTATTGCGCCTTTTTTTTCTATCAAATTTGTTATAGTCAATTCTTGCGTATTCGTTATCGGAATCTTATGTATACTTGCTATGGGTGTTGCGCAGCCCACACACTTCTGAAACACAATCGCCACGTCCATACCCTGAAGCTTGGCCGGAGGGTAATTAAGTGCGAAGTTCTGCAATGTACCCAATACCATAAGAAAAACCGTTAAACATGTAACTATAAGTGAGATAAATTTACCAGGCATCCCCCCCGTTTGTTTTTTACCCCCATTCCACCTTCCCGTCCCGGGTTGCGTAAAAACATTACCCTTACCCGTCGTATTAGAATTTCCCGACGAATGAGATAAAATAATAACAATCATAAAAATGCCTGCCGTGATCATCATAGTAAGTTGGGAATGAAATATCGCCTTTCCCCCCAATTTACCGATTAAATCAATCCATGATTGAGACTCTTGATTTGCCGGTGCTCTTCCCATTCCGGGCGCGGTTACTGCACTATTTCCAATATCGGTAGCAGGACAATTTCTGTTTTCTTGATCATTGCCCTTGTCCTTAAGTGTCCTATAAGATCCATCTAGCACTTGAAATGCCGCAACATCTTCTTGAGTCGCCTCCCTCCCCTCTCGCTGTGCAATCTTATCTGGGTGTATTGTGCGCGCGAGCCGCTTATAACATTGGTTTACCGTTTCATTATTGTTGCATGCGTTATCTTTGCAAAAATCGGAAGCACTCATTACAAATAAGATTACTATATAATATTATAAGAAATAAATGTGAACTCCATAAGCATTGTCTCCTACCGAACTCCTTCAACAAGAGTCAACTAAATGTGGCTCGGAAGGCCGAGGTTTATTGATAAAAAAGAGGCCAATGAACCCGATAATTTGGACGACGCGCGTAAGTAGTGGGTGGTCGGAGAAGAATCGCGAAATGATCGAGCCGATGTTGTTGGACGCGGCGAATAATTCCAAAGCGGATTGATCAATGGTGGAATAAAAGATAAATTTATCGTCTAAACCCTTTAGCATATCATCGTTCGATGCGTCGTTAGATGGAACCGACGGAGGACTTTCCACGACGGCAGACATGCACTGTTCTGAAGAAGGATTTATCAGGGACAACCCACTGGGTTTCGGTGCTTCGACTTGCGGTGCTTCGACTTGCGGCGCTTCGACTTGTTTCGCCTCTCCTTCCAAACTCAAAATATCAGATTGCGATGTGGACTCGCGAATGGTATCGAGAAGACCGACTTCGGCGAGCATTACGTTGCGCGCATGTTTCATTGTGTCTAAGTGGCGCAAGAAGCGCGCGTTTGTGGGCGCAGAGTAGTTGCAGTGGGAGCATGTAGGCATTGATAATGAAATGTGATATACTATAGCCCAATAACAAAGTTTCTTGTGTAAAACGTAGTGACTGTAAAAACGTAGTGAACCGAAACGTAGTGACTAGACAAAAAACATCCACCTAAACTCGGGAACATGATCGCGTGCAGCAAAAAAAATGGTTTTTTTATATTTTCATTTTTTTGTTTTATATTTTTTATGGTTTTGTTTTATTGTTTTATTGTTATTGATTCATTTTTATGTTTTTTGTTTTATATTTTTTATGTTTTTTGTTTTTTATGCAGAGGCGATGATAGAGTTGGCGGTAGTGTCGAAGACGCCGACCGGTTCGTGAGTGTCCACCGAGTAGAGATTGTTGTCCGAGTCGATGAGGTAGGTCTTGCCCTTGAACTGGAATTCCTGTGTGTGGATTTCCTCGTCTTCCTCTTCCTCGGCAGCAGCTGCGACAGGAGCAACCTTCTCAGCCTTCTTCTCAGTCTTCTTCTCGACAGGCTTCTTCTCGGCCTTCTTCTTCTCGGCGGGAGCAGCCGCTGCTTCGATGACTGCGACAGGCGCTTCGACGACAGGCTTGACCGTCTTCTTCTCAGCAGTCTTCTTCTCCGCCTTCTTCTTCTCGGCAGGAGCAGCGGCAGCTGCGACAGGTGCTTCGACGACTGCTTCGACGACTACGACCGGAGCTACAACGACAGGCTCTTCGACGAGTGCTTCGGCAGGCTTGACCGCCTTCTTCTCAGAGACTTTGGCCTTCTTCTCGGCATCCTTTGCCTCCTTTGCGGCAGCCTTCTCGGCCTCCTTTGCCGCCTTTGCCGCAGCCTTCTCGGCTTCCTTTGCGGCAGCCTTCTCGGCTTTCTCGGCCTCCTTTGCCGCCTTCTTGTCGACAGGAGCGGCGACAGGCTCAGCGTCGATGACGGGCTCGGCGGTGGCCGCGGCGACGACACGGCTGACTATGTCGGCCTCAGAGTCGTTGGCGAGGTGAGAAGTCTTCTTGGTGCGAGGCTTCTTGGCGGCGGCGCCGTCAGCAGGCGCCTTGGCGGCGCGGGGCTTCTTCTCGGCAGCCGCCTTTCTGGCGCGAGGAGCCTTGGGGGGCTTGTTGCGGATTGCGACATACTTGCGCATAACCTTGGCGGTCTCCTTGTTCTGGGAGACGACGGAGGTATAAAACTGAGTCTGTTCGTCGACGGCGCTCATCAGCTTGAGCTCGGACAATGCAGACTCGACACCCTCGGCAGTGAGTAGACCCTGAGACTCCAAACTACGGACGAATCCATAGCCGAAAATCAAGAAGCGGGAAAACTTAGCAGCCAGGGTAGGCTTCTTCACACGGGGGGCCTTGACCACAGGCTCGGTGACGATAGAGTTGGTGATAGTGTTGATTGCGGACATGATTAAATTATTAGCTTGTTAAGGCGATTGTTGATGCTTCTCACTCATACATAAAAAAGCCTTTCAATTTTATGCGCTTTTATGGCCATTTTCATGACCAAGTGGGAAATCGATATCCCACTCATTTCCCGATATCCCACTCATTTCCCGATAAGTAGCAAATAGCCATATTACGCCGGTTGTGCACGGGTGTGAGCGCGAGGCTGGGGGCGGGGGTGGGATGCGGGGTAGGTGGGTGGTGGGGTGCCCAGTATACCAAATAGACTGGACATGGCTCATCCGACCCTGCCCAAAAGGTCTCCTTCTACTCTAAGTCTCGGCTAGTGCACCCACATAAAAAATACATAT
>Ga0114966_10003968_pt1 | contig 12774 bp, 6 predicted proteins | sample M_130207_XF_Meta_FD_87029 | JGI IMG/M metagenome (GOLD analysis project Ga0114966, IMG submission 87029) | Freshwater microbial communities from Lake Montjoie, Canada to study carbon cycling - M_130207_XF_MetaG | ecosystem: Environmental > Aquatic > Freshwater > Lake | place: Lake Montjoie...
AAAAGAAAACTGTGTGCTTGGCATGGCTACAGGAAGTACGCCAATTTTATTATACAAGGAACTAGTGCGATTACATAAGGAAGAAGGTTTAAGTTTCAAAAATGTAATCACAATTAACTTAGACGAATACTACCCCATCCACAAAACAGCGTACCAAAGTTATTGGAGCTTCATGCATCGTCATTTATTTAGTCAAGTAGATATCCAACCAGAAAATATTCATATTCCTAATGGCGAATGGGCACAGGATCAAATCAAAGAACTTTGTGCAGGTTACGAACAAATAATAGAAAAATCAGGCGGGATTGACTTGCAAATATTAGGGATTGGTAAAAATGGTCATATTGGATTTAATGAACCAGGGTCAAGTTTCCATTCGAAAACAAGGGTCATACATTTAGACCAGGAAACAAGAATTGCAAACACCTATGAATTTCATGATTTGAATAAAGTGCCTAAACTAGCCATCACTGTAGGTATTAGTAGCATCATGAAAGCCAAAAAAATTGTTTTATTGGCTTGGGGGAGTAAAGCAGATATTATTGCAAAGGCAGTGGAAGGAAATATTACAGAACAAGTGCCTGCAAGTGTTTTACAAAATCATGATGATTGCACTTTTGTGATAGATGAAATAGCTGCTAACGATTTAACCAGACATAAATCACCTTGGCTTACTGGAAGCACCGACTGGACGCCTACATTAATTAAAAAAGCAGTCATTGAACTCGCATTAAAATTAGATAAAACAATTTTAAGCTTAACAGCAAATGATTACACTGAAAATAGTTTGGCTGACTTATTAGTTTTAAGAGAATCTGTTTACGATATTAATTTACAGGTATTTTATATGCTTCGTGATACCATTACTGGATGGCCAGGTGGCAAACCCAATGTTGTTATACCAGCGCATCCAGAACGTAGTAATCCTTTTCCAAAAAAGGTATTAATATTTTCTCCCCACCCTGATGATGATATCATCAGTATGGGTGGAACATTTATGCGATTGCAAGATCAAGGACATGATGTTCATGTTGGCTATCAAACCAGTGGTAATATTGCAGTGACTGATGAATTTGTAACCCGCTTTTTAGACTTCGCCGTTGGTTTTGAAGATTTGTTTGGCATAGACAATAAAAAAAGTCAAGAAATTTTAACCAATGCACGCGCCTATTTAGCAAGTAAAAAATCAGACCATATTGATACTGCTGAAATCAGGGCGATCAAAGGACTTATTCGTCGCTGTGAAGCCAAAGCAACTTGTCGCTATGTTGGCTTGAAAGATGAGAACCACCATTTTTTAGATTTACCTTTTTATGAAACTGGTGCCATTGAAAAAAAGCCAATGAGTGAATTAGATATTAAAATCACTATGGACTATTTAAATAAATTGCAACCACACCAAATTTATTGTGCGGGTGATTTAGCGGATCCACATGGTACCCATAAGGTTTGTTTAGAGATTATATTTGAAAGCTTACGCCGACTTAAGGCATCAGGAGCAGAATGGATTAAAGATTGCTGGGTTTGGCTGTACAAAGGCGCATGGCAGGAATGGGATATCGCTGAAATTGAAATGGCAATGCCAATGAGCCCAGATCAGGTATTAAAAAAGCGTTTTGGCATATTCATACATCAATCCCAAAAGGACAGTGTACCCTTCCAAGGCTCTGATGCAAGGGAATTTTGGCAAAGGGCGGAAATTCGCAATGCGCATACCGCAGACATATATGCACGCCTAGGATTGACCAAATATGCTGCTATTGAGGCATTTGTGCGCTGGCATTATTAGAAATTAGTACCGATAATTGACTTTTTCCTTGGGGGAATGAGGTATTTCAAATATATTTGCACCCCCTATAACTAGGAAAATGGCTGCGTAGCTCAACTGAATAGAGTACCTCACTACGGATGAGGGGGTTTTAGGTTTGAATCCTAACGCGGTCACAAAGCCCCACGAGAAATCGTGGGGCTTTTGCATTCAAAGAGACGCATAAAGCTTGCTTTAATGCGGCGATGAGAATGCAAAAGCAAAAACATCAGCTTCGCTGATGTTTTTAAAGGGCTTTGGGTAAGCCCAATACGAGAGGCTGCGCTTGAACGTAGTGAAAGCGCCATCCTAATATTCTTGTATTTGCTGCGCTTGAACGCAGTGAAAGCGCATCTTAATATTCTTTTATCCCAAAATCATAATAGTAAACAGGCTTCCCTACTGATGGAAAATTAAACTTAAGTGATAGCTGATTCACGCCTAATTTAAGTAATTTCATCGCTTCATCAGAAAGTATCGTTTCACTAATTTTAACCTCCGGGTCATTCTTTAAAAAATTATTGAACTGCATCACATAAGCTCCGTTAATATAAACTTCAGTAATCCCCGTATTACATGCGATCAAGGATAACTTTGATGGAACAGATGATAAAGTAAACTCCTTATTTAAAAATAAACTGTTCGTATTCCAAGGGGTATTTACTTTGTGTACATTATTACTTTCAATCCCAAATGGTGTCATTCCTGTTTTAAAATCAGATAACATTAAATTTTTAATCCAATCATTAGATGGCGCTGTAAAACTATAATTCCATTGTTGGGGTTCATTTATTGAAAGTGGCAAAATAAATTTACCAGTCATCGTCGGCTTAAAAAATTGTTCATGTAATGCTGCAAATGTTGTTTCAGGTAGTTTACTCACTTTGCGATCATAAGTCATCCATCCACTTATCTCATCTTCCACATCACTTATTTGGGTATACACCACTGCATTTAAACCATACTTTTTAAGCTGGAACAAATCATCCAATAAAATTTTATACTTTTCTATTAATTCATCCGATGATTTGACAATGCCTTTTTTAAAATCAATACTCCAATCGGTTTTGATTTTGGTTCCCCCTTTTAAATCAGGCGTCCATAAATGACCTGGAATTAATAAATCAATACCGCCTGCTTCACCTAAAACCATTGCCCGATCATCATTTTTATTGACCAAAGCAACCGCTGGATGAATGGTATAATCATGGAAATCTCGAATATCTCCCACCTTCTTATCATGCCATCCACTTGCATTAATCACTAATCTAGTAGGATCCTTGGCTTTTAAAGCTGCTGTTAATCTTTCGGTATCATATTGCCCCCAACTTTCATTAAATAACACCCATTGAATAATAGATGGATGATTGTACAATTGATCCACAGTTATGTTGTGCTCTAATTCAAAATCACTAGGATTCAAGTTACTTTTCGTGTCAATAAATTTTGTTGGACTCACCATATCCTGCCAAACTAAAATGCCTAATTGATCACAATGATAATACCACCTTTCAGGCTGCACTTTCATATGCATACGATCCATATTTGCGCCAATCTTTTTTAAATAGGCAATGTCATATCGTAAGGCTTGGTCAGATGCAGGCGTCAATATGCCATCCGGCCAATACCCTTGGTCTAGTGGCCCAAGCTGGTAAATGATTTCGTTGTTTAATAAAATGCGCATATACCCTTCCTGATCACGCCCCATTGAAATTTTACGCATCCCAAAATAACTACTTACCTCATCCGATACTTTCCCATCATTTATCAAACTCAATTTTAAATCATATAAAAAGGGATTTGTAGGACTCCACAACTTTGGTTGATTTAATTGTAAAGAAACAGGTTCACCAATTGCAGCAATTGAACTTGCGATTTCCTTCCCTTGATCAAAAGCTTGAATTTTTATACGAGCACCTTGCGTTGCACCAACTACTTTGGTTTGCAATGATATAGTTCCGTTATCAATATTGGGAATGATTTTTATACTTTCAATCGCTACCTCATTAGTAGGCTCTAACCATACCGTTTGCCAAATTCCACTAGTTGCAGTATACTTAGTCCTATTCCTAATGGCAGGTAATGCTTGCTTACCAATAGGTTGCGATCCCTCATTGGTTGGATCCCACACTACTAATTTAATTTCATGCTTTTCGTCCTTGTTTAAAAATCCAGCAATATCAAATTGAAAATGATCATATCCCCCTTTATGTATACCTACATATTTTCCATCCACCCAAACTTTGGCTTCATAATCCACAGCTTCAAAATGCAAAATCAAATGTTTTTGATTCCAATGAGATGGGATAGAAAAAAAACGTCGATATATCATTTGTTGCTTGCCCGTAATCGTTTCTTTAATTCCAGAGAGTGCTGACTCAACACAAAACGGGACTAAAATTTTTCGAGCATAATTAATCGCTATTTTATTCGTATCACGTTCCGTAATTTCAAAATCCCATAAGCCATTTAAATTTAGCCAATCGGTACGTACCATTTGTGGTCTTGGGTATTCCTTCCATACATTTTCGGGGGTGACATTATTGGCCCAGTTTGTCATTATTTGGCCAGGAACAGGCGCCCAATTTTGCGCTTGAATAAATGAATATTGTAATAACAATACTAGGATAAAAACAATACTAATTCTATTTTTCATAGTAAACCGATTAGGGATAAACCCCGCTTTATAAACTGTTTAAATATATAAAATATTTGTTGATTTTGATATAATCAATGCTTCGTTTTACCCTAGCGTTCGGTAATAGATCTAATTTATACATGATTATAAAGTTTACTATGATAGAATATTTAGTATATTTAGTAAGATAAAGTATAACCCTTTACAAATACTTATTTAAACGCGACCCCTATGTCAATTATAAATAAAAAGTACCCTATCATAATTAGCTTCATTATTATAGTTGCTGCATGTAATAACAATACTTTCAACCCTCCTAAAGTTACATTCATCATGGAGGAATCCATGTTGCCTGCATATGAAAAAGATATTGATCACAAAGGGATACTAAACACCATACTACGCAATCAAGAGGAGGCATTTATGGATGGGAAAAAAATATACAATAGCAATTGTATTAATTGCCATGGCACCCCTAAACAGGAAGGCTCCTTACCTACTGCATTTAAATATTGGAAGGATCAATTTAAAGTGGGTAAAGATCCTTATTCCATATACCAAACTTTAACAAGAGGTTATGGCGGAATGCCTCCTCAAACTACATTAACACCTACTGAAAAATATAATGTCATTCAATATATAAGAGAAGAATTTATTTTAAAACAAAACAAGACTGCTTACTTTAATATTGATTCCAATTATTTAGCTAGTTTGCCCACTGGTAAATCCACAGGGCCAACTAGTATTAAAAAAGAAGGTTGGGCTGAAATGGATTATGGAAATTTTTTAATCAATACCTACGAATTAGTTGAAGCCAATGCCAAGCCGAGAGAAATTTCAAGAGGTCCTTCTCCATTAAAAAATGAAAATTTGGTTAATGCCAATTTCGCATACAAAGGAATTGCTGTTCGTTTAGATGAGGGTTCAGGTGGTATTGCCGCAGGAAAAGCGTGGATGATATTTGATCATGATTTAATGCGTATTGCAGGCGCGTGGACAGGAAAAGGATTTATTGACTGGGAAGGAATTCTTTTTAATGGACAACATAATATTTCACCTCGAACCATTGGGGAATTACAATATGCTACACCCGTGGGTCCAAGTTGGGCAAATCCAATAGACGGTTCATTTGTAGATACCCGGTTTAAAGCAGTGGATAATAGAAGATTTGGGCCTTTACCTAGAACATGGGCACAGTATAAAGGGCTTTATCACTATCAAGATAAACTCATCATCTCCTATAAAGTGGGTAATTCAGAAGTACTTGAAAAATTATCATTAGAAGGCACAACTGAAATGCCAGTTTTCGCACGCACTTTAAATATGTCCGCTTCAACCACTAACTTAAAAATGAGGATTGCACCCATCAATACAAATGTTGCACTCATTGGAACTGATGCTAAAATAAAAAAAGAAAATGGCTTTTTTGTATTAAATATTCCTGCTGCCAAAAAAATAAATATAAAACTACTAATCGCAAATAAAAAAATTATCAATTTTGAAGAATTATCAAAAAATTCAAAAAAACCAGAAAACCTTACAACATATACTAATGGAGGTACACCACAATATGCACAAAAATTAACAACAAATATTACTAAAGGAACTCAAGCAGGGGTATTTAAAGTGGACAGAATGGAACTGCCCTATCAAAGCCCATGGAAAAATCAAATGCGATTAAGTGGTATCGATTTTTTAGCGGACAGAAATAAAGCAGTCATCTGTTCCACCGATGGAGATGTTTGGTTGGTAGAAGGCATATTGCAACAGGAAGGAAAATTAACTTGGAAAAGAATTGCTTCTGGACTATTTCAACCCTTAGGAATTAAAATAGTTGATAAAAAAATATTTGTTACCTGCCGAGATCAACTTGTAAAATTGCATGATCTTAATGGAGATGAAGAAATTGATTATTATGAAAGTTTTAATAGTGATCATCAAGTAACCAATCATTTTCATGAATTTGCGATGGGCCTTCAAACAGATAAAGAAGGAAATTTTTACTACGCGAAAAGTGCAAGACATGCCAGAACTTCATTAGTTCCGCAACATGGCACATTACTCAAAGTATCAAAAGATGGCCAAGAAACCAGTATTGTAGCCCACGGATTCAGGGCAGCCAACGGCGTGTGTATTAATCCAGATGGAAGTTTTATAGTGACCGACCAAGAAGGTCACTGGAATCCAATGAATCGCATTAATTGGGTAACACCCACCAATAAATTTTACGGAAACATGTTCGGATATAATGCATCTTCAGATAGTTCAGATGCTGGAATGGAACAACCCTTAACATGGGTGGAAAGAGATATCGATCGCTCCCCTTCTGAATTACTATGGGTGGATAGTAAGGCTTGGGGGCCGCTCAATGGAAGCTTACTCAGTTTTTCATATGGTTATGGTAAAGTATTTATTGTGCCTCATGAAAAGAAAGGCAATCAAATACAAGGGGGTGTTTTTGAATTACCGATCGCGCCCTTTTCAACTGGCGTAATGCGTGGTAGATTTAATCCAGGTGACGGTCAATTATATGCTTGTGGCTTATCTGCATGGGGTTCGGCACAACCGGAATTAGGTGGATTTTATCGTATTAGATACAATGGCGAAAAAACAATTGTACCACTATCACTTAATGTATTAGCTAATGGTATTCGCATCCGTTTCTCTCATGAACTAAATAAAAATAATGTAGAAAATATTAAATCCTATCAAGTACAAACCTGGGATTTAAAAAGATCTAGAAAATATGGCTCTGATCATCACAATACAAAAACACTTAATGTTAAAAATGCAATTTTAAGTAAGGATAAAAAAGAAGTATTCCTAAGCATTATGGATTTGAAAACTACCAATGTCATGGAAATAACATTCCAATTTTTAGATGACAATGGAAAAATAGTTAAAGGACTTATTCAAAATACCATCAATCAAATTGGCCAATAAGTTAATCGACTACTTTAAATCAACATTGCAATAATTAATTTTCAAGGCATCCATCACCGGTATATGCTTTTTAACCCTATTTGAAAATGAGGTGTAATTTTTAGGACGCTTAGGTGACCATCCGATTTCAGCTAAGGCCAATGCCCTTGGAAAGGTCATATACTCCGCATAAGCAGGAGTTCCAATATATTCAGTCCATAAATTAGCTTGTACACCCACAATATGTTTTGCTTCGGCCTCGGTTAGTTCAGGTAAATCTGGTTCAAAGGAATAGCATTTTGATAAAGTCAAATTACCACCAATAGCCAAAGGCTGTGTTTTAGGATCTGCTTGATAATAATCCAAATATAAAAAATCGTTCGGTGACATAACAACATCATGATTTAATTTAGCTGCTTCAATACCCCCTGCAGTTCCTCTCCATGACATGACCATTGCATTCGGTGAAAGCCCTCCCTCTAAAATCTCATCCCAACCCAACATCTTTTTTCCTTTGGCGGTGATGAACTTATCTATTCTGCCGATAAAATAACTTTGTAACTCATGCTCATCTTTCAGTTTTAATTTTTTTATTAAATCCTGACAAAATCTACTTTCCTTCCATTGCTTTTTAGGACACTCATCCCCACCAATGTGAATATATTGTCCAGGAAATAAAGCCATCACTTCGGTAAGGACATCCTGCATAAAAGTAAATGTTTCCTCACGTGGGCATAAAACATCTTCAGAAACACCCCACTTGGTAGCCACCTCATAAATTTTATCTGGATTACATCCTAAGTGCGGATAAGCAGCTAACAATGCTTGCGAATGCCCTGGCATTTCAATTTCTGGAATAATGGTAACGAATTTTTTAGAAGCATAGGCTACCACTTCTTTGATATCCTCCTGTGTATAAAAACCACCATAAGGTGTTTTATCGAATTTCATGTCCTTGTAAGCTCCCACCATACTTTCCTTTCTGATGGAACTAATACTAGTCAATAAAGGATACTTTTTTATTTCTATTCTCCAACCTTGGTCTTCTGTTAAATGCCAATGAAATGTATTCAACTTATAAACCACCATTAAATCAATATATCGTTTGATAAAATCAACAGTATAAAAATGTCTGCCCGCATCCAACATCAAACCACGATAGCTAAATCGGGGTGCGTCTTCCACTTGACATGCTGGCACTGTTGGAATTACATTTGACTTTACCGCTGCATATACATGTGCAGGCATTAATTGAAACAAGGATTGTAATGCATAAAAAGCACCTTTCCCATTTTTGGATTGAATAGTTATATTTTTAGTGGTAATATTTAATTGATACGCTTCATCCCCCAATTGGTCATTTTGAACAAAAAAGATACCAGTTGATTTTAATGCCCCCGCCTTTACAGGCAATACAATATCAAAAGAAGCTTTTATTTGTTCAGAAAGCATTTTAGCAACAGCACTGATGTCATTATCCTTGGCACTTACTGTAATTACCGTATTTGCCTTAAATGAATACACCCCAGTTGCAGGTATTAATTTTTGTGGCTCAGGGATAATCGTATACTGATTTTGCGAAAAAGCAGTAACTGAAGCACAAATAGCGAATAGAGATAAAATGAATGATTTCATGAGTTTTGATATTTACATAACAATATTAATTAATTTAACTGTGATTACAAATCATTTAAATGAAATAGCCCCTACTTACCCTCCTTATTGAAATAAATAGATAAACAGTTGATAACTATCTCAAAATGTATTAATTTAATACTCCTAATTGAAGGGTTTTTCCACTTTTAACTATTTGAATTATGAAATTTTTATTCGCTTTGTCCCTATTATGTGCAACAGCAGTTATGGGACAGAAATCAACTACAGAATCTTGGGAAACCATGTTTAATGGTAAAGATTTAACTGGATGGACACCTAAGATTAGGTATGCAGCTGCAGGCGAAAATGCTAAAAATACATTCCGAGTGGTGGATGAAAAACTAGTGGTGAGTTATGACCAATATGATACTTTTAATGAGCAATTTGGACATTTATTCTATAATAAAAAGTTCAGCTATTACCATATTAAATTGCAATACCGATTTATTGGTGATCAAGCCAAAGATGGCCCAGGTTGGGCTTATAGGAATAGTGGCATCATGATACATGGACAATCCCCTGAATCCATCGGTAAGGATCAGGACTTTCCAGTATCTATTGAAGTACAATTATTGGGAGGCAATGGCAAAGAGAAACGTACCACTTGTAACCTATGTACACCTGGAACAAATGTAGTCATGAATGGAAAAGTATTTACACCTCATTGTATTAATTCCACATCTGACACCTATCATGGTGATCAATGGGTAACTGCCGAAGTAATTGTATTAGGCGATTCAATTGTACAACATTTTGCCAATGATAAAATGGTGTTGTCATATGAAAAGCCACAAATTGGCGGTGGAAATGTAAGTGGTCAGGAAAATATTTTTGGCACCAATGGCCAATTATTAACAGAAGGAACTATTTCATTACAAAGTGAAAGTCATCCTGTTGAATTTAAAAGTATTAAAATTTTAAATTTAGAAGGCTGCATGGATCCTACTGCTAAAAACTATAAAACCTACTTTATAAAATCAAAACCAAGCGATTGTCGCTATTCTAAAAAAGAGAAATAGCAGAAATTAATCCGCTTTATTTTTTCCTTTGACAAAAACTTTTACGCTATTTTTCTTTGTCCAAAGCTCATATTCTGCAATCATTTGATTTAATAAGGTAATATTAATTTTTGCTAAGTTGTTGGATTCAGTTAAGTCAGTTGACATATCATATAATTCCCAATCGGCATCTTCTATATCTTTAACTATTTTCCAATTTCCTTTACGCATGGCCTTATTGCCAACATGTTCCCAAAAATAGGTTTCCGGTTGCATGGCTTTGCCATTCCATAAATAACTTAAACTTTGTCCAGGTAAATTATTAATTGGAACGCCAGCTAATTCCAAACTGGTAGGTAATAAATCAATGATATGACCTACGCCTTCATTAAACCCTGGCTTGGCTTTAATTTTTGCAGGCCATTGTATAATACAAGGGGTTATCATACCGCCTTCATGCATAAATTTCTTATACTTTCTGAATGGTGTATTGGAAACATTGGCCCAAGGATAATCATAAGTTACATAAGATCCTTTCGCGCCAATAGGTACATTTTTATCATTAAAATTCCGACCATCTACATTTTCTGCACAACCTCCATTATCAGACATAAAAACAATAAGTGTATTTTCGTATTGTTTATTTGCTTTTAAGGTAGCAATTAATCGACCAATATTTTGATCCATTCGATCAACCATTGCAGCATATACAGCCATTTTTCTTACCCATTGTTTTTTATCAGCCACCTTATCCCAATCTTCAATATCAGCTGGCCTTTCAGTTAATTGATAACGTTTGTCAATTAATCCTAATTGAATCATTTTTTTGTATCGATTCGTTCTTGTAATATCCCATCCCTGCTCATATAATTTTTCATATTTAACTATATCTTGCTCATACGCTTGAATCGGAAAATGCGGTGCAGTATATGCTAAGTATAAAAAAAACGGATTCGAAGCGTGGTTCTTTTTTTGATCATTTAAATATTGAATTGCATAAGTAGTAAATGCATCAGTTAAATAGAAGCTATCCTTCGGAATTTCATAATCCTTGTCATCTAATACAATGTGACGTTTTCCAATTTCTTGTGGAATGATTTCATAATAGCTAGAGGCTCCTGATATTAAACCAAAATAATGCTCAAAGCCTCTTGTTAATGGCCAATGTTGTGAACGTTCCCCTACATGCCACTTCCCTGTCATATAAGTGTTATAACCATTGGCTTTCAAAGTTTCTGCAATGGTTGGATACTTTGGATCTAAATAACCCTGGTAACTTCCTGTTTGTATTGGCGCAGTTTCAGGGCTCACCATTTCACCCATACCTACCGTATGTGGAAACTGCCCTGTTAATAAAGAGGCCCTAGTTGGACAACATCTTGCATTATTATAAAAACTTCGAAGTTTAATTCCACTGGCAGCTATATTATCCAAATTAGGTGTTTTAATTTCACTTCCATAACATCCAATATCAGAATAACCCATATCATCTGCTAATATATATATAATATTAGGTCGTTGGGGAATGGTATCATTTGCATTTGCAAACTGAGATAAAAATAAAAAAACAAAAAGGAAAAAATTATTTTTTGCGGAAATATTTTGGTGACTCATTATTGGTATGTTATTTTTATTGAATTGTATTTATGTATCCCGCTACTGCTAAAACTATTTTGTACAAAATTATTGTTTTATAAAGGCAGGATTATACTTCCCTCTTTTTTTAAACCCTTCAAAAGGACGCATTAAACCAAAACGAGGATAACTTTCAAAAATATCACCATTACCTAATACACGAGGATCCCCCTGTGTTGTTAAGGATTGATCCAATTTACTTTTTAATTGCGTTTTAATTTTAGCTACACTAGCTTGCCCAGAAAGATCATTTAAACAAAAAGGATCTTTTATTATATCATATAGTTCCTCCGAATTCCTTTTCTCAAATCCCTTTTTGAAAAGCTTTGCAAAATTTGCTTTGTTTTTTATCATGAATGATTTTGTGGGAGAATCATCAATATCCTCATACCCTTCCAAAATCGGTTTCATATCTCCTTTCTTTTCTGTTAATTCCACTTTTTCCAAAATCGATGGATCACCTGCAGGCCAACGATCTGTTTTAAAATTTTCAATATATAAATAGTTATTGGTTCGAATTGCCCTAGCCGGATAACCAACATTATCAGGCCTTGCATGCGAATGTCTTTCCCTCCCTGTTAAAATATAGGATCTTGAAGTATCAATGAATCCAGATTTATTACTAGAAAAAATAGGCACCAATGATTTACCAGTGATCCCTTCAAAATGTTTCACTCCAGCCATATCCAAAAAGGTGGGTGCTAAATCAATTAAACTAACTAAGTCATTTACCTTTCTTTGCTTGCCGTTAATGCCAGGGCCACTGATAGCTAAAGGAACATGTATTCCATATTCCTGTAAATTCGCTTTTGCATATGGGAACGCCATCCCGTTATCTGCAGTCACCACTATAATCGTGTTATCCAATTCACCAGCAGCTGCTAACATTTTTATGATCTTATCTAGTTGTTTATCGAACCACTCAATTTCAAGTGCATAATCGAGCATATCATTTTTTACGACAGCTGCATTGGGTAAAAATGATGGTACAATAACACCATTAATGTCTAGCCCTGATTTTGCGCCAGAAACTTATTCATAATCTCGATGAGGCTCCCTTGATCCATACCAAAAGAAAAACGGCTGATCTGCGGGTTTTTGAGATAAAAACTCTTCAA
>Ga0114966_10003970_pt1 | contig 12772 bp, 13 predicted proteins | sample M_130207_XF_Meta_FD_87029 | JGI IMG/M metagenome (GOLD analysis project Ga0114966, IMG submission 87029) | Freshwater microbial communities from Lake Montjoie, Canada to study carbon cycling - M_130207_XF_MetaG | ecosystem: Environmental > Aquatic > Freshwater > Lake | place: Lake Montjoie...
GAAGACGATAAAGACCGTAAAGACAACAAAAGGGACGATAAAGACCGTAAAGACAACAAAAGGGACGAAAAAGACCGTAAAGACAACAAAAGGGACGATAAAGACCGTAAAGACAACAAAAGGGGCGATAAAGACCGTAAAGACCGCGAAGACGATAAAGACCGTAAAGACCGCGAAGACGATAAAGACCGCAAAGACCGCGAAGACCGCGAAGACGATAAAGACCGTAAAGACAACAAAAGGGACGATAAAGACCGTAAAGACCGCAAAGACAACAAAAGGGACAATAAAAATAAAAGTAATTTTGGTATGTCTTCAACTGCAAAATATTCAATGATAATGGTAGTCGTACTTATACTTGGTGTTGTTGGATTTATTGTTTGGAAAAAGAAACATTCAAGTTTTGGTAAGAGAAAGAAAATGTTTTTTTGGAAACGGTAAACTTAATTTTTAATTTTTTAATTTTTAGTAATTTTTAATTTTTAGTAGGAAAAAATGATCGTATATCATGATTATTTTCTTTTATTCTTTTTGCTTCATGGATACTTTGTTGTTCTTCCTTTTTTGCTTTTATAAAACTTGGTCTATTAAACATTTCATTACATTTTAATTCACCTAAAAGAATATCAAATATTGTTTTAAGTGGATTTTTTAACTGGTGTTCAAGATAATACAGTGTATCTATTGGTATATTATTTTGTACAACATATTCAGGATCTTCAACCTTTTTCCATGATAATGCCTTTGGATCACCTATATCTATGTACACAAATGGAACACGATCTCCTGGTTTAGGTGCACTGTTCAAGTCTCTTAATTTCATTTTTTGAACAAGTTGGTAATGTGCTATTGTTTCTGGACGTGCATAATCATTTCTTAAATTTTTAGATATAATTAATTTTTTAATTGGAACTTCTCCATTCAAAAGTCTGTCAATATATTTTTCTGCTTGTTCAACACCTTCATTTAAATTATTTCTAAACATTATAGGTGTTAATACTGCATCAAGTGTTTCTTTTACATATCCGCAATTATCACGTCTTACCAATTCAACACCCTTTGCTTCTATTTCACCATTATGTTTTTTAGGATCTGTCCATTCAACATACATATATCTCTTTTTAGCAACCAAAATTAATGGATACATATATTTTTCAAATTCCAATTCAATAGGTTTGCGGAAAGTCTTGGAAATTTCAGAAGCAGCAAATTCTGCTTTTTTAAACAACGTTGTAAGAGTTCCATCTGAATCAACTGATTCTGGAAAAATGACATAACATGAATCTGTATTCTTTACTATCATTTGACCAATTCCTGCTTGAAATGTTCCATCATCTGTTTCTATATCATATACAAACTGTTCAGTTGTACCTAAATCAGTTATACTAATTACATTGTTAAAAGAATTTATTTTATCTGTATCATTGTTATAATAAGAAATGTAATAATAACCATTTTGGTAACTTAATCCTACTCCATATCCTAAATAACGACCAATTATATACAACTTATTTGCTTCTAATTTATCATCAACTGCTATTTTCATTGAACGTTTGTTTGTAGCATTAAGGTACTTAATTAAATGCATATCCTTATTACAAAAAGAATAATTTATACTTTCCGGGTAACTATGAAATAATAAAATGTCTGGTTTTACATCCTTTGGTTTTATTTGTTCAAGTTTTTCTGTTAACAATGAATGATCTTCTGTTACATCAACTATACCTGTTGGAGTTACTACTCGGTATATTTTTTTAGAACAATGGTGTCTAATTATACGTTTAATTGGTTTCCAACCAGATGATGTCCATGATTGTAAATTATTGTAACTTTCATTATAACTCCAATCAATTTCAACTTGTTCTTTATCACTAAGATCTTCTTCATCAGATTTAAATTGTGGATATTCTTTTTTAGGATATTTATTAAATAAATCTTCAATTGTTATTGTTTTCATGATTCCATCACTTTTTATTAATATTGGTGTGTCACCTGTTACAGAGTCTCCATATACTATTTCACATTGAAAATGGTTTTTTGCATAGTCTTGTGTTTGTTGAATCATTTGGCGTCCACAACCTGTAACAGACTGACTGATTTCTAAACAAGGTAATGCACCAACTGTTGCACCTGTAAATCCATAAATACTGTTCATACTTACTTTAATTGCAAGTTGTTTTGCATTTAAAACAGTTTTTACAAATGGATCTGTTGCTGCATTCATTTCTTTCTTTGTTACTTTACGGTTTTTCCAAAGTGATTGTAAAATACCTGACAACACACCTGGTTGATTTTGTACAAAACTTACTGATAAATTTTCATTACAATCAATTGTGGAATATTCAAAATTTGGAAGATTATTAAATTTTTGATCTAAAACAACTGTAGAATAACACATGTTATGTGCTATCATAATACTTGGATACAGACTTGCAAAATCTAATCCAGCAACTGGACGAGTGTAATATCCAGTTTTTGCTTCCAAAACTGTAGCACCTTGAAATTTAACGGAATCATCACCGGATTCTTTTTTAAATACAGGTATAAGATATCCTGCTTTACGAGTTTCATATGCTATTTGACTAAAAACTTTAATAGATTGTCCACGGGTAACAAGATATTCTAAAGGAACTCGTGTTACTTTTGCCATCTCAATATGATTTGGTAAAACAGCAAACTTTTCAAAAAGAAGTAAACATAAATTAGTATCCTGTACACAGTACTTTCCTACACGTGTACGTTTTACACGATCACCTGAATCAGACCATGCTTCAAAAATTTCTTTTGGTGATACATCATCCTTTCCTTGTTTTAAGAAATGTTCACCAACATTATTTAATTTGTAACTATCTAATTTAAAATCTTTTTTAATAACTTGTAATAGATCTATATGTGTTCTTCCTATTAAATGAGTCATTTTCCAATCATTAAATCCAGATTGTTGATTATTTAAAACTTTCTTTTGAACCTGTGTAAAATGGTTGATTTTTGATTGATAATTAAATTGTTCTTCAATTCCTAATACTTGCGAACGTTCAAAAAGATACCCATTATCAAAACCAAATATATTATATCCAACTATGATATCAGGATCTGTATCATTTACAAATTGTGCATATGCTAAAAGTAATTTCTTTTCAGATGGATATTGTAAAACGACGGTGTCTTCAATAGGGTCAATTGTTCCTAAATTAAATAAGTACTTTTTTGTTTCTTTTGTAACTGTATCTTTTATAATACAGCAGATTTGTGTAACACGATCATTTTTCTTTAAAGCATTTGGAAAAGATCCATCCACACTACATGCTTCTATATCAAAGTACAACATTCTTACATTACTTAAACGAACAGAGTATTCTTGATAATTATTTACACTTTTCCAATGACATTCAAACTGGTTATTAAATTCATTAAAAGTGTATTTATCAATCTTCACCCAACCTGCACTAAGAATATCACGAAGGTGCATAAAACGAAGAATTGGATCTATATTTGATTCATATAATGGAAAAGTGTATTCTTTTCCAGAAATTAATAATCCTTTTTCTATACGGTACCTAATTGATCGCATGGATTTTGTATTATAAAAAGAAAGCATCAGGAATTTTCTAAGTTTATTATTTTCAAATCCATAATAACGTTTACGTTCAAGGTACTTTATATCCTGTACTCCACGAAATACTTGTTTCATTGAGTATATACATGTAGAATCAAAAGTATTTGGAATTTCAATAAAGAAAAAAGGGTAAAAATCATTAATTTGAAGTGTAACTGGTTTATTATTTTCATTGACTCCAAATGCATATATTTTAAATTCAGTAAAATCAGTTTCATCATTAACAAGATCGGTTGTATACCAATCTAATGTTTGAAAAATAAGAGGTGAATCAGTTGAGATTTCCCTTTCACGTATTTCCCAAGAAGCACTCATGATGTTTGCCTTTTTAGATTTATAACGCACGTGCCTTTAAGTCAATTAAAATTAAAGTAAAAAAGGTTTAAATAAAATAAATAGTCTTAATAAAAATGAAAAAAACTGGACAACAATTTGTTTTTACAGGAATTGTTTTATGTGTTGGTCTTATTTTTTATAAGTTTATTTATGATGGAACTGAAAAAGTAAGAAGTACAATTGATAACCGTGTTTACAAAGTAAGGAGAGGACATGATAAATTACTAAGAGCAAATATTTTAGCAGTAATAAATGGAAAATTTGGAATTATAGTAAATAATCTTATAAATGACCAACAATATAATCAAAATGAAGCAGTTCAAAGACTTGTACGTAATTGGGAATCAGGTGTAACTATTAAGGAAATTGGAAATATGGAAAATGATGCTGCGTATGTTGTTAATAAAAAGAATATGTCTTTTTGTTTACAAAAAAGAAAAGATCAACTTGTATTAGAGGATCTGAATTTAATTACATATGTTGCTATCCATGAATTGTCACATATAATGTCTGTTGAAACAGGGCATGGATCTGAATTTATTGAAAATTTTGAATTTTTATTAAATTATGCAAAGAAATTGGTTTATTTTGATCCATTGTTAAAAAGGCAACTTCCCGTTTATATTCAATTAAATCAATTAAATACATCAGATAGTTATTGTGGAGTTAGTTTAGAAAATTCTGTTAAATAAATTATTTTAATTTTTAATTTTTTCAAAAATTAAAATAATGGAATTAATTATAAATACAATGTTTTTTTCATTTGGGTTCGGTAAGAAAAAAAGAAGAACCGTTCGTTCAACAAAAAAAAAGAGTGGTTCCAAAAAACCACCTGCATCTCTTATAAGAATGTGTAAAAAATACCGCATTAAATGCACTAAAAAAGTTGGTCGTAAAAGGGTATACAAATCAATTTCCGTTCTTAAGAAACAACTCCGCCGCAAACGAACAATCAAACGTCGCAAGGCACGTAAAAGTGTAAAAAAAGGTAGTCGTAAGGTTCGTAAAACCCGTAAAGTCCGTCGTTTCCGTTTCGGTGAAGCAGCATCTGCTGCAAATCCAGCAAATTATGGATACAACAACCCTGTTCCTCAAGCACCTGGTGTACTTTCTCAATCATCACAAGTTGTTACTGAAGCAAATAATATTAACCGTCCTCCAGGATTTGGTCTTGATGCTGCTTCAATACCAACATATGGTGTATATCGTCCTTTCTTTACTGAAAATGTACCAACAACTGTTGGACCTTCATGGAACTTTATGGGACAACCCGATGGTGGTCTTTACCCCGTTGGAGGACCATTTAATAGGTACACTTCATTTGGTAAACGCCGTAAAGGTCGTCGTGCAATGTTTGGTAATACATGTGGTAGTGAAATGTATCCCAAAACTAATTTTGGAAAACGTCGTAAAAGTAAAATGTATTGACTAAGGCATACAGGGTTTGGTAATAATAATTATGTAATGCGTAATTATGCAAGTGGTCAGAGTAATGGTAGCGGTGGATATAACCCAGGAGATGAACATATTATTGATTATGGAAAAATTGAAGAACAATGGAGAGAGCGTATTAATGAAAATTTTGAAATATATGCAAAAATGCTTCATAATGCAAGTTTAGGACAAGGAAAAATAACTTACAAAGGAAAATTTGCTATTTATACATCAAATGATGGTACAACAGAAAAAATTATGATTAAAAGATAATAAGTTAAAATTCAATTTGTTTAATTTGTTTAATAACGGATTTTGTTAATTTTGTAGGATAAATAATGTCAAATAAAAGAAAAAGATGGTCTAAAATGAAATATCCATCATTTTGTTTTATTATATTATCACTTGTGATTTTATGTTGAGTATCAAAAGGATCTTTAAAGGTTTTTTCAAAACCCACCAATGATTCTTTTAATGAAATAGGATAACGATAATATAATTTATCATCCTTTACAAAATAACTTTTCTTTTTTCCTTTTTCAAGTTCAATACATACAATTGTATTTTCAAGAGAAATATTTTTTAAACTATTTTTTGGAATTTCTATTTTCATTTTTTTTGTATGTGTAACAGTTCCATTGACACATTTTCCACAAAATAAAACACCTGATCCATTACATTTTTTACAATATAATGAAAATCCTCTACATTTATCACAAAACAATGGTTCACATCCACATTGTCTTTTATATGATTGTTCTATTTCTTTATCACAACCTTCAAGGAATTCTTTAGGACTTATACACACCGTTACTTCTTTTTTAAATCCAAAAAAAGAACTTTCTTTTGTAAAGAGTTTGAATTTATTTAAATTAGGTGATATAAATGTGCGAAAAATATCATTCAAATTTATAGTATTTGTTTTAATTGTTTCCGGTGTTTGTTCTTGCGTTATAAAAGTATATGCTTCTGTAAGTTTTACAAAATCTTCTTGGTTACCACCTTTATCAGGATGAAACTTTAGACTTAAACGGTGATAATTTTGTTTTATTTGTTCTGGTGTAAAACTATCACTTAATTCTAATATTTCCTTTGCTTTATCAAAATTCATTTCAATTAATACCTTTATTATTAATTGAATTGATTTAATCTTTACTTATTTTACGAATTTTATTTTAAAATTTAATTCCGAAAAGGTTTACACGACGGCGTGTACGACGGCGTGTACGACGAACTTTACGGTGTTTGCGAACTTTACGGTGTTTACGTTTGCGAAGGGTTTTCTTGCGGCGGAGTTGTTTCTTAAGAACGGAAATTGATTTGTATACTCTCTTTTTACCAACTTTCTTAGTACATTTAATACCGTGTTTTTTACATGATCGCATCAGTGCTTTAGATGGTTTACGTGCTTTACGACCACCTTTACGGGCACCCCGACGAACTTTACGACCAAACAAATTCAACTGAGGCAACTTAGGCAATTTTATTCCAAACCGAGAACCAAATTCCATTTCTTCTTCTTCTTCCTCTGATGACATTTTTTTACCTTTTTTTCCAAATAGAGGAACCCTGGAACCAAAATACCTGCGTCCAAATGCTGAACGACGACCATAACGAAGGTATCGTCCAAATGCTGATGGAAGTGCTCCACCTAATTCAGGTGCATAAGGACCACCACCTCCTGAAGTTTTTTTACCTTTACCTTTACCAAAACTGAAGTACATTATAATTGTTTTTATACTTTTATTTAATATTTTATTTGAACGAAAATTAAATTTAAATTTCTTTAAAATTTTTTAATGTATAAAATGCAGCAACCTGTTCTGCTTGTTTTTTACTTTTTCCAGTTCCTTGAGAATACTGTACACCATTAATAACAACAGCAACTGTAAATATCCTGTTATGTGGTGGTCCATCTGTTGATATAAGTGTATATTCAGGAGTTGATGGTTTTATTTTATCATGTTGTGCATATCGTAAAAGTATATCTTTATAATTATCTTCTACAAGTATTTCATTAAAATCAAGTGTGTCTATAATACCCAACACAAATGAATTAACAGCATCAAAACCAAGATCATTAAAAATTGCTGCTAATAGTGCTTCAAACGCATCTTCTAAAATTTTTTGAGAATCTCTTCCTTTAATATTTGCAACATGGTTACTCATTAAAATGTATTTTCCTAAATGAATTGATTTTGCTAATTTTGCTAATTGTGTTCCATTTACTAATTTTGTTTTTATACGTGTTAAAAAACCCTCATCGCGCTCAGGATATTTATGGAAAAGGTAATTTGCAACTATTAAACTTAATACCGAATCTCCTAAAAATTCCATACGTTCATTATGTTGTGTAAGATATTCTTGTAAATTACTACCAGTGTATCTTTTTACTGCTTTATGGATACTTTTATGAACCAACGCACGTTGATAATAACTTATATTTTTTACTTTTATTTTTAACATATTTTGAATATCTTCACGTGTAACATGTGGTTTTGAAAAATCATGTGTTGCAAGATCATCTTCTATTTGTTTTAAAATTATTAACTCTTTTGTTAATTTTTGTTCACTTTCCTTATCACAAATAATTTCTTCCTCTGAAGAATTTTCATTATCTGTGATAAGGAAGGTTTGTTCCATGTTTCCAATTTATCTTATAATGTACAATTTTTTAAGTTATTTTTATTTTATTTTAAAATAATCATTAAAAGTAAATATGAGTAAGGTGCAAAACCAAATTTTAAAAAACATTATTTTAAAATATATCAATAAAAAATTTAGAAATCCTGAAAAACAAAGGAAGTTTTTAATTGATTGTATAGGATCATCTGGATACATTAAAACAAATGACATTTCTGATTCTCATTCTGAAGACGATTCTGAAGATTACGAAGAATATTATGCTCATATGATACCCAGTGGTTCATCTGAATCAAATTATTCAGCAAATGATCAAGAATTACAACAAAGTATAATTGAACAACAACAAAGTACGATTGATCCTTATGGATTTAATAGAACATTTATTGTTGTAAATTCAAATTATTCAGATAGACTTTCAGAACTTCAAAAAAGAGGTATAACCTACGAAGAAACAAAATTTAATAAAATAAAAGAAACTATGGAACTTCTTATTGATAGTTCCTTAAAAAATAATATTGATGCGAATGTAGATAAAATTTTACAAACTGCATTGAATATCTTTATGAACATTCTCATTTACTACAATACAAATCCATATGGATTTACATATATGAAAGGATCTTTAAAGAAGGGGTATATATTTTTATGTGTGTATTATTCTTTGATTTATAACAATCAATACATTGACATTGAAAAACTTATGGAATACTCACATGGATTTCGTTTAAAAGATATTCCTTTGGCACAAAAAAATATGAAATTAATTTTTCAAGGTGTTCAAGGATATTCTTTTTTTAATAAACAATATTATGGAACTAACTTTAAAAATTTTTTAAAGACGTCCACTAATATTAATTATAAAGAACTTATAAAACTTATTGAAAATGTTATAGAAGAAACAAAAGACTTTGTTCCTTCAACAAAATTAGGTATGTATGCTACTATTTATTTTGTTTGTAATGAATACCTTTCTTATAAAGTAAAAGTGGTATATAATGGTTCTGAATGTCGTGTAACTTATAAAATTCTTGATGAAATATTTGGTACATATGCTTCTGCAACTGTTCGTAAAATAACTGATCAATTATTAAAATTTTATAGGAAATAAAACCTTTATTTATTTTTATTTGCTTTTTTTAAAGCAGGTGTTACATAACGATCTGCCATAAATTGTCCAAATTCTTTATCAACAGAAAATTGATCTTGACCTAATTCAAGTTTTCTTTTTGCTTTCATCATTTGTTCAAAAATAACAGGGTCAAATTCACCATTTAAAATAGTTTCATAAAACATTCTATTACCTGTTCGGAATAATTTGTACTTTTTATCTAATTCTTCTCTTGAAAAAACATTTTTTGCAAGAAGTAGTTCTTTAACAATTTTTTCAATATCATCTGCATTCATGGACATTTTTAAATAATTTAAACTTTATTTCTTAAAGTTTCTTTTTACTTTTTACTTTTTACAACAAAATATAATTACAAAAATGATAACAATAATTAACCATAATGGACAAGAAGAATTATTCATAGCACCAAAAGTTTCCTTAAAAATACCTGAATTTTTAATACCACCTTTCATAAAGTCTGTAGGACCAACTGGTGTATTTTGTTGAGCACTACTTAATTCAGGAGGCATTGTTTTAGGTGATGGTTTAAGGTTGACGTCTTCTGTTTCAAAATGAGAATCCATAGTTTTTTCCATATAACTTCTTTTCATTGTGTCAAAGACATATGGACTTTTATAATATTCTGAAAGATTTAACTGGTTTTGAAATGCGTTTTCAACAGCATTGTCTGATTCAATGTAATTATCACATGTTGTATAATGAACTGCATTGAAATCTTGTTTGCATCCATTAAAATCTGCTCGTAAAGCACCAGGTAATTCTTTTACAAATAATTGTGCTGATATATTTTGAGTAACATCTGCCATTCTATTGTTTACTTTATAAAAACATTTTATTTTTAAAAAATTTAAATTTTATTTTTAAATTATTTTTGACAAATCGTTTAAATACTTAAAAAATAAAAATATTAAAATCATAAGAAAGTAAAAATATTTAAAAAAAATAATGGAAGAAATAGAAGATGATTCATGGAACGATTATTTTGCAAGCAAACTTTCAATTCAAAACAACTCAAGTTGTGTAGAAAATAATAGCAACCAATATTCCAAAGACTGTAAAAATTGTGGAAGCAATAATGAATCATTTATTATTAATAGTGGGGATGTAGTATGTGTAAAATGTGGATTTATTCAAGAATCTAGTATCATTTGTGAAGATGGTGAATGGAACAATTACATAGAAGATGGTGTTATGAATGGAAGTGGTGTTCGTTGTGGAAATGTATTAGATATTACAAATCCTTATGATACTGGTAATACATTTGTTCCAAAATATCATTGGTCATGGCATCTTGATGCAGAAGGAAATAAAAGATATACAAATTTATCAAAAATTGCTATACGCACTAGTTATTCTTCAAAACAACGTGCCTTTGATGAAGGGAAATATTCATTTGAAAAAATCCAAGAACGTTTAGATCTTTCACCTGTTATTTTTAATACTGCAAAGTTGTTTTGGGGAATAATTTTAAAAACTGATATTCTTAAAAGAGGAGGAAATCGCCGTGGTATGAAAGCATGTTGTATTTTTTATGCTTGTTTAAGTGAAAAACAACAACGTAACCGTGAAGATATTGCTGCTGCTTATGACATAGATGGATCTAATGATTTTACAAAAGGTGAAAAAATATTTAGAGAAATTTTTGAAAAAGAAAAAGATTATTCATGGGTTTTGTATAAGGATTCTGAAAATGAATGTATGTACCAACGATATATTACTCAATTCAGTTTACCTTTTAAGTTTACAAAAACTATGAATTTAATAAAAAGTCACACACGAGATCATTTATTAGGGATTGCAGCAAAATCTGAAATTGCTGGTATACTTTATTATACTTGTAAAGAAGTCTACAATTTAAAGCATCCAAATAAATCTGAAATAGCAAAAACAATTGGTGTATGTAATCCAACTTTAAATAAAGTTATTGAAATTTTAAAATTTTTTTATTCTAAAAATAATAATCTTAGGTTACTTTTAAATTAAAAATGAAAAAATTTATTATTATTATTTTAAGTATAGTCATTTTATTTATTTCATTAATTGGTTATATTATTAAAGTCAATTTACCAGTTAAACCAAAAGAACCAACAATTACAATTGATGTTACAAGTAATACTACTATGCATACAATACAATACCGTATAAGTAATTCAACATCAGTTGGATGGAGACCATTTCAATACCAATCATTCTTTACTAAACGTGTTTCTGATTCAACAAAAATCACATTATCAAAAAATGGTGCTGTTTACTTCTTCAGTCCTTCTTTTAATTATAAACTTGGTGGAACCATTACAATAAAAGGATCTGATTTAACAGATGGTCAGAAAATTACTTTAAATGCAAAATATACACTCAGTCTAGCTAAAGGTGAAGTGTATTATGATTAAATTAAAATATTTTATTTTTATAAGAATGCGTAAAAATAAATTTGGAAATTGGGAAAATCAAGAAGCATTCAATTTTTTAGAACGTATATGGAACAAAGGTAAATCAGTTGCTATTTTTACACTTTATGATGTTTATTATATTGAAGAAAATGGTATTGTTCAAGATGGTTTTAAGGAACGTAAAAATTTTATTGTATACACACAAAATGGAGGTATTGAAGAAACTAATATTACAACATTTTCACAGTTAAAAAATATTTTACAAAATCAATTAATTGTTATGCTACAAATTGAAGAATCTCCACAATTTTGGCTTACAGAATGGGAAGATCTAAATTATAGACAAAAAACAAAAATGGTACATAACGTTTTAATACCTACTGCAAATGTAAAACGTATACAAAGAAGAATGAGTGAAAGAAGAAATAAACTTATTAATATGTATTTAGAACCAACGCAAAAATATCACCGCGGTGGTAGTGAATATGCTTCAGAAGATTGTGCAATTTGTATGGAATCCATGTTAGTTAATTCAAAACTTGTTGCTCGTCTTCAATGTGGTCATAATTATCATCAAAATTGTATTAAACAAGACACCCGTAATATATGCCCGCAGTGTCGTGCGCCTTTTTCATTTGGTTTTTCATTTGGTAAACGAAAAAATGATATTATTTTAAAAGATATTCTTTTTTTAAAAAAGAAAATTAATTCATGTAGATTTAAATTTTTATTTGATACAGGAAATAGAATTAACCTTGAAAGAGATTTATATAAAGATATGGAAATATTGTTAAACAATATTGGACATATACATATTAAAGATAAGAATATTAATAACCAGAATGTTCAATTAGGTACAGGATTAGTAGATTTTAAAAAAGTTTTTTTTATTTTAAAAAAGAGAAAATATAACAAGAGTTTTACTTTCGAGACCACAAGAGGCAAGAATCCTATTAAGATGGCTGAGTACAATTTGTTATTTATAAAAAAGTTATTTAAATTTTGAAAATTAAAAGAATCATTTTTTTTGGCTTAGGAGGAGCTGGGCAGCGACATTTAAAAATTATATATAAAATTTTTTCAAATTATTTATTTTACGCAGTAAGAAAAGTTAATAAAGTAGGAGAAATAAATGATAATTTTAAATTAACAAAAAAAACTTTAGAACAAAAATATAAAAAAATTTCATTTTTTAAAAATATTAATATTTTATCAAGTAAA
>Ga0114966_10003975_pt1 | contig 12766 bp, 11 predicted proteins | sample M_130207_XF_Meta_FD_87029 | JGI IMG/M metagenome (GOLD analysis project Ga0114966, IMG submission 87029) | Freshwater microbial communities from Lake Montjoie, Canada to study carbon cycling - M_130207_XF_MetaG | ecosystem: Environmental > Aquatic > Freshwater > Lake | place: Lake Montjoie...
CCGCCAAGGATACGCGGTGGTGGCAGATCTGGAACATCAACTGAAATCTGTTCAGCGTGCGAATTTCCGCATGATCTGCATCAGTTCGGCCAGCGCTGCGCGCACCGCGGCAAGCCGGGTGATGCTGTCCACGCAATAGCGGTCGCTCTCGAACCGCCGGCGCACTAGTAGCGGGTCAGCCGGCCGTCGATGAAGCGGACTTTGTCGCCGGTGCGAAAACCCGGCTCGACGTCGTACCTCACGCTGCGCATGTTGCCGTCTTCCATGCGCACGCTGACGTCGTAACTCAGCACTTTCTTGACGTTCTTTTCGACCTGGTGGCCGGCATAGGCGCCGCCTGCCGCGCCGACGATGGTCGCGGCGGTATTGCCGCGGCCCTGGCCGACCTGATGGCCGAGCAGTCCGCCGAGCAGCCCGCCGGCGATGACACCGACGGCACTGCCTTCACCGGGTTTTTCAGTGGTGCGGATCGAGTCGACCGTCCCGCAGGTCGTGCACAGCGGCTGCGCCGCCGGGGGTTGCTGGACTTGTTGCTGAGCGGGTTGTGGCACCGGCTGCACGTTCTGGCGCGCGGCGTCGTCGGTGCCCGGGTAGCGATAGTCGTTGGCGCGATTGTCCTGCGCGAGCACCGGCAGCGCTAGTGCGGCGGCGACGATTAAAATCCACAAGCGTTGCTGATTGCGATTCATGTTTGAGCCTCCCCGATCACCAAGTCAGCCAATTATAGTCCAGCTGATTGCCGCCTTGCCGCCAACTATTTCACATATTCAGGTCTGCAGTTCGGGGCGGTCGCGGAACATTTGCAGAGCTTCCGGATTGGCCAGCGCCTCGATATTTTTTACCACCCGGTTGTGCACGACGTGGCGCACGGCGAGTTCGACGATTTTGCCGCTCTTGGTGCGCGGGATATCGGCCACCTGGACCACCTTGGCCGGCACGTGCCGCGGCGTGGTATTGGCGCGGATATGCTGTTTGATTTTGTCGCTCAGCGCCGGGTCGAGCGCGAGTCCGTCGCGCAGGCGCACGAACAGCACGATGCGCACGTCGCCCGGATGGTCCGGCGGCCAGTCCTGGCCGATGACGAGGCTTTCGACGATTTCGTCGAGCTGTTCGACCTGGCGGTAGATTTCCGCGGTGCCTATGCGCACGCCACCCGGATTCAATACCGCGTCGGAGCGCCCATAGATGATCATGCCGTCGTGTTCCGTCAGTTCAACGTAATCGCCGTGACACCACACGTTCGGGAATTTTTCGAAGTAGGCCGCGTGGTACTTTTTGCCTTGAGGGTCGTTCCAGAAGCCGATGGGCATCGACGGGAACGGCGCGGTGCACACAAGCTCGCCTTTCGTTCCGCGCACGGCACGGCCATCGTCGTCGAATACCTCGACCTGCATGCCGAGGGTCGCGCATTGGATCTCGCCGCGCCATACCGGCAGCAGCGGACTGCCGGAGACGAATGTCCCCATGATGTCGGTGCCGCCCGACATCGAGGCGAGATTGACGTCGCGCTTGACGTGTTCATATACGTAGTCGAAACCCTCGGGCGCGAGCGGCGAGCCGGTCGAGAGAATGGCGCGGACTGTTTTCAGGCGGTGCGTTTGCGCGGGACGCAGGCCGGCCTTGGCGATGGCGTCGATGAACTTGGCTGACGTGCCGAATATGGTCATGCCGGTGGCGTCGGCAAAATCGAACAGCACGTTGCCGTTGCGGATGAACGGCGAGCCGTCGTAGAGCAGGAGGGTGGCGCCGCAGGCGAGCGCCGACACCAGCCAGTTCCACATCATCCAGCCGCAGGTCGTGAAATAGAACAGGCGGTCGCCGCGCTTGAGATCGGCGTGCATCGACTGTTCCTTCAGGTGCTGCATGAGCGTGCCGCCGGCGCCGTGCACTATGCATTTCGGCACGCCGGTGGTACCCGACGAAAACATGATGTACAGCGGATGATTGAACGGCAACTGCGCGAACTCGATGTTGCGCGCCTTGTATGGCGCCATATAAGCATGCACGTCCACCGCACGCGGTATGCTGTCCAGTGCCGGCGAGCGCTGCGTGTAGGGCACCACGATTACGCGGTCGACTGACGGCAGCCCCTTGACGATTTCAGCCAGGCGCGGCATGAGGTCTATGGTCTTGCCGTTGTAGAAATAACCGTCGGCGCTGAACAGTATGCGCGGCTCGATCTGGCCGAAACGGTCGAGCACGCCCTGCACGCCGAAATCCGGCGAGCACGACGACCAGATCGCGCCGATGCTGGTCGCCGCCAGCATCGCGATCACCGTGCCGGGAATGTTCGGCATGTAAGCCGCAACGCGGTCGCCCGCTTTGACGCCACTGGCGCGCAAAGCCTGCGCGAGACGCGAGACTTCGTGGTAAAGCTCGGCATAGGTGATGCTGCTTCGTACCTTGTCCTCGCCCCAGAACACGATGGCGGTCTCTTTGTCGCGCCGCCGCAGCAGGTTTTCGGAAAAATTCAGGCGCGCCTGCGGAAACCAGCGCGCGCCGGGCATGCGGTCGCGATGTTCCACGGCGACGTCGCCCTGGCGCTCGGCAACGATGCCGCAGAACTCCCACAGCAGGCGGCCGAATTGTTCGGGTTCGCGCACCGACCACGCGTGCAGTGCGGCGTAATCGGAAAGCTCAATCGCGTATTTGCGTTCCGCCGCACGCATGAACGCGCTCATGTTGGACGCAGCCATAACTTGCGCGGACGGCTGCCACAGGGGGGCGTTCATGGCGGCAGGCACGCGGACTTACTCGGGACGCATTTGCGGAAACAGGATGACGTCGCGGATGCTTGCGCTGTCGGTCAGCAGCATGACGAGGCGGTCGATGCCGATGCCGGCGCCGGCCGTCGGCGGCAGGCCGTATTCGAGCGCGCGAATGTAGTCGGCGTCGTAGTGCATCGCTTCCTGGTCGCCGGCGTCTTTTTGCTTCGCCTGTTCCTGGAAACGCGCGGCCTGATCTTCAGAGTCGTTCAGCTCGGAAAAGCCGTTGGCGATTTCGCGGCCCGCCATATAGAGCTCGAAGCGCTCGGTGTATTCCTGGTCGAGATCGTCGCGGCGCGCCAGTGGCGAAACCTCCGCCGGGTAATGGTGGATAAACGTCGGTTCGAACAACTCGGTTTCCACCGTGTTCTCAAACAGGGTCAGCTGCAACCCGTGAATGCCGTCCGTCGGGCGAAACGCAATCTTGAGCTCATTCAGCTTCGCGATCAGCGCATCGCGGTTCTTGAGCATTTCGTCGGTGATGCCGGGATGATATTTCTTGATCGCTTCGGCTATCGTAATTCGCGCAAACGGTTTTTCCAGGTCCATTTCGCGGCCTTGATAGGTCAGCTTGACGGTGCCCAGTACTGCCTGGGCGACCTCGCGAAACATGTGCTCGATGAACACCATCAAATACGTGTAATCGCGGTGAGCGCAATAGAACTCGACCATCGTGAATTCGGGATTGTGGCGCGTCGAAATGCCTTCGTTGCGGAAATTGCGGTTGATTTCGAATACCTTTTCGAAACCGCCGACCACCAGCCGCTTCAGGTAGAGCTCGGGTGCGATGCGCAGGTAGAGCTGCATGTCGAGCGCATTGTGATGGGTCATGAACGGGCGCGCCGATGCGCCGCCCGGAATTGGGTGCATCATCGGAGTCTCGACCTCGAGATAGCGTTTGTTCAGGAAAAACTGGCGGATGGCCTGGATAATGCGTGAGCGCTGCACGAACCTGAGGCGGGTGTCTTCGTTCGCGATCAGGTCCAGGTAGCGCTGGCGGTAGCGTTGTTCCTGGTTGGTCAGCCCGTGAAATTTCTCGGGCAGGGGGCGCAGCGATTTGGTCAGCAGGACAAGCTGCCTGACGCGCACCGTCAGCTCGTTGGTCTTGGTCTTGAACAGCACGCCTTCGGCACCGATGATGTCGCCGGTATCGTAGTGCTTGAATTCCGCGTGTTGCTCCTTGCCGGGGTAGCTGTCGGTGATGTAGAGCTGGATGCTGCCGCTCATGTCCTGGATGGTGGCGAAGCTCGCCTTGCCCATCACGCGCTTCAACATCATGCGGCCGGCAACCTTGACCACGACCGGATTCAGGTCGAGCGAGTCGCGGTCGCGATCTTCGTAGTCCTCGAGCAGATCGCCAGCAAGGTTGTCGCGCTGAAACTGGTTCGGAAACGCAATGCCTTTGGCGCGCAGCGCCTGCAGCTTGGCGCGCCGCTCGGCGATGATCTGGTTTTCGTCGAGTTCCGGCGGAGTGGTCGGTTGATCGCTCATGATGTCCTTGGAGTGTCTGTTAAATGCCCTGTTTGAGGCTGGCGGTGATGAATTCGTCGAGATTGCCGTCGAGCACGGATTGCGTATTGCCGATTTCGACGTTGGTGCGCAGGTCCTTGATGCGGGACTGGTCGAGCACGTAGGAGCGGATCTGGTGGCCCCAGCCGATATCGGTCTTGGTGTCTTCCAGCGCCTGCTTTTCCTCGTTGCGCTTCCTGATTTCGAGCTCGTAGAGCCGCGCTTTCAGCATGGCCATCGCTTCGGCGCGGTTGCGGTGCTGCGAGCGGTCGCTCTGGCACTGCACGACGATACCGGTGGGCGCATGCGTGATGCGGATCGCCGAGTCGGTCTTGTTGATGTGCTGGCCGCCGGCACCGGAGGCGCGAAAAGTGTCGATGCGCAGGTCGGCGGGATTGATTTCGATCTGTATGGTGTCGTCGATCTCCGGGTAGACGAACACGCTCGCAAACGACGTGTGCCGCCGGTTGTTGGAATCGAACGGCGATTTGCGCACCAGGCGGTGAATGCCGGTTTCAGTGCGCAGATGACCGAATGCGTAATCGCCGGTGACTTTCAGCGCCGCGCTTTTGAGCCCCGCGACGTCGCCCGGCGACTCTTCGAGCAGTTCGACACGGAAGCCCTTGCGCTCGCAATAGCGCATGTACATGCGTTCGAGCGTCTGTGTCCAGTCCTGCGCTTCGGTGCCGCCCTGGCCGGACTGGATGTCGACAAAGCAGTTGTTCGGATCCATCGGGTTCGAAAACATGCGCCGGAATTCGACATCGGCGACGGTCTTTTCGAGGGCGAGCGCGTCGCTTTCTATCGTTTTCAGCGCCGCGTCGTCGTTTTCGCTGCGCGCCATCGCGAAGAGTTCGGTGCCGTCGCCCAGGTCCTGGTCGAGTTTCGCCATGGTCGTGACCAGCGCTTCGAGCGTTTTTCTCTCGCGGCCGAGGTCCTGCGCGCGCTTGGGGTCGTTCCACACCGCCGGGTCTTCGGCGAGCTTGACTACTTCGGCCAGGCGCTGTTGTTTCGCTTCGAAGTCAAAGATACCTCCGCAGCTCGGCATTGCGCTGGCCCAGATCCTGCAGCCGCCGTGCTATGGCATTGAGTTGTTCAGCTTCCATGGGAGGTTTATGCGAAGAATCGCCCGTGCGAAAAAAGCGCGATTATACAGGACACTGAGCCCGAATCGGCCGGCAATGGCGATTTTTGCTAGGCCGGCTGCCAGTGCTCGATGGTGAGCTGCAGCGTCTGCGCGCCGTTCCATTCGTTGACGCCGATGCGGTAGACGGCGCGTATGCGCGGCGGCAGCGGTTCGGCGTGCGAAAACAGCATGGCTTCGATGTCGCGGCCGTCTTTGGTGAGACGCAGCTTGAGGTGGCGTTCGCCGACCACGCGCTGGCGGGCGACCGTGAATTCGTCGTCGAAAGTCGGCGCCGGAAAGCCCTGGCCCCACACCGCGTGCTCCAGCACGCGCGCCGCTTCGAGCGTGCAGTGCTCGACGGGCAGCGCGCCGTCGGTTTCGATGATGCGGTCGAGGTCGGCAGGCGACAGCAGCGACTGCACGACGGCCTCGAATTCGGCGCGAAAGCGCTCGAAGCCGGCTTCGTGCAGCGTGAGCCCCGCGGCGGCCGCGTGGCCGCCAAAGCGCAGAATGAGATCAGGCATGCGCTTGGCCACGAGGTCGAGCGCATCGCGCAAATGCAGCGCGCCGATCGAGCGTCCCGAGCCCTTGATTTCGCCGTCGTTGCCGCGCGCGAAAGCGATGACCGGGCGGTGGTAGCGCTCCTTCAGACGCGAGGCGACGATGCCGATCACGCCCTGGTGCCAGCCGGGATCGAACAGGCTGAGGCTGTAACTGTCCTGCGGAGGTAGCGCCGCGAGCGCGGCCAGCGCGTCTTCATGCATGTCGGCTTCGATTGAGCGCCGTTTGCGGTTGAATTCATCGAGCTGGCGCGCAATGCGTTCAGCGGTGCCGGGGTCGTTGGTGATCAGGCATTCGATGCCGACCGTCATGTCGTCGAGCCGGCCGGCGGCATTCAGCCGCGGCCCCAGCACAAAGCCGAGATCGTAAGTCGATGCGCGCGCCGCTTCGCGGCCGCCCACGCGCAGCAGTGCTGCGATGCCGGGCCAGGTGCGGCCGCTGCGTATGCGCTGCAGTCCCTGCTGCACGAGGATGCGGTTGTTGTCGTCGAGCTTCACTACGTCGGCGACGGTGCCGAGCGCAACGAGATCGAGGAGGGCGGCGAGATTGGGCTCCGCCGCGCGGCGAGAGGCGAGAGGCGAGAGGCGAGAGGCGGGAACTTCGTTCGCCAATGCGGCCGCGTTGCCGCGCGCGCTTTCGAACCACCCGCGCTTGCGCAGCTCCGCTCTCAGGGCGAGCATCAGGTAGAACATCACGCCGACGCCGGCGAGGTTTTTGCTCGGGAAGCCGCAGCCGGGTTGGTTTGGATTGATGATGCACCATGCGTCGGGCAGTGTTGCGCCGGGCAGATGATGGTCGGTGATCAATACGCGCATACCCAGCGCATTGGCGGCGGCCACGCCGTCGACGCTCGCGATGCCGTTGTCGACCGTGATCAGGATGTCGGGGTTCTTGAGTTGCTTGGCGAGTGCCACGATTTCCGGCGTCAGGCCGTAGCCGTATTCGAAACGGTTGGGCACCAGGAATTCGACGTTGGCGCCGAACTCGCGCAGCGCGCGCATGCCGACCGCGCACGCCGTGGCGCCGTCGGAATCGTAATCAGCGACGATCAGCAGGCGCTGCTTCGCGGCAATCGCGTCCGCGAGCAGACCCGCCATGCGTTCCAAGTTATGCAGTCCTGCGAGTGGCGAGAGTCCGCCGAGGTCGGCAGCAAGCTGTTGCGGCGATGCAATGCCGCGCGCGGCGTAAATCTGCGCGAGCAGCGGGTGTATGCCGGCCGCGGCGAGCGCCGATTGCGCTGCCGGCGGGGCTGTACGTCTGGCTATGTTGAGGTGCATGGTTGTTTCACGCGAGTCCGGCATAAGCTGCGAGCGGGCGGGCGCGCCGCCAGAATCGTCGCATGTCCGCTGCTGCCGCAGTCGCTGCAAGCAGGTTTTCGCTGTTGCAGGCGTTCAGCGTGAGGGTATCAATTTTCCTCGCGCGCAGGGCGGCGAGCAACGGGTTGATCCATTGTTCGTCGAGCGCTTCGATTTGTGTCCGCCAGTTGGTGACGTCTCCCGCGTGCAGCGCGTTTGCCGGCGCGTCGAGTTCCAGCAGGTGATAGCCGGCAGTCGCAGTGGCCAGCCACGCCGTTCCATCGGCGGGCAAGTCGTGATGGGCGATACTGGCGGCAATCGCGAACGCGCGCGTCAGATGATCGCCGCCCCACGTTGCCGTGTAATGTGACTGCGCAATGACAGGCAGCGTTCCGCCACCCCACAGCCAGATGCTGTTGGCGGCCGCCGCGCCGCGCGCTTCGCGCGCCGCGGTAACCGGATGGTTGTGCAATATCATCTGCGCTTCGTTCATGACGCGGTGCCACGCGAGCGCGTCACCGCCTTGCGGCAGATGATGCTTGATGCTGCGATTGAGTGCTCGCGCGAGCGGCGTGGTGACGAGTTGCGGGACGCGCTGGCAGCGCAAATACCAGCGGGCAGGCGTCGGCGCGCAAAAGACGATGCCATCAGCCGCGAAATGCTGATTGAGCGCTGCCATCAGGTCGCGCGTTTCCCCGTCTGAAAAGTCGGTCGCGCGGCCGGCGATGATCAAACGGTTGCGGTCTACGCGCAGTTGTATCGGATCGGCGCACAGCCAGTAATGGTTTGCGGGCCCGCCGCCGTCGGCCTTGAGCATCAATGCCGCGAGCGGGAGGTCCTGCTGCCGCGGCACACCGTACCGCTCGCACAACCAGTCCTCGCGAGTGACCGGCGGGTGCCTTGCAGTGTTGCCGCGCGCCAGTATGGTGCCCAGGTGCGCCGGACGTAATCCCGCATATGGCTCGGAGCCGAGTTCGTGCGGCGGCAGCAGGTCGGGGATCAGCAGGGTGCAATGCATCGACGTCAGTTTAACATTCGCGTGGCGGGGGAATGTATGCGACTGCGCCCGCGTTGTGGCAAACTTGCGCCCACACTCGCGGACTTTCACTTGCAATCCTACGAACTCTTCATTGGCCTGCGCTATACGCGCGCGCGGCAGCGCAGCCGTTTCATATCATTCATCTCTCTGGTGTCGGTGATCGGCATCGCGCTGGGCATCATGGTGCTGATTACCGTGCTGTCGGTGATGAACGGCTTTCAGCGCGAAGTGCGCACGCGCATTCTGAGCGTGGCCTCGCACATCCAGATTTCCGGTCCCAATAACACGCTCGCCGACTGGCGTCCGCTCGCCGACAAGTCGCGGCAGAACGAGCAGGTGGTGGCGGCGGCGCCGTACGTTTCGGCGCAGGGGCTGCTGTCGAGCGGCAGCATAGTGCGCGGCGCCTATATACGCGGCGTCATCCCGGATGCCGAAGAAAAAGTCGCCGACCTCGCGCAGCATATGAAGTCCGGCAGCCTCACGGCATTGAAGCCCGGCGAATTCGGCATTGTCCTCGGCATCGAGTTGGCGCGTGCGTTGACCGCAGGGGTCGGCGACAAGGTGGTGCTGATTGCTCCGCAGGGCCAGGTGACGCCCGCCGGCATTCTGCCGCGCCTGCGGCAGTTCACCGTGGTCGGGATATTCGCGGTCGACCACTATGAATACGATTCCGGGCTCGCGCTGGTCGACATGGAAGACGCGCAAAAACTCTACCGCATGGGCGACGCGGTTAGCGGCGTGCGGCTCAAGCTCAAGGACCTTTTCGAATCGGGCCGCGTGTCGCGGGAACTTTCGGCGAGCCTCGGCCCCGATGCCTACATTACCGACTGGACGCGCCTGAACGCGAATTTCTTCCGCGCCGTCGATATCGAAAAGCGCATGATGTTTCTGATCGTGTTCCTGATCATTGCAGTGGCGGCGTTCAACATCGTGTCCAGCCTCTTCATGGCCGTCAAGGACAAGCAGGCGGACATCGCGATTCTGCGCACGCTGGGTGCGAGTCCCGGCAGCGTGATGAAAATCTTCCTGATCCAGGGCACGCTGATCGGTTTAATGGGAACGCTGGCGGGTGTTGCCGCCGGCATCGCTTTGGCGGTCAATGTCGACGTCGTCGTGCCGTTCATCGAAAACCTGCTCGGCTTCAAATTTTTGTCGAAAGACGTTTACCAGATCAGCGATCTGCCGTCGGAGCTGCGCGCGGCCGATGTTCTGCTTACAGCGTTCTTTTCGTTCGTTGTGTGCCTGCTGGCGACCATCTATCCAAGCTACCGCGCCGCGAAAATCAATCCCGCCGAGGCATTGCGCTATGAGTGATGCCGCGCTCGCTTGCCGCGACCTGCGCAAGATTTATCTGCAGGGCCGGGTCGAGGTGCCGGTATTGCTGGGCATCAATCTTTCGATTGCGAAAGGCGAGCACATCGCCATCGTCGGTTCGTCCGGTTCGGGCAAGAGCACCTTGCTGCATTTGCTGGGCGGGCTCGATGCCGCGACGAGCGGCGAGGTCGTGATCGGCGGGCGCAATATCCAGGCGCTCGATGAAGCCGAGCGTGGCGAGTTGCGTAACCGGCAACTCGGTTTTGTTTATCAGTTTCATCATCTGCTGCCGGAATTTTCCGCGATAGAAAACGTGGCGATGCCGCTGCTGATCCGGCGCATGCCGCCTGAAATAGCCAATGCTCGCGCCGTCGAGATGTTAGGCAAGGTCGGGCTTGCGCACCGTCTCGAACACGCGCCGTCGGAACTCTCGGGTGGCGAACGCCAGCGTGTCGCCATCGCGCGCGCCCTGATTACCAACCCATCCTGCGTGCTCGCCGACGAGCCGACCGGCAATCTAGACCGTCAGACCGCCGGCGAAGTTTTCGAACTGATGCTGGAACTCAATCGCGCGTTCAACACCAGTCTGGTGATAGCGACTCACGACGGTGCGCTGGCTGCGCGGGCGAGCCGCATCTTGCGTTTGGTGGACGGAGTGTTGCAGCAATCCTGAAGCGCTACGACAGCGCGGGAATCAGGCGTGCCTTGGCGCTGTACTAAGGCCGGAATTGCGTATAAGCGTCCAGCAGGATTTTTACTGGCGAGTCCGGCAAGCCGCCGAGAAATGCACCGTAGGCAGCGACATTGGCACGTGCCGCAATGCTCGGTGATGTTGCAGCTATCCCCAGCGTGGATGCCGGTGCGGATTGTTGTAGTAAATCCTGCTCGATGTGTTCGGCGTCGAGTTCGCTGCGCTTGATGGCGCTGCGCAATGCTTCGGTAGTGGTGACTGGCAGCGGCTCTATGCCGGTCTTGAGCCGGCGCCGCAGCGTTCGCAATGGCAACACGGCCTGTTCGCGCCATGTTTTTACCTGCGTATCCAGGTGCGTGACGTCATTGCGGTCGATCTGCCGGTTTTGCGTCGCAATGAACAACAGGTAGAGCAACAGGTTGACGTCTACGCCGGTGCTGTCCTGCAACTGCAGGCAGGCATCGGCAACTGTCGGGCGTGCGTAGAAGGCGAGCGAGAATTGCCAGAACGCGGACGGATGATCGCCGGGTTCGGCCATGGCTAAAACTTATTTGGCGCTGCGCTTTTTACGCGCGGATGCGGCGGGAGCGGACTCCGTCCAGCGCTTGACGATGTGCGCGTCGATGCCGAAGAGGTCGAGCGCGCGGCCGACGGTCTGCTGGACGAGGTCATCCACCGTTTTCGGACGGCTGTAGAACGCGGGCACTGGCGGCATGATGATCGCACCGTTGCGCGTCGCCTGGTCCATCAGGGCGATGTGTCCGGCGTGCAGAGGCGTTTCGCGGAACAGCAGCACGACGCGGCGGCGTTCCTTCAGGCATACGTCGGCGGCGCGCACCACCAGTTCATCGTTATAGCAGTTGGCGATACCGCTCAAGGACTTCACGGAGCATGGCGCGACCAGCATGCCTTCAGTTTTGAATGAGCCGCTGGAAATCGACGCGCCGATGTCCTTGTAGTTATATAGCTGGTCGGCCAGCTTGCGCACCTGGTCGGCGGTGTAGTCGGTCTCTTCGAGTATGGTGCGCAACGCCGAAGGCGTGAGGATGAGGTGGGTCTCGATATCGTCGATGGCGCGCAGCGCTTCCAGCGCGCGTATGCCGTAGATAACGCCGGATGCTCCGGTGATGGCGACGATCAGGCGTTTCATGGCGTAACCTCGAATCGATTCACGACGCTGCCGGATGCGTTGCCCGTCCCCGCGCCATCGTGTAGAGTTTGCGGCGATTGTAGCAGAACCGACATCGCGTTTATCAACTCCGGCGGCGACCAACTCTTCATGGCAAATCTTTCGTTTCGACTCGCGCGTCCCTTGCTGCATCTGCTCGATCCGGAAGCCGCTCACGGCGTCACGGTCTGGGCCCTCAAGCATGGCTTTGCGGGCGCCGCCACGGCTGTGGACGATCCGGTGTTGTCGACGCGCGTGTGGGACCTCGACTTCAGCAATCCGCTCGGGCTTGCCGCGGGTTTCGATAAAGACGCCGAAGTCGTCGACGCGATGCTTGCGCTGGGTTTCGGTTTCGTCGAAGCGGGCACCGTTACGCCGCAGTCGCAAGCCGGAAATTCGCGGCCGCGTCTGTTTCGTCTTGACGAAGATCAGGGCGTGATCAACCGCTTCGGCTTCAACAGCAAGGGGCTGGCGGCATTTTCCGCCAGACTCAAGGCGCGGCGCGAAGGCAGCGCGACGCGCGGCATCGTCGGCGCCAACGTCGGCAAGAACCGCGATACTGCGGATGCCGCTGCCGACTATGCCAAAGGCGTTGAAGTCACTTGCGGCCTCGCCGACTATCTCGTGTGCAATTTGTCGTCGCCAAACACGCCGGGATTGCGCAACCTGCAGGCGCGCGACCAGATGCAGGAATTGATACTGCGCGTGCTGGAAGCGCGTCAGCGTGCGGCCGGCACCGGCCGCGTGCCGCCGTTGCTGGTGAAAGTTGGGCCTGATCTGGACGACGCTGCGATAAGCGATATCGCCGAAGTAGCATTGGCGACAAAAATCGACGGGCTGATCGTCGGCAATACCACCATCGAACGTTTTGACACTTTGCGCAGCCGCCACGCACAGGAAAGCGGCGGCCTGTCGGGCCTGCCGCTGCTGGCCAAGGCCAATAGCTGTCTCGCTGCGATGTACCGTGCCGTCGGCGGGCGCCTGCCTATCATAGGCTGCGGTGGTGTCGCCAGCGGCGAGCATGCGTATGCGAAAATCCGCGCCGGGGCGTCGCTGGTGCAACTGTATTCCGCGCTCGTCTATCAGGGGCCGGGGCTGATAGTCCGCATCAAGCAGGAACTGGCACTGGGCTTGCGCGCGGACGGTTTCAAGGCAGTCGCCGAAGCTGTCGGCGCCGACAACCGCTGAGCGTTGCAAGGGCAGCGCGAAATTTTCGCAGTTGCTTCACCGGCGCAGTGGTTATAAAGTGGGGCCCCCTCGCGTCCCGTCACGCATCCCTGTCAATCACCGAAGCGAAG
>Ga0114966_10003977_pt1 | contig 12762 bp, 9 predicted proteins | sample M_130207_XF_Meta_FD_87029 | JGI IMG/M metagenome (GOLD analysis project Ga0114966, IMG submission 87029) | Freshwater microbial communities from Lake Montjoie, Canada to study carbon cycling - M_130207_XF_MetaG | ecosystem: Environmental > Aquatic > Freshwater > Lake | place: Lake Montjoie...
CACTGTTCTTAAATCGCTATCCCATAGTGCGGGTTGATCACATCGTCAACGTGGAAACTGATCCAGAGAGACTTAATACCAGTGAACGCATGTTGGATCAAGCAGGTGCTCACAATGTTGAACACATGCTGACGGATGCCAATCAACTGGACTATAGACAGTTGGGACGCAACGGAGTAGTAGTCAACACCAGTTTGACTGAAATGACTGATACTGATTGGTTCAAAAACATTCCGTCGGGCACACTAGTGGTAATGCAGGCACGTGATCAAGTTGACAATGAGCAGTTTGCAGGACCTGCGGATATTGCGCAAAGGTTTCCACTTGATCAAGTGCTGTATTCAGGCGGATTGGAACTTGAAGATCCCGAAACTGAGTACACACGTTTCATGATCATTGGTCGAAAATAACTAGGAAAAAATCTCCGGGTGTGCTATACTCTGTAAATAATACACAACTTTTATGGAGTAAACATGGCAGATGCCCAACCAACAACAACCGCGCCCACTAACCCTGCGGCAACCAATGCAACCAACATTCAGGTCAACATTGACTACTTGAGAACCACACGAGTGCATATTTGCATGCCATGTTATGGTGGTCAACTTACTGAATCAACATTCATGAGTTATATCAAATGGTCAAATACTGCTAGACAACTGGGCCTGGATTGGACTGTGGAAACCATGACAAATGAAAGCTTGATTTCACGTGCTAGAAACACACTCACTGCCAAGTTCTTGCACAACAAAGAATCAACCCACTTGATGTTTATTGATGCTGACATTGGCTGGGAACCCTGGCACTTGCTGGTCATGCTGGATGCACAAAAAGATGTAATCGGTGGATTGTATCCTATGAAGAGTTTGCCAGTGAAATGGTGTGTGAATGGTATCCCAGGTTTGGCCGAAGATCCCAACTCTAATCTTGTGGAAGTTACAAAAACTGGCACAGGTTTCTTGTTGATCAAGCGTGATGTGTTTGACAAGTTGAATGCACACCCTGCTACCAAGCCTTTCAACAACGACATTGGTTTGCCTGAAGAACTGAACCCTTACATGAAAACCTACTTTGACACTGCTGTGCGTGAAAACCGCTACTACAGTGAAGACTGGACTTTCTGTGAAAACTGGCGTGACATTGGTGGCCAAGTGTGGGTGGACAAACGTGTGCTGTTGCGCCACGTGGGCACATACACATTTGACTATGCCACACACGAACAACTGTATAAGGATCTCAAGGTCATGTTTGAACCCAATCCCAACATTGTTACAGCACCAGCTGGCGCTTTGCCCAACAACAAAGTGGCCGAAGGTCACGAACTGGCCACGGAACCAGCACCTGTTCCTGAGCCCACATTCATGGCCTCAAGCACGAAGAAAGCCAAGAAAACAGCAACTGCCTAACTGCGGTAAATATAGTTCGTATGAACATCAACGAACTAGACTCCTATAATCTTGCAGATGCAGTAAAGTTTCACAGCCGTCTCAATCCCAGAATATGGGGGCGAGACGAGCATTTGCTGCCAGAAGTGCGCGACAAACTGTTGGCCATTGCTGCCGACTTTCAAGAATTCTTGGGCGTTGAAGACCTTGACATCCAAGACATCACCATATCGGGCTCAAACGCAGCCTACTCCTATACAAAGAACTCAGACATTGACCTGCACCTGGTGGTTGAGATGCCTGATAATCCTGTGTATCAGGAACTGTTTACGGCCAAAAAATATCAATACAACGACGAGCACAACATAAAGATTGGTGGTGCTGATGTAGAGTTGTATGTGCAACCCGCAGATCAAGCACATCACAGTCAAGGCATTTATTCAATCAAAAACAATGAGTGGATCAGCATTCCACAACGCAAACGTGCTCAGGTAGATGATGCCTGTGTGCGTGACAAGGTAGCAGACCTAGATGCTAGAATACATGCCGCAGTAAAATCACACAATGCTGACGCCATTGCCACGCTGTGGAACAAGATCAAAGCCATGCGCAAGGCAGGACTTGAACAACACGGTGAATTTGGTTGCGAAAACATCTCTTTCAAACTGTTGCGCAACTCAGGATGCATTAAACTGTTGAAAGATGCAATGACCGCTGCACAAGACCGTGAACTCAGCTTGCGAGAAGCCCCCCGACAAAAGTTTCGTTATGGTTACGGTGCCGACGTTGATGAATCCAGTCTGGCAGACATGCGATCAGCATTTGCCACAGACCCCAATTTAAAAATCACCAAGCATGAAGTATTCCATGGCCCAGGCGAGTATGAAAAAGCCAAGAAACAACGCGAAGCTGAGCGTCAGGAAAAAATTGCACGGATTGCCCGCACTCCTGTAAAACCATGGCCCATGGGCGTGAAAGAAGGACATCAAGGTCAACCCTACAGTTCAGAAGATGGTGTTGCTGCCAGCACGCAGATGTTTTTGAATGAAGGCGACGAAGAAAATCTAGTGCATGAATTCATTCAACATGTTGCTATGGAATTGGGCATTGACCCCATGCCAGAAATTCAATTGCATACTGATCCTGAATGGAGCACACACAATCACAGTTTTGGACGCTACAACCCAGACAGTCACACACTAAATGTGAGCATGCCCAATCGTCACATACTAGATGTGTTGCGCACCATAGCACATGAATTGGTGCATTGCAGTCAAAATCAACAGCATGGCGGGTTGCCTAACGATGCAGGTGAAACTGGTAGTCGTTGGGAAAATGATGCCAATGCCCGTGCAGGCATCATCATGCGCGACTGGGCTAACTCTCACCCTGAACACTTTGAATTACCGGCACTAGAGGAAAGTGCATCCGGTTACATTCCTAAAAACAAACGAGAAGCAGCCATGCCTCAGTATGCCATGGCCCTGAGTGTGGACATACATCCTGGGCAAGTAGGCAAGGAAGCCAACAAGTTGGCATTGAAAACTGGACGCAATGGCGAGCCAGGCCTGCTACAACCTGATGCACAGAATTTGTTGCGTGAATTCTCTGAGTTCGTGGCCGAACAAGAAAACTTGTTTGAAATCACCATGAGTCCCTCTAGCCTCAAAAAGTTGAGTGCGCAAACTGGCGCCCTGGCTGGCATGGAATTTGAAATGTGTGTGCCCAACATCGAAGGCAACGACGACGGCGACCAAGAACCTGACTATGACTATGATGAACGCTGCCGTAGCATTGAAGATGCTGTGCAATTTTTCTATGATGGTGATTGGAACGGTCGTAGAGACGTAGAACGCATGCGTGAAAGAATGCAGAGTGATTTCAGTGATTGGCTGATGGACAAGGTCTATCAAGACTGGGAACGCCATGGCGAGGAATATCTGGAAGAGTGGGTGCCCAACAACGTGGACGAATCTGAGTGGAATCCCGAAGGCCTGGAAGGCGACGAACGTCAAGAAGCCCTGGAAGAATTGATTGCAAACATGCATGCCGACCCCGGCGGCAGTGATGCATTTGATGAGTATAGAGAAGAAAATCAAGAATCATATGACGAAAGCGACTGGTTGGACGACGAAGACCTAGACCGCATGAGTTCGATTGAAAATGCCTACTCAATGACCTGGCCGCATTGGACCACAGTGGGTCAGGGCGAAGGCAGCATTGAAGAAGTTGCTGACAGTTTTAGAGACGCAGTGGGCCGTCCAATACTAGCCAGCACCAGTTATCACAGCAGCCGAGTTGAACGACCCAGCACCAAAAACTTGGAATACATTGTGGAACCTGACAGCAGTATCGATGTTGATGACAATAACGATCGAGGCCTGGAGTTTGTGAGCCCACCCTTGCCTATTGAAGAACTGCTGAGTGATTTGAACAAGGTCAAAGCCTGGGCTGATCGCACTGGCTGTTATACCAACGATTCAACCGGCCTGCATATCAACGTGAGTGTGCCAGGATGGTCCGGCGACCTCAGTCAATTGGACTATGTAAAACTGGCCCTGTTGCTAGGCGATGAGCATGTGTTGGAATCTTTTGGACGTGCTGGCAATACCTATTGCAAGTCAGCCATGGGCAAGATACAAAAAGCAGTGAAACAAAACCCTGACAAGGCAGAAGAACTGTTGGAACGCATGCGACAGGGCATGGATCAACTGGCCAGCAAAGCCATACACTCAGGCGTCACAGACAAATACACATCAATCAACACCAAAAATGGCTACATTGAATTTCGCTCACCCGGAGGCGACTGGCTAAACGACAACTTCAAAGAAATTGACAACACCCTACGCAGATTCACAGTGGCCTTGAGTGCAGCCGTGGATCCTGAAAAGTATCGAAAAGAATACCTGAAAAAACTGTACAAGTTGTTGGATGTTCACAGTGAAAAAGATCCCTTATCATACTTTGCAAAATTTGCCGCAGGCGAGTTGCCCAAAGCAGCACTGAAAAGTTTTGTGCGTCAAGCACAGTTAGAACGTGGTGTCAAGCGTGGCAAAGAAACAGGCCCAATGTGGTGGCGGGTGTACAAAGAAGGCAAAAATGCTGCCAACGGTGCCGTAATCGAAGTTGTGGCTTCTAGCCGAGAAGAAGCATTAGACAAAGCCGCCGAAGAATGGGGTGTGTTTAGCAACGAATACCGACGTGCCATGTATGCCGAACCTGTACGTCCTTATGACGGAGTTGATACCAGCAGAGAGTATGAAATTTACGATCGACGGTCTAGTGCAGTGGTAGCCACGTTCCGTGCCAGTGATGATGATGCAGCCATAGCAAAACTGGATCAGTTCCGCGCAGCCCAAGTGCGAACACAAGGAATAACAGTGCCTCAAGCCAATGAGATATACGGTGTTCGTTCATCGGGGGTGGCTACTGTGCCACCCAGAGATAGACCATCCAGTGAACCTATTCTAGGAAGCACCTTGGACCTGCAACGTCAACGACTGGCACAGGCACAATCGGGCGGCAACTGGGGTATTCTAATCACATCAAATGGTCGATTTGTTCGCATGTCTGGCACAGGTGATCCAACTGATAGAGCCCTACGCAGATTCCCAAGCCGTGAAGCCGCTGAAGAATTTTTAGCACAGACTCGTGCAGAAAATCCCAACATGAGAACTGACATTGAGATTCGTGAGATTCCTGCAGATTATCAATCACCCGGCCAACCTGCAGCAGCAATTCCCACCATTGACATTGATGTTGAGCCTGCGCCAGCGCCACAGCCAGCAGGCGGCGAATTCACAGGCAACTGGTTGATCCGTGCTGAAGACGGCACAGTGTTGCATAGATTTGGTGGCATTGGCAACAGTCAAGCAGATGCCAACCGCACAGCCCAGGCCTGGGCACAACGCAATCCTGATGTGATGAGACAGCATCCTGGTGGTGTAGATGTGGCACCGGAGATGAACGAAAGTTTATCAGAATCTAATCAACTGCAATTAAAAGATTTTGTGGTCACAATAAGTCCACATGCGTTAGAACAGTGCTACAATCGTGGTGTGGATGCTGATCAAGTTGATGAAATTTTGAGAAACATCAACCGGGCAAAAAGCAGTATCATGGGACAGTCAGCAGGCGCACCATTTATTCTGCACAATGGGCACGGCACTGGCCTGGGCATGAGAAAATTGCATGGCAACAAACTCACGCTGGCCACAGTGTATAGCACCAGTCCTGATTTTGTCAAAGGCAAGTATCCAACTTTTCGAGTTGATGCTGATGCTGCCAAAAAAGACCTAAGTGAAGATGCCAGCGACTATGAAATTCACAGCGAAAAAAAATTAGATAGTGTGCTGGCCCGGTGCTGTGCTATGATTGAACGTGGACAGCAGAAGGATCCTGAACGATATGGCATGGTAGCAGCCTGTGTGATTGATCCTGACAATCGTCATGTGTATGGCATCAACTTGCCTGGTGCTGACGGTCGTCGCAGACACGCTGAACGTGTGGCCATAGACAAGTATATTAAACAATACGGTGATATTCCCCCAGGCAGCATTGTGGTCACAACACTGAGTCCTTGTAATTCACCCATGGATGAACGTGCAGGCGAAAGTTGCAAAGACTTGTTGAACAGTGCGGGCATACACAAAGTGTATTGTGGCTACGTTGACCCCACACAGCACGACGATGCGGATGCTGACTTTGTTGTGGGGCTCACACAAAACGATGCCTTGTGGGAAAGTTGCAAAGCATTTGCTGACACATTCCTGCACGAACAGGAAATTGAAGAAGGTTGGCGCAGTGCCCTGGCAGGAGCAGCAGCCGCAGGTGCCCTGGCATTCACACCAGCACCAGCCAACTCAACAGCCGCACCTGCAGTTGGTCCAGCAGCACAACCAGCCGCCGTGCAACAAGTACAACAGGCTGGTCCAGAAGCTGCGCTAACCAAAGCCGCGCAGGCAGCAGGCATCAAAGGCGTAGAACTGGCACAGTTCCTGGCACAATGTGAACATGAAACTGGCGACTTTGCACACCTTGAAGAACTGGGCGGTAACCGATATCTTGCCAAGTATGATCCCACTGTGAATCCTGCCAAAGCCAAAGCATTAGGCAACACTCAAGCCGGAGACGGCGCCAAATACAAAGGTCGTGGCTTTATACAAATCACCGGCAAAGCCAATTATGCCAATGCTGGACAGGCCCTGGGCATAGACTTAGTGAACAATCCTGAATTGGCTGCCAAACCTGATGTGGCTGCCAAAATCGCTGTATGGTATTGGCAGAACCGGGTGACACCATATGTGCAAAACTTAGTGACACACGCAGTGTGACCAAACGCATCAATCCTGGACTGCAAGGTTTACAAGATCGTGAGTCAAACTTCAAAGACTACCAACAACAAATGGCTGCTGTGGCCCCTCCAGCCAAGGTGGCCACTGCACCAACAGCACAAGTGAGTCCAGCAGCATGAGAGCACATGAATTTTTACAAGAACAACAGATACGTGAAGACGTTGAAAATTTTCCCATTGCCAATGTACGCAGACCCAATGGTGCCATTGGTAACCAAGGTGTCAACACCGAACAAGCAGCAGATGTGTTGACCCATGCTGCCGGCATGCAAGTGTCGCCAGATATGAGCATGCGACAGTTAGTTGATGCGCTGAAAGCGGATCCTGCGGCACAACAACGCTTGAGACAATTTGTGGCACAAAACCCTGTGACAGTATCTGCCTTACCTGACGGCTCATATCACTTGCTGGATGGGCATCACAGAACATTCTTGTTGAACTTGCTGGGCGATGAAACAGTGCCTGCCATAGTAAAAGAAGATGCATCTAACGGTGGAAACCCTGTAAATTTTATAGTCTCTTCCCCTGACGGATACCAACACAGTTTTCAAATAACGCTTGCAGTGCATGGAAAACACGTGGGACATTTTAATTTTGTACGAAGTGCTGACACAGATGATGTCAACAATGAAGCAGAAGTTGAATCACGCTGGCAAGGACAAGGTTATGGAAAATTGTTGTTGATGAAAGCCATTGATGTTGCCAACAATCACGGATTGGATTTCCAACAAGACATACGTGGCATCACTGATGCACAACAGAATGTATACGACAGTTTAGAAAATGCCGGCTTGATTGTTACCCCAGGTGATGGATTTTGGTTCCTAACACCACAAGGTGAACAAGAATTAAATGGCTTGAATGAAAACTTTGCGGATGGCAAGCACCCAGAAGACAAGGGTGATAGCAAACGTCTGGGTGTTCCTACCAAAAGCAGTGTGAGCAGTCTACGCAAATACGCCAAATCACACAGCGGACGAAAAGCGCAGTTAGCACACTGGATGGCCAACATGAAGTCTGGCAAGAAGAAAAATAAATAAAGTATCATGAATATAAACGACTTGTTCAACGAAGAAAAAGTGCGCCTTGATCCCAAGTGTTGGACTGGCAAAAAGATTGGCAATCCCAAGACCAAGATGAAGGGCGGCGTGCGTGTGAACAACTGTGTGCCTGCTGAAAGTGTGGCGGAAGAACAAGAGTTAGACGAAAAGTGGAGCCAAAAATACAAGAGTTCAATCAACTGTGCCAATCCCAAGGGTTTCTCACAAAAGGCACACTGTGCTGGTCGCAAAAAGAATGAAGACGTAACAGAAAATGCTGGTCAACCACTCAGTGTTCAGCAGTTGGCCGCCATCAGTGATGAAGCCTTGGACAATACATATCATTATGGTCGTAGCACACCCGGCAACACATTTGGTTGGCAGGCTAACCTGAAGTCAGCAGCCTATGCCAAACAAATGATTGATAAAGGAGTGACAGACATTGAAGCCATCAGTGATGCCATTCACAAAGGATGGAACACCACTGCCGAAGCATTTGTGCAAGATCCAGATCAGTTTGATGACACAGCCAAATTGGCAGCTGCCGGCAAATTAGAAGCCAAACTTCAACAGCGAGCACAGTTGATGAAACAAAACTATGCTCAACTACCTGAAGAAGAAAAAGAAAAAGACCGTGTGGTAGCACGAGCACTATTGCAGGCCATTCGTGGTGAACAACAGCAAGGCATGGCCGAAGGCCAGCTGGAATTAAATACCCCAGACCCTGTGGTGGTAGTGCAAGACCTCAAAGGTAAGATTCTTGATAAAATAAATTTATCCGTGGCTGCACAAAAATACAAACTAGGGCCACCACAAAACATAAAAACTCAATTGGCACATCAAAATTATACCACAATTGGAAACTATGTTATAGTGTCTCCCATGAGCGGGCAGCCACAAGATCAAACAACCACAGGACAGAAGCAAGCCTTTACTGCCACCGAAGGCGATCAACAAAAGCCTAAGGAGGCTGAGTACGGTCCCGAATATGATGACATGGTAGCCAGAGTAAAGAAACTGGCCGGACTGGGTCCAATGAAGACTGTGTACGATCCTGCCAAGCGTCAATATCGCAACATGCCCACAGCCCAACAGCCTAAAAAATGAGAGCACAAGAGTTTGTTGCAGAAGATTTAACTCGTAGAGGATTCTTGCGAGGCCTGGGTGCAGCCGCCATAGCAGGTGCAGCTGGCAGTGCTCTAGCACAAAACGCAAACGTGTCTGACGCTTTTAAAAATCTGCGTCAAGATGATCCACGAATTAGACATGCTCAAGACGTAGACGATCTTGCCAAGGCCATGTATCAAAACATGGTGGCCCAACGTGGACAGCCCATGGATCGCCAACAACAAAATCAATGGATGGAAATAGCCCGCGAAAAAGCCGCGGCAAAGTTTTCTCAATACCGTCCTGGAGCACAACCTCCTGCCAAGCCTGCTGCAGAGTTTCCTAGTCAAGGCAGCGAATATCGCAGATCACGCAACATTGATAACTTTGAGAGTGTAGCAGAAGCTTTTGACAATCCTTACAAAGGCAAGTGGGAAAAGAGTGATTACGGTGACGTTGATCTAAACACAAAATTGCCAGATGGCACAAACCTAAGTATCATGTTCAATCAAGAGTATGGTGAAGAAGGTGAAGAAGTCGTACAAGTTGAGTTCTATAGAAACAACAGTCAAGAAGTCACAGGTGAAGGTGATGCACAGCGAATTTTTGCCACGGTGATAGATTCTATACAAAAATACATCAAAAAATACAAACCACAGAGACTGAGTTTTTCGGCCAGCAAAGCAGTGGACATGGACGCAGATGATAACGGTGCACAATTTAATCCAGAAAGTCGTGCCAAGTTGTACGATAGACTTGTACAACGTTATTCCAAAGCGTTAGGATATAGAGCTTTCCGTGCCGACAATGGTGACATAGTTATATACGAACTAAGCAGATTAAAGCCGGCTGTGGCGGAAGGCAAACAACCTGGAAAGCCAGTGGTTGATGCCATACTCAAAGTCATGCCTGTGACACAAGAAATTTGGTTCCATGGCAGTCGTGCCACAGGTCAGCATCGTAAAAACAGTGACACTGATATCTTGGTAGTGATACCTGATGATCTTGTGGGTGATCAGTATCTTAGCGTGGTGAGAATATTACAAAAATTGTCCTCACACTTTGACAACTATGACATACAGCCCACCAGGGCAGGAACTAACATACACCGTATAGCACAAGAAGAAGGCCGATTGCTTTGGTCCAGCAAGCAAGGTGTGGCAGAAGAACAACTGGATGAACTCAGCTTCTTAGGATCCGAATGCACCAAAGACTGTTCAGGACACCGAGCCGGATATGAGTGGTCAAAGCGCAAAGGCCTGCGCCAAGCCAATTCATGGAGCCCCAGTTTCAACAAAGGCGCCGGTCTGGCAGTGGCCGGCAAATAACTCAAAAGTTCTCCACGTATATTTTGCTAAATACGGTATGGAAACATCACACGTCAATGTTGTATGCACTGTATTGGTTGAAGCATTGGCACATCCATTTCGCTACAGAGTATATGTAAACGACGAACTGTTCACCGAAAGAACCTGGATCTGGCAGGATGTGTATTTCATGGACGACAATCAAAGTGTTTGGAGTGACTTGGATATAACTGATGTGTATCTTGAAGAGATGCTGCCAATTTCTGCACCAGCTGGCATATACCCTGTGAGATTTGAACTTGTGAATCCTGAACGTGGGCGTATTGAAATTCGCAACTACAAAGTCACAGGACCAGGACGAATAATAGATTATCAAGGCAAAACAGCCGTGGAGATCACAAATGAGAGCAAGTGAAATCGTGGAATCAGCGTCAGCCGGCGCCAGCAGTGCAGGTGGCATTGCTCCGGTGAGCATGCCCATGGGCATGCTGTCAAGATCTGGCGGTTCCTTGCTCGCAGGTAAATATGTAACAGGTTCGGATCCAACGCCTAACACGCCCAAGGAATACAAAAGGAACAAAAATGCTCGCGGACAGTTTAAAAACTCTATTGGCAACTGAATTTGCTTACTATCTCAAAGCACATGCCTTTCATTGGAATGTAGAAGGTTCTGACTTTTATCAGTATCATACTTTCTTTCAGGCCATCTATGAAGATGCTTACAGTGCTGTGGATCCCACAGCAGAATACATCCGCGCATTGGGGGAATACACACCGGGCAGTATGGAACGTTTCTTAGAACTCAGTATTATCTCTGGACAAACAAAAATTCCTCGTGCTAGACTCATGATTGAAGAGCTGCTGGCCAACAGTGGACAAATGATAGAACTGCTGGACCAGTGCTTTGCTGAAGCCACACAAGAAAACAAACAAGATGTTGCCAACTTCATTGCTGAACGATTGAGTCAAACCAATAAATTTGCCTGGCAGTTGCGCAGCAGTTTGAAAGACAACAGAGCATGAGCAACGACATTAGATCAATACTAGACCGACTGGCCACGGTGGAGGGCCGACTGAGCCCTGCACAACAACGGGTGCCTCAGTTGCCTGCACTGTTCAAACCACGCCACATTCGTGCGCTGGGTTCAAAGACAGATCCTGCTCATCCCATGGACGGTTACATGGTGGGCGATTCAGTAGAACCCCGTCGCACTGCACTGGAAGAGGCCATGGCCGAGATTGAAGAAGACATGTTGAGCAAGGTCAAACGAGATCTAACAACGTATTTGGACAAACTGGAAAAGAAGGTGCGTGTTGACCGTGACTTGAAAGACAAGGCCCAGGATGCTGTACAAAAGGGCAAGGCTGAAGAAGAGATTGAAGAGTTTGCCCCACCTGGTGGTGATGACCGTGAACCTGATGAAGAAGAAATTCTGCGTCAACTGGCTGCACAATGGTGGAATGGCACTGAACAACAAATGGCCAAAGCACAAAAGACCTTGGCAATGATGGGTTGGGAGATTGGTCAAGACGAATCTGGTGATGACGATGCTGGAGTATTTGTTATACGTGCTGGTGATGAGAATGGCGACAGTTACATGGCGTTTAATCACAGTGATTTAGATTTGAACAAAGATGAAGTAGATGAAGCACCACTGAGTCAAATGAGAGACTATTTTTCAAAGGATGTGGACGCTACAAAAAATCCAGTCAAGGGACCAGTGGTTGCTAGAATAACCAAGCAAAGCGAAGACACAGATCCTGCTGCCATGCCGGGACCCAGTGACCCTGGCGATACTGAAGTGGCACACAACATTGAACTGGGTGTGGCGGACCAGTTAAACGCACCACAGGCGCCGCAAGCACCTTCAGCCACATTTGAAATGGCAGATGGTATGGCATTGGAATGCTGGGGTGATGACAATTTGGGTTATGAACTGCGCCATGGCAAACGTGCGTTGCCCAGTCGCTTTAAAAGTTTAGACGATGCTGGCATGGCAGTAAAACTGTATCAAGCTCGTCACCGGGCACAGCAACGTGACTCCAACACAGATTATATAGAAGAACGATAATCATGATCATCAACGATTTATACAATAACAAAAAACAAAATATATCAGAAGGCACGGAGGGACAAGTTGTGTTCTCAGGCACAGGTGCTGATGGCGACACATATGAAATCATTCAATCCAGTCCCACAGACTTCATGATCCACGCCAACGGTAGACACATTGACACTTATGGTAGTCTACAGCGAGCCATGAGTGTGCTACAGAATGAAGTGCAAGGATTGCAGCAAGGTGTGGCGGAAGGCTCGGAACTAAAACAAGCCAAGCGCAAGTATAACCAAGCCGCCAAAGATGCCAATGCTGACCAAGTTGGTGCAGGCAAGAAGATTGACACAATGAAAAACAGCCTGCGTCAACGGGATATCAACAAGCAAGGCATGGCGGAAGGCTTACAGAAAATAAATTGGGTTAAACCCAATTTTGACTTTGAATGGCACGAAGTTGAAGAACAATCCAAGATGAAACAAGTCCCGGTTGATGTCAGACAGTATTATCAAAAAC
>Ga0114966_10003979_pt1 | contig 12758 bp, 2 predicted proteins | sample M_130207_XF_Meta_FD_87029 | JGI IMG/M metagenome (GOLD analysis project Ga0114966, IMG submission 87029) | Freshwater microbial communities from Lake Montjoie, Canada to study carbon cycling - M_130207_XF_MetaG | ecosystem: Environmental > Aquatic > Freshwater > Lake | place: Lake Montjoie...
ATTTTCACCTTGAACAACTTGACCTGCTAGTGCTCCAATTGCGACTGCCGCAGTTAACTGACTTGATATACCAGCTTGAAGACCAATGGCTATTGAACTGGCAAATTGTGATATAGAACCAGCTTGTGTTCCTATCGCAATCGCACCAGTAGATTGATTTACAGCGCCTGCCTGTGTTCCTATCGCAATTGAACTTATTGCCTGAGTGCTTTGTCCTGCTTTAAATCCTATAGCTATTGAGTATGTTGACTGATTAGTTGAACCAGCTTGTACACCTATAGCTACTGAATGTGATCCTTGAATGATTTGTCCTGCCAATGTTCCTATAGCGACCGAGTTTTCACCTTGATTTATGGCGCCAGCCTGAACGCCAATTGCGATCGCGGCAGTTGACTGATTTACGACGGCAGCTTGAAGACCTATCGCGATTGAACTTGCCATTTGTGATATAGAACCCGCATGTGTTCCTATGGCAACTGTATTTGTAGATTGAATGTTATAACCTGCTGTCATACCTATTGCGACGGCACTTTGACCTTGATTAATGGCGCCTGCTTGAAGTCCTATGGCAATTGAGCTTGCCATTTGTGATGTAGAACCAGCTAATAATCCAATTGCGACGGCACTTTGACCTTGATTTACGGCCCCAGTGGCTGATCCAATTGCGACGGCACTTTGACCTTGATTAACGGCGCCAGCGGCTGATCCAATTGCGACAGCAGCAGTTGATTGGTTTATGGCGCCAGCTTGGAAGCCTATGGCAATTGAGCTGGCCATTTGTGATGTAGAGCCAGCGAAGGCTCCTATGGCAATCGCATTAGTAGATTGAAGATTATATCCAGCTGCAGCACCTATGGCAATGGCACTACCAGATTGACTAATTTGTCCAGCTTGTATTCCAATTGCGATTGAACTTATTCCCTGATTGCTTTGTCCAGATTGAAATCCTAGAGCTATAGCCATTTGGCCTTGATTAGTGCTTCCTGCTAATGTTCCAATGGCTAGAGCATTAGTTTGTTGTCCAGTATATCCTGCCTGTGTTCCAATAGCGACTGTGCTTTGGCCTTGACTATTTTGACCAGCCTGTGTTCCAATAGCTACTGCAAGAGATCCCTGATTAATATATCCTGCTAGATTTCCAATAGCGATAGATCCAATAGATGTTTGTGTAAAATATTTAGTTATGAGATAGGATTGTAAAATATTAACTTGGTCTTGTGTAAAGGTCTGATTAAAGACGAGAATATTAGAAATAACATGTTGAGCAGGAATTGCGCCATTATTTATTTGGATGGTACTCATACAATATGTTGGTATTGCGGCTGTCCATGGGATAGCAATAGGTTTTATAGCATTAGTAGTGATTGCACTTGTTGATGTATACCATTGAGATATTACATTAGTAGGACTTACACTCATAATTTGTATAATATAGTCATTAGTACCAGATCCAATTGGAGAAGCTGGACCTCCATTATTACTTATTAAAGTATAAAAATTATTAGTAGGCGATTGTATATTATTATAATAAAAAGTGCCTGCTAGATTGATACCATTGCTCATAGAAAATGAAAGTGGATCAGCATCACTAGATCCATTTTGTAAATAAAAAGCAGAACCAGATATAATACGATATACTAAAGCTACTGTAAAGTTGGGATATGTAATTCCAGATCCTGTTGTAATACTTATTTTTGTAGTAGGAGATATTAATATTTCATTTAAATATCCACTATTTGTAACTGTACCAGAACCATTAGTAAATGTTCCAACAGATGTATTTAAATAAGTACCAGAATTTGTCCAGTTAGTAATAGTACCAAGGGGTAATATGCTAGCATCATAATTAATAATAGGAGTTACAGGGGCAGCCATTCCTTGATAGAATCGACCTGCTTGGAAACCAATGGCTATTGTATTTGTTTGTTGATTACTATATCCAGCATTATTGCCTATCGCAATAGAGTTAGATAGTTGGCTGGTGTAGCCTGCATTATTGCCTATTGCGACAGAATTATTTTGTTGAATAATTTGTCCTGCTTGTACGCCGATGGCAATTGAACTTATTGCTTGAATATTTTGCCCCGCTTGAAAACCAATCGCTATAGCTTGCGGACCTTGATTTGTACTTCCAGCTTGAAAGCCAACAGCTATTGCCCCAGTAGATTGCGTATTGTAACCAGCTTGAAAGCCAACAGCTATTGCGTATGTAGATTGGTTATTGTAGCCGGCCTGATATCCAATAGCTATTGTGCTTTGACCCTGATTAATATTACCAGCCTGATAGCCAACAGCTATTGCCCCAGTAGATTGATTGTTTTGTCCTGCTTGGAAACCAAGAGCTACTGCGTAGGTGGATTGATTATTTTGACCGGCTTGGTAGCCAAGTGCTATTGAGCTAAAAGCTTGATTATTTAGTCCAGCTTGAAAACCAAGAACAGTGGCATTTATAGCAACAGCATTTAATGTACTTGTATTAATTGTATTCGCATTAATTGTACTAGCATTAATTGTAACAGTATTAAATGTGCTAGTAATAAGCGTACTTGTAGTTAATGTACTGGCATTAAGTGTACTTACATTAATAATGCGTGAATTAAGAGTACTTACATCAATTGTGCTAGTAGTGAGTGAACTAGCCGTGAGTGTATTCGCGTTAAATGTGCTTGTATTAAGTATAAATGTATTAAGTGAACTAGTATTAAGTGTACTAACACTAATTGTAGAATTAATAGTTATAGAATTCGTTATAATAGATGATGTATTTAACGCGGATGTACTTATGGATACTACATGAATAGTATTGGCATTAATAGTACTGGTATTAAGTGTACTAGTATTAACTACAATAGGATTAAATGTACTAGTAATAAAAGTACTTGCCGTTATAAGATTAGTATTAATTGTACTAACATTAAGTGTACTAATAGTAAATGTACTAGCATAAAATGTACTAACATTAAGTATAGCAGTAGTAATTGTGCTGGCATTAAGGGTGCTAATATTTACATTATTAGAGAAAATAGCTATTCCATTTGTGCTAGTTACAAAAATATTATTAGGTGGAACTGGATTTCCGCTTTGTTGATATGCCGTTGCGTTTCGGAGTGTCAAAAATCCATAATCTCGTGACGACATTCAATCTAATTATATGATCATAATTAATTTGTGTAGGTGAACGAGCGTATCTTAGATCATATTGTAATTAGGCTTTTGATCTAACATCCCCAAGTTGGCGGGTAACCTGGCGGGTAACCAAATGTTGGATACTGCAAGGGATATGAGAAAACAGGGCAATTACAGAATATATTATTGCCAAAAGGATTTTGTACATTTGGGGCAACCCATAATATTAAATTCTGATTAAATGCTGTTGCATTCTGAAACATACGACGCATATTGGTTACAATTCCTACAGGCCAAGAACCTATATATTGATTAAATTTTGAAGCATCATTAAACATATATGACATACTTGCTACTTTTGATACATCCCAAGAGCCTATATTTTTATTAAATAATAGTGCCTTATTAAACATATTTGACATAGTTAATACATTTGATACATTCCAAGAGCCTATATTTTGATCAAATTTTGAAGCACCATTAAACATAAAGGACATATTTATTACATTTGAAGTATTCCAAGAGCCTATATATTGATTAAATAATGCTGCATTATTAAACATATATGACATATTTGTCACTTTTGATGTATTCCAAGAGCCTATATTTTGATCAAATACAGTCACATTATTAAACATATAACTTATATTAGTTACATTTGAAGTATTCCAAGAGCCTATATCTTGATTAAATAATGAAGCACCATTAAACATACTAGACATATTGGTTACATTTGAAGTATTCCAAGAGCCTATATTTTGATTAAATGCGATAGCTCTACTAAACATAGTATTCATATCCGATACAATTGATGTATTCCAAAGAGATATATCTTGATTAAATGCGCCTGTATTATTAAACATATTATTCATATTTGTTATATTTGAAGTACTCCACCGTGAAATATCCGAATTAAATAGTAATGTATTAGTAAACATATAACTTGTATTAGTAATGTACTGTGGTATAGTAAGAGGTACTGATACTAAATTTCTAGCATTAGTAAATCCACCCGCTAGTGAAGTTAATCCAATTTTTCCCCATTGTGTTACAGTTGATATTAGAGTTGTACCAGTATATCCCGCTATATTTCCAAATGATGTAGCATATCCACCAATACGAATTGAATAATAATTAGGTATATTGTCATATATATGTTCTACAGGAATAGAATTATATGATGATGAAAATCCATCTCCCCAATTTATGTTAACACTGCTAATACCACCTAATGGGAGGGATAATGTATAGCTACCAGGTAGTGTTAATATATTTATTATCATATCCTCTTGCGGTGCAGCTACATAGTATGATGGTATTATCCAATTATTAAAACTATTAATATTACTATAAAAACTAGTTAATAAAGTAGCAGTATTTAAATAATTATCAGTAGGTCCATTTGTAATTATATTATAGATAATACCTGAGTAGTTAATAAAATTAATAGAAGTACCGTTAGAGGGTGTTAAAGCCTGTAGATTTACAGCATTGGTATCAGGATTCAATAAGAGTGTATTTTTACCATAATTATTAGCAATAGTAGTTGAGTCACATATCTCTAATGTTTTAAAGATAGATGAGGTATACACAGTAGTTGTATATAAAGTACTTGTGTTAATATTTTTAACAATAATTGTACTAGCATTAAATGTAGAATTAGTAGTTAAATAATTTGTTACTATAGATGATGTAGTTAAAGATAATTTATTAAAATTTACCGAGCTGATAGTACTACTATCAATATTAAATGTACTTGTGTTAAGTGTACTTGTACTAAGTGTAGAATTAACTGTTAAACTGTTAGTAAATAAAGCCAAAGTGCTTAAAGTGGTTGTACTTAAAATTTTCGTATATATTATAGGTGTATTTATAGTACTGGCATTTATAGTACTCGCTGTAGTAATAAAATTGTTAGAAAAGTAATCTATATATACATCTTGAGAATCGGCATATAATGTGGATGTATTTAATCTCACCAGATCAATAGGATCAATATTTATATTATCAGCAATGATAGTACTTACATTAAATATATTATTAATAGTAACATCATTAGTTAATATAGAAGATGCATTTAAAATAGTATTATTTATAGTTTGAGAATTAACGGTGCTTGTGGTTATAGTATTCGTATTTATAGTACTCGCATTAAGAGTAGATCTAACTACTAAATATCTTGATAATATAGATGCCGTCGTTAAAGTAGATGCGGTTAATGATACTATATTTATAATATTACTATTAAGTGTACTAGTATTAATTGTACTTGTATTAGATATAAAGTTAACGGTTAAGTTATCTGTAAATATAGATGCAGCCATTAAAGTTGATGTATTTAAAGATATTATATTAATAGAATCAACATTTATAATATTAGTATTAAGTGTACTAGTATAAATAGAGCTAACAATTAAATATGATGTACTAACATTCAGACTATATAAAGTAGATGTATTAATAGAAGATGTAATAATACTTCTGACATTAACTGTATTAGCATTAACTGTACTAACACTAATAGTAGATTCACTAATAAAATCATTAGTGATGATAAACGACGCATATAAACTAGATATTTGTACGTCTAGTATATTACTTGTACTAACATTAGAAGTACTACTATTAACTATATTACTATTAACTGTACCAGCACTAATTGTACTAGCATTAATAGTAGAATTACTACTTAAATAATTAATAAATAAGGATGGAATATATAATGTAGATGTCTTTAAAGTTATTGTACTAATTGTATTAGCATTAACTGTACTAGTGTTAAATATACTAACATTAATACTATTAGAATTAAGTGAGCTAATATTAAGTGTAGAATTGACAGTTAAATAATTAGTAGAGATAGAAGAATTATATGAAGTAGATGCGTATATATATAATATATTTATATTTATAGAGCTAAGTGTACTAGCAGTAAGTGTAGAATTGATGGTTAAATAATTACTAAATATAGAAGAAGCATTTATTGTAGATGTATTTAAAAATGTAGTACTTGTATTAATAGAATTAAGTGTACTCGCAGTAAGTGTAGAATTGACAGTAAAGTAATTAGTAAATATAGAAGAAGCATTCATTGTAGATGTATTTAAAAGTGTGGTATTAGTATTTATAGAATTAAGTGTACTAGCAGTAAGTGTAGAATTAACCGTTAAGTAATTATCAATTATAGACGAAGTGTTTAATGTATTAGTGCTTAGATTTATTATATTACTATTTATAGAATTAAGGGTACTAGCAGTAATTGTAGATTTAACAGATAAATAATTAGTAAATATAGAAGAAGTATTTATAACAGATGTGCTCAATGATAATGCATTAATACTTTTAAATGAATTAATTGTACTCGCAGTAAGTGTAGAATTAATAAACAAATAGTCTATAACTAGGGAAGAAGCATTTATAATAACAGTATATAAAAATGCTACATATGATGTGCTTGCTGTAGTAGTAGAATTAACAACAATATAATTTGTAAAAATAGTAGAATTATATAAAGTAGATATATTTGATTCTACTACATTTATATTATTAGAATTAATAGTGATAATATTATAAGTAGATGTAACATTAATATAATCTCTAAACATTGATAATGTATTTAATGTGCTTGTATTAAGTGTAGATACATTAAGTACATTGGCATTATATGTACTGACATTAAGTGTACTGATATTAACTGTACTGGTATTAATTGTACTGGCATTAAGTGTGCTTACATTAAATATATTAGAATTAAATATACCAGCATTAATTGTACTTGTAATTAGTGTACGAGTAGTAAGTATATCAGCATTAATAGTACTAGCATTTAATGTGTTAACATTAAGAGTGCTGGCATTATATGTGCTAACAATAGATGTACTGGCACTAAATATATTAGCATTTATAGTAAAACTATTAGATGTACTACTATTTAATAGATATGAATTAACAATATTTGTACTAAGTGTACTAATATTGAATATATTAGCATTAAGTGTACTTGTAATTAGTGTACTATTAGTATTACTACTTATATTAATTGTACTAATGCTTATATTATTAGAAAAAATAGCTGATCCATTTGTGCTCATTATATAAAATTCATTAGGTGGAACAGGATTCCCATTTTGTTCATAGGCCGTTGCGTTTCGGAGTGTCAAAAATCCATAATCTCTGGATGACATTCAATCTAATTCTATAATTATAATTAATTTGTATAAATTACATGTATAATTATAATTAGACAAGATCAGACAAGATCAGACAAGATCAGACAAGATCAGACAAGATCAGACAAGATCAGACAAGATCAGACAAGATCAGACAAGATCAGACAAGATTAAATACTAACAACCCCAAATTGGTACATAATCAAATGTTGGATAATCTCCTAAAGGTCTGAGTAACATTCCTAGACAGTTACAGAATATATTATTACCATTAGGGCTTAATACGTTTGGTGCGATCCAAGCGGCTAGTATTTGATTAAAGAATGAAGCATTATTAAACATACGAACCATAGATGTTACATTTGATACAACCCATACACTAATATTTTGATTAAATAATACCGCATCACTAAACATATAGCTCATATTTGTCACACTTGAGGTATTCCAAGATGTTATATCAGAATCAAATGTAGTCGCACCACTAAACATGTAGCTCATATCCGTTACATTCGATACAATCCAAGGCGATATATTTTGATTAAATAATACAGCGCCATTGAACATGTAGCTCATATTTGTTATGCTTGAAGTATTCCAAGCTGATATATCATAATTAAATGAAGTCGCACCATTGAACATGTAGCTCATATTTGTTACTTTGGTTGTACTCCAAGGGCCTATATTTTGATTAAATGAAGTCGCTCCACTAAACATATAACTCATATTCGTTACATTTACAGTATTCCAAAGTGATATATCTGTATTAAATGAAGTTGCGCCACTAAACATATTATTCATATTTTTAATATATGATGTATTCCAGCCCGAAATATCAGAGTTGAAAGATGTCGCACCACTAAACATGTAGCTTATATTAGTAATATATTGTGATATAGTGGATGGAACAGATACTAAATTTGTAGCATTAGTAAATCCTCCAGCTACTGAAGTTAATCCAATTTTTCCCCACTGTGTTACAGTGGATATTAAATTAGAACCAGTATATCCAGCTATATTTCCAAATGAGGTGGCATACCCACTAATGTTAATAGAAAAATTAGAAAGAGTTAAATATGTATGTTGTATTGGTATAGTTGTATATGATAATGTAGTTCCATCACCCCAGTTTACAGTAAGACTACTAATACCGCCAAATGGAAGAGATAATGTAAAAATACCAGGTAGAGTATATATATTTATTATCATATCATCTTGCGATTGTAGTCTATAATAAGATGGCGCCAACCATTTATTTAAACTATTAATAGTAGTATAGAATGTTGTTAATAAAGTAGAAGTATTTAAATAATTAGAAGTAGGCCCATTTGTAATTATATTATATTCAATACCTGAGTAGTTAATAAAATTAATAAAAGTGCCATTTTGAGCAGTTATAGTAGATAAAATTATTGTATTCATTGATGAATTATTTAATATAACATTTTTACAATAATTATTAGGGATAATAGCAGAATCATATAATTGTAATGTTGTAAAGATTGATGAAACATACAAACTATTGGTGTTATTTGTAATAATATTAACAGTACTTGTTCTAATTGTACTAGCAGATATTGTGGAATTAATAGTTAAATAGTTTGCCATTATAGATGAAGTATTTAATAAATTTAATTGAATAGTTGATAAATTATTAATATTCATAGTACTGGCATATAATGTACTAGTATTATTTGTACTCGTATTAACTATAGGAATCTCTAAATAATTTTTAAATAGGGATGATATAAATGTAGTAGATATATTTGATGATATTGTATTAACTACATTACTACTAATATTGCTAGCTATAATTGTACTAGTATTAAGTGTGGAATTTACTGTTAAATAATTATTTATTATTGATGATGCGTATAAAGTAGTTGTATTGAATGTTAAAATATTTATTGTACTAGTAGTAAGGGATGGAGGGTCGCCAGCAGTAGTGGCATTATTATTAATCGTGCTAACATTAAGAGTGGATCTAATAGTTATATTTTCGGTTGCTACATTTGACGTATTTAAAGATGATACATTAAAATTAAATAAATTCATAGTATCATTGTTAAGTGTGCTAGATCTAATAGTACTACCTTTAAATGTAGAATTAATAGTGATACTATTTATAAACATGGATGATGTATTCAAACTTGATACATAACCTGTTGATATAAATATTGTATTACTTGATAATGTACTAATATTGGCTATATTAGTACTAATTGAGCTAACAGTTAAATAGTCTGTAAATATAGATGATGTGTATAATGTTGATATATTTATATATGATGATACATTAAATATATTAGTAGATACAGTGCTAATATTAAATGTACTAGTGGTAAGTGTTGAGTTTACCATTAGATAATTATTGATTGTAGAAATAGTAAATAATTTATCTGTATTAATAGATAAAGAATTAGTGGTGCTATTTCTAAAAAGACGACTATCTATTGTACTAGCAGTAAATGTAGAATTGACAGTTAAATATATTGTAGATATAAATTCCGCATTTAATACAGAAGTATTTGAAGTTATCATATTAACAAACATAGTATTTGAAGTGATTACACTAAGTGAGCTAGTATTATATGAATTTATATTAATAGTACTCGCAGTAAGTGTAGAGTTTACTATTATAAATTTATTAAATATAGATGATGTACTAAAACTAGATACATTAATATAGGATACATTAATATTTATAGAATTAGCATTTAAGATATTAAGTGTACTAGTGTTATTATTTATATAATTAATTGTACTAGCAGTAAGTGTTGAATTTACAATAAAATAATCCGCAACAATAGATGCCGCATTTAATGTAGATGAATTTAAATATATAATATTACCAGTATTAGAGTTAAGTGTACTTATAGTAAGTATAGAATTGGTATTTAAATAATTAATGAGCATAGAAGAAGCATTTGCAGCAGCTGCATTTAAAATATTACTATTACTATTTATTGAATTATGCGTACTTGTATTAACAGTCGAATTAATACCCGCAATATTAGTTAAAAATGCGAATGTGCTTAATGTAGACGTTGTTACAAATCCTATAACACCGTTCATAGAGCTAACGGTACTTACATTAATTGTTGAATTAATTATTAAATAGTTAATAAATATAGACGATGTATTGAATGTAGATGTGTTTAAGACGACTACATTAGTATTATTAGAGTTAATTGTACTAGCATCAATCGTAGAATTAACTATTAAAAAATTATTAAATATAGACGAGGCATTTAAAGTAGAGGTATATAAAGATATTACATAAATATTATTTGAATTAATTGTACTAACATTAAGTGTAGAATTAATAGTTACATTATCTCTAATACTTGATGCGGCATATAAAGATGATGTATTTATATTAGTTGTAATAATAGTACTAGCATTAATAGTATTAGAGCTGATTATATTAGTAGTTAATTGAGTATTGATAATAATACTGGCATTCATAGTACTGGCATTTATTGTACTGGCATTTATTGTACTGGCATTGACAGATTGAGTATTAAAAGTACTAATATTAAGTGTGCTCGCAGCAAGTGTACTGATATTAAGAGTGCTATTATTAAATGTGCTAGCAGTAAATACATTAATATTAAATGTGCTAACATTTATTGTGCTAGAGTTAATAGAACTAGCATTAAGTGTGCTAGCCCTAAGTGTACTAGCATTAAGTGTACTGGTAGTGATTGTGCTAATGGTGATACTATTGACGTTAATTGTACTAATATTATTACTGTCGACGTTGAGTGTGCTAATATTGAATGTATTCGCAATAAATACAGCCGCATTAAAAGTACTAATATTAAATAAATTAGTGCTAATATTAATAGCATTAATAGTACTTGTATTAACTATTAGAGTATTAAATGTACTCGCATTAACAATATTAATATTAGCAGTACTAGCATTAACACTACTAGTATTAAAATTATTGACATTAAATGTACTTATATTAATTGTACTAATATTGATATTGTCAGAAAATACCGCTAAGCCATTTGTGCTAGTTACTAAAATATTATTAGCAGGAACAGAATCACCATTATTTTGATAGGCCATTGCGTTTCGGAGTGTCAAAAATCCATAATCTCTGGATGACATTCAATCTAATTCTATAATCATAATTAATTTGTATAAATTACATGTATAATTATGATTTCATTTATAAAGATCTAATATTATAATATATCATATCATGCCCCAGTAGGTCCAGTAGATCATGTAGCTACATAATATAACGGAACAAGCCATTTGTTTAAACTATTATTAGTAGTATAGATGACAGTTAATAGTGTTTTATTAATTAAATAATTAGAGGCAGGCCCATTTGTAATTATATTGTACTCAATACCTGAATAATTAATAAAATTAATAAATGTGCCATTTTGAGCAGTAACACTAGTTAGGTCTATAGTATTTATCGATGAAGTATGTAATAATATATTTTTACCAAAATTATTGGCCATAGTGGTCGAGTTGTATACCTCCAATGTTGTAAATATATATGAGGCATATAATGTATCTGTAATAATATTATTTGTATTAATAGTATTTGTTGAAATTGAACTGATAATTACTGTTGAATTAACAGTTAAGTAATCTGTTACTATAGAGGAAGTATTTAATACATATAAATTAAATGTACTTAAATATGATATATTAATAGTGCTAGCATTAAGTGTATTTACATTAAGTGTACTCACAGTAAGCGTAGAATTAACAGTTATATAACTAGTAGATATAGACGAAGTAATTGAACTAAATGTATTTAAATATAATGAACTAATACTATTAGTAGTAAGTGTATTAGTAGAAATTGTACTGGCAATAAATGTGGAATTAACCGTTAAGTAATTTGTAAATATTGTCGAGGCATTCCCGCTGCCACAGCGAGTATCACCAGTATTAAATACGTCGGTATTGATTGTACTAGCGTTACATATAGATGTAGTAAGTGTAGAGTTAACTGTGGCATATACAGTAGTTATAGATGAACTATTAAGATATATTGAATTTAACAGATTAAATCGGCTAGTACTAGCATTAATTATATTAACATCAATTGTACTTGCGTTAATAGTAGAATTAACCGTCAAATAGTTCGTAAATATCGACGATACACTAATTATTGATGTAATTATAGATGATATATTGGAAGTACTTGTAATAATTGTACTTGTAATAAGAGTACTAGCAGTAAATGTCGAATTAACCGTCAAATAATTTGTATTTATAGATGATGTATACAAACTTGATGTATTTAATAACGATATACTTACAATATTGGCATTTATAGTACTCGCATTAATACTACTGGCATTAAGTGAATATATTGCTATTAAATTATCTGTAATAAGCGATGATACATTTGAAGTAGATGCGTATGTTGTTGATGTATTAAGCATACTAGTATTAAGTGTACTATTATTAAATGAACTAGTA
>Ga0114966_10003982_pt1 | contig 12755 bp, 18 predicted proteins | sample M_130207_XF_Meta_FD_87029 | JGI IMG/M metagenome (GOLD analysis project Ga0114966, IMG submission 87029) | Freshwater microbial communities from Lake Montjoie, Canada to study carbon cycling - M_130207_XF_MetaG | ecosystem: Environmental > Aquatic > Freshwater > Lake | place: Lake Montjoie...
ACCGCCGCCAAACAGCAAACTCACCAGCCCCTCCCGCCTGCTCCGCCCGACCGCCGCCAGCCATTCCGACGCGCCATCACCAAACCAACTCATCCATCCACGTACACCATCCCTCCACTACCGCCGCCAAACAGCAAACTCACCAGCCCCTCCCGCCTGCTCCGCCCGACCGCCGCCAGACATTCCGACGCACCATCACCAAACCAACTCATCCATCCACGTGCACCATCCCCACACTACCGCCGCCAAACAGCAAACTCACCAGCCCCTCCCGCCTGCTCCGCCCGACCGCCGCCAGCCATTCCGACGCGCCATCACCAAACCAACTCATCCATCCACGTGCACCATCCCTCCACTACCGCCGCCAAACAGCAAACCCACCAGCCCCTCCCGCATGCTCCGCCCGACCGCCGCCTCCTAGCAGACAGACCAAAGTATCGCGCCCTCCCAACCTTACCTTTTCCGAACTTCCCACCGCACCGCCAACACGGCGGTCCTCGACACACTACAGCCCCGCCCCTAATAACCGACCCGCCCCCACTCTCTGGGCCTCTCCGCCGATTCCACCAGATGAGCCGTCAACGTTTTCCGAAGAACGAACAGAACCTAGCGAGAGCTCCAAGCAGAGCCGCAATCCCAGCAGGAGATATGCCAGGCTCACCTCACCCAGGGATCATCTAGGAGTCTGTCGGAGATAGATTTCCACGCACCTAGAATCAACAAATTACAGACAATCCGCGACCGAAAAACCACCGTAAGCTGTTGATTCTAAATAGAACTTTTCCTATCTCCGACACACTCCGAGAGCGCGGCGCGGGCCGCAAGGACCTGAGCAACCGCATCTTCCACCGTAGGAGCCAATGCAGTTAGGTGGCCCATCTTCCGCCCGGGCCGAGCCGACAGCTTTCCGTACAAATGAAGCTTAACCGAAGGGAAAGCAGACGCGGCAGCCCAGTCGGGCTCTCCGTCCTGCCAGATGTCGCCGAGCAAGTTCGCCATCGCGGCGGGCCGAAGCAGTTCCGTCGAGCCGAGGGGAAGACCGCACGTCGCCCGCAGCTGCTGTTCGAACTGACTCGTCACGCAGGCGTCAAACGTAAAGTGGCCCGAATTGTGCGGCCTCGGCGCCAGTTCATTGACCAGCAAGCGTTCGTCTTTCGTCAGAAAGAATTCAACACACAACACCCCAACCGCGTCCAACTGCTCCATGACAGTGCGGGCGATCGCAATGGCCTCGCTCTGCACTCGCTCGCTGACACGTCCCGGCGCACGACTGAGATCCAAGATGTGATTCTTGTGCTCGTTCTCCACTACACCATAATGAACAAATTCTCCGCCCACCCCTCGCGCCGCCACCACCGAAACCTCGCAGGCAAAATCAACCAGGGCCTCAAGCACACACTCTTGACCGTTGGCACGCCGCCAGGCTTCCTCCGCCGCCGACGGATTATACAACTTGATCTGACCTTTACCGTCATAACCAAAGCCAGCTGTCTTTAGAATGCAAGGCGTCCCGAGCGCCGCTATCGCCAATTCAAGATCAGCAAGGGAGTTGACCTCTCGAAATGGGGCTAACGGCAGGCCATGCTGCGATAGAAAACGCTTTTCCCGAATCCGATTTTGGGTCGTGTGGAGGACTTCCCCTCGCGGTCGCACCATCGAATATTCCGAACAAGCTGCGGCTGTTGCAGCAGGAATATTTTCGAACTCAAACGTTACCGCCCGCACTTGGGACGCAAATCGGCGAACCGCATCCAGATCTTCATAAGGCGCCACAATTTCAAGATCGGCAACTTGTCCAGTCGGCGTATCCGTATCAGGAGAGTACGTATGGACCCGATACCCCATCCGCCGAGCGGAAATGGCGAACATCCGTCCCAACTGGCCGCTTCCAAGGATCCCGACGGTACTTCCCGGCAGTATCGGGCGAGACGTCATGGCAACGTTTGCTCGCGGACCATGTCAGAGAGGCCGCGTCGATACGCATGCAATTTGGACCGCAGTTCCGGACGTGTCGTCGCCAGAATCTGAATGGCCAGCAGAGCCGCGTTAATCGCGCCAGGTTTGCCGATTGCCAGAGTCCCTACCGGAATCCCGCCGGGCATCTGGACGATGGACAGCAAAGAGTCCATCCCTTTCAGCGCGTGACTCTCAATCGGCACGCCGAGGACAGGTACCGTCGTGTGGGCCGCCACCATCCCCGGAAGATGGGCCGCACCGCCAGCCCCGGCTATGATTACCTGAAGTCCACGATCCTCGGCCGTCCGCGCATACTCGGTGAGCAACTCAGGCGTCCGGTGCGCTGAAACCACCTTGCACTCATGCGCTACGCCGAAATGGCTGAGCATCTCGTCGGCGTGGGTCATGGTATCCCAATCGGATTTACTGCCCATAATCACGCCGACGAGGAGATGCTCCGTCATGCTGAGTTACTGGCCCTGGCCGAGCGAGAAGTCGGCACGACCGTTGAACGTGCAGAGGCTCTCATACTTGACAAAATCATAACCGGCATCTAAAAGCGCCTGTAACTGAGCGATGACTTGAGCATGGGTCACTGGGCCGTTCTCGGTCACCGAGGACATAAACCGGCAGCGCCAAGTGTCACAGGTCAAAGTGTCCGGGAAACCATTCGGCCACACTTTGACGCCGCGATTGGACAACATCACCAGTTTCACGCCGTCGATCGCGACCGTCGAAAGAGCAGCGCCAAAAGCGTCCGCAGATTCAGGGACGATGTTGATGAAGATATCAACGCCGATCTGTTCCTTCGCTTCCGGAACATAATGCGATACCCGGTCAGTCAGATCCTGCGCCGCCCCGTTACTGTAGCGGACGACTTTCAGCTTTTCTGGCTCCTTGCCCACATTGGCGGCGACAGCCTGCGCGAACTCTTTAGTCCCCACTTTCTGGGTCGAAATCCCTTCAGTGAACACGTCGTAGGTGTGGATTCCCTCTTCGAGCGTCCTCAGCCAAGCATTGTGAACGCGTTCGGCGATATCGGCTTGACCAATATGGACCAGCATCAGCACCGAACCAAGGAGCAATCCCGATGGATTGGCGAGGTTCTGACCAGCGCGCCGCGGCGCCGATCCATGGATTGCCTCAAACATCGCATACTTCACTCCAATGTTCGCCGAGCCGGCCAAACCAACCGAGCCGGCAATCTGCGCCGCCACGTCGGAAAGGATATCCCCATAAAGGTTCGGCATCACAATCACGTCGAAAATTTCTGGCGTATCGGCAAGCTTGGCGGCACCGATGTCCACAATCCAATGCTCGTTCTCGATCTGCGGATACTCGGGCGCGATCTCATCGAACACCTTGTGGAACAAACCGTCGGTGAGCTTCATGATGTTGTCTTTCGTGAAGCAGGTCACTTTCTTGCGATTGTTCCGGACCGCGTATTCAAAAGCGTAGCGAACGATCCTCTCGCAACCGGGCCGGGAGATCAGCTTCAGACATTGGTAGACATCCTGGCTCTGGCGATGTTCAATCCCAGCATAGGTGTCCTCCTCATTCTCTCGGACGATCACGACGTCCATTTTGGGATGCAACGTGTCCACGTATGGGTGATAAGCCACGCACGGACGGATATTGGCATACAGCCCGAGCATCTTGCGGGTGGTCACATTAAGACTCTTAAAGCCGCCGCCCTGGGGCGTCGTGATCGGAGCCTTCAAAAAAACCTTGGTGCGGCGCAGCGACTCGATCGCGCTGGGTTCAATTCCCGAAGAGTTGCCGCGGAGGTAAACCTTCTCGCCGATTTCAATCGTTTCGATATCGAGGCGGGCACCCGCCTCCTTCAGGATATGGAGGGTGGCCTCCATGATCTCGGGACCGATGCCGTCGCCGTGGGCGACTGTGATAGGAGTATTCGTGGACATAAATTGAAACGGTTCGTAACTCTCTACGATAAGTCCCCCGGCACTCCAACGGCAACTCCGATCCAAACACCTCCCCAAAATGACGTTCGATCAGAACGGAATGTCGTCGTCACACACCCCACCATCCCCTTGCTGAACCGATCCCAGTCGCCGGTGAAAGCGGATGTTCGAATCCTCCCCCTTAGAGATTTTGTGAATCTCCAACTCCAAGCCCTGAAGCGAAGCAAGATGCGCAGGCAAACTGGAGAACTGCGGCAAATTCAGCCCGCAGATGAAAAGGTCATCCTTTACGTATTCCAGAGTGTTTTCAGTAATCGCTCGATATTTCCATACGAGACGGCTGTGAAACGTCGCACTGATAATTCGCAACGTCCATTTCAGCATCGGATTACCGCTGCTCTTCGATTGGGTCAACTCGACCTTTTCGACCCGCACATCGTACTTCCCATCCGGAATCGCGTTCCAGAGATCCTGCTCGGTCACCACCTCGTTCTGGTACATCTCGTCAAAAAAACGGAGGTCGACCCGGGAATCCACCATCACCCCATTCATCAATCCACCACCCGGCGATGAAAGTACACATCGGAACTATCACCCTTGGTCACCTTGCTGACCTCCAGCCCAACGCCCTGCAACTCTCCTAAACGCCGCCCGAGGTGGGAAAAACGATCCAGCAGGAGACCGCAGGTCAACAGATCCTTTTTCATAAATCGAAGCGTGTTCACCGTGATCACCCGACGCTTCCAGATCATTCGACCCGCAAACTCGCCCATCGAAACCCTCAGCCCGTACTTCAAAATCGGGTTGCCGGTCGACGCCAGTCCCAGTTCCAAATCGGTAATCTGAGCGCGGTAACGCCCGTCCGGCACTTCAACGTAGGAGCGAACAAGCGTCTTCGGCGAACCAACGCTTTCGTTAAACCGGCTCAAATCCATCGGATCATGAACCGGTTCGGGAACAACATCAAATAGGGAAGCAAATTCTGGCATGACAACGACCTCCGCCTAAGACGAAAGCAAGTCTCATGCCAATCGCCAACCTATTGAAAACAATAGCAGGGGAAAAGCCAGTACCGATTTGGAACCGAATCGTGTCCCGCTTTAGAACGGAACGTCATCGTCGCTAATCCCGGCGTCAAAAGGAGACCCGCCCCCCGAACTGGGCGTCGCTGCGGGACGAGGAGCCGAGGCCCGGGGACCCGACATCATCCGAGGTTCCTGATTGAACCCGGCATCACCGCCGCCACCCTCGCCACCACGTCCACCGAGAAGAATCACATCATCGGCCACAACTTCGGTCGAATACTTCTTCTGGCCCTCCTTGTCCTCGTAACTCCGCGTCTGCAGGCGGCCTTCCAAGTAAACCTGCTTCCCCTTCGTCAGGTACGGCGCCACGTTCTCCGCGCGCCAAAGGATCACATTCGACCAGTCGGTCTCTTCTTTCCACTCCCCGGTGGCCTGGTCCTTGAAGCGGCGGCTCGTCGCTACGGAAAACCGCGTCATCGATACGCCCGAAGGCGTGAACTTCGTTTCGGCGTCTTTGCCTAGGTGCCCGACCAGAATGACCTTATTAACGCTACGTGATGCCATAATTCTAGAACTCTAGCATAGCGGACGCCTTTGCAGCGGCCAGCCCAGGACCCTCGACAGTCCTACTCAGAATTTCCAAAAGAGAAATAAGTAAACTCCCCTGTTGCATCGTCGGGAATCTGGTTCATAATACGGGTTATCCACTGGCTGGCGCTGTGCTAGCTGGCGACCGAGTTGTCACCGTTCGGTTCAGGGAAATCGCGCCGTTCAAATTGTGAGGGAAAGTGCGTCGTTTGTTCGTGTCCAAACGTTACCCGCTCCGGCCTCTGCTGCTAGCCAGCTTGCCACTTGTGCTTTATCTGCCCGCCACGGCACAGACCGTAATGAATGGAAACGGTGGCCCCATTCGCTTGTTCGGAACCGACATGGCGGTTTTCGAAATGAAGGAGGCCCGGCACGATCTTCCCTGCCACGTCACTCCATCAAATAAAGCCCTCGTTGGCTTCGACCTCAAGTTTCATGCCGGCTTCGAAGTCACCGTTCCGCTCAAAGAACTGGCCGGACAGGAAAACATCCTCACCATCATCTTTCGCGTCGCCCCCCTCGAAACCCCCGACAGTCCGGTTTATTTCACCCAAAAAATCAGGGTACCCGAAATCGAGGAAGAGGCCAAAGGCGAAGCCTCACTCTACGGAGGCTTCGATCTCGGCGAAGGAAAATATCACGTCGATTGGCTCATGCGCGATCGCTCAGAAAGGATTTGCTCCAACTACTGGGACGTCGACGCCGCCCTCACCAACAAAGAAAGCCAGATGGCGATGGTCATCCCGCCGAGCACGATCCGCGCGTCGGATCAGGAGAGCTTCAAAGACGAACCTCCCATCGAGCGCACCTCCAACGACGAACCGATCAACGTCAAGATTCTTCTGAACTACGCGCCCCAGAACCCCCGGAGCACGGTCATGCGCTCGCTCGACACCACGGCGCTCGTCTCAATTCTTCGTTCCATTGTCCGCGAACCAAAAATCGGCAAATTCTCTCTCGTCGCCTTTTCCATGGCCAGCCAACAAGTACTCCACCGACAGGAAAACGTCGATCGACTCGATTTCCCCGCCCTCGGCGATGCCCTCAACAAGATGAAACTCGGCACCGTTGATCTCAGTAAGTTGGCCATCAAACACAGTGAAACCCAGTTCCTGAGCGAACTGATCCGTGCCGAACTCGGAGGAACGAACAAGGCCGAGGCCATTATTTTCGCCGGCCCCAAAGTAATGCTCGAACAGAATGTCGAAGCCGAGACGCTGAAGGAGGTAGGCTCCCTCGACTACCCGCTCTTCTATTTGAACTACAATCTCTACCCGGCCCAGATCCCCTGGCGCGACTCCATCTCTCACGCCGTAAAATACTTCAAAGGACAGGAGTACACTATCAGTAAACCGCGCGATCTTTGGCTCGCCACCTCAGAAGTGGTAAACCGCATCGTGAAGACCCGCAGCACCACCCGACTCACCCAGCATTCACCGACCCAGTAGACTTCACGATATTCGCAAACCGCGGAAACGCCATCCGCTCGCTTACGTCAACCTCAATAGAGGAATTGTTCAGGGAATCATGAAGTTTGTCATTTACTCTCTCCTAGCCCTTTCCGCGCTCCCGTTGGCTGCCCAGCCTTCAGCCCCGCAGCGTCTTGCGCCCTACGTCCCCTCACCGAAGGAAATCATCGAGCAGATGCTCGAGTCGGCCAATGTAAAGCGCGGCGAAGTCGTCGTTGATCTCGGCTGCGGCGATGGCCGAATTCTCATCACCGCCGTCCAAAAATTCGGCGCTAAAGCCGTCGGCGTGGAACTGAACCCCAAACTAGCCAAAGAAGCCACCGAAATGATCGCCCGCCTCGGCCTCCAAAATCACGCCAAAGTCATCCGTGGCGATATCTTCGAGGTCGATCTCACCCAAGCCGACGTCGTCACCCTTTACCTCACGACCAATTTCAACGAACGACTCCGGCCCAAGTTCGAGCAGTCCCTCCACCCCGGAGCCCGAGTCGTCTCCCATGATTACGGCATCCGCGGCTGGAACCCCATCGACGTCCAGGAAGTCTTCGTCCACAATCGCCGCCATAAAATTTACCTCTATCAAATCGGACCCAGAAAAAAATAGTCGCTTCGCGGTAGCCTGAGAGGATGTCCAAATTTGATGTAGTCGGTGTTGGCCTCAACGCTACCGACACCCTCCTACTCGTCCCCAAATTCCCTGCCTATGCCGGCAAAGAACCCTTTGTCGAAGAGATGTTTTCCCCTGGCGGCCAAGTTGCTAGTGCCATGGTCGCCTGCGCCAAGCTAGGCCTCCGCGTCAAATACATCGGCACCATGGGAGACGACGAGCGCGGCCGCATCCAATGGGACAGTCTCCTCGGCACCGGCATCAACCTGGACGACGTCCAAATCCGGAAAGATTGCGCCAACCAATCCGCCTACATCGTCATTGATCAATCCACCGGAGAACGCACCGTCCTCTGGCGCCGTCCTGATGGCCTGCGCCTCGAACCCGAAGAGATCAGTCCGGAAATGATCACCGGCGCCCGTCTCCTCCACATCGATGGCCACGACACCCCCGCCGTCGCCCGCGCCGCCGAAATCGCCCGCGCTCACGGCATCCCCGTCACCGTCGACGTCGACACCGTCTACCATGGCTTCGATCGCGTCCTACCCAACATCGATTTCCTCATCACCAGCTCTGAGTTCCCGCCCCAGTGGACCAACGAGCGCGACCCCTTCCGCGCTCTCATCATGATCCAGGAAGAGTTCGGCATGAAGGTCGCCGCCATGACCCTCGGAGCCTTCGGTGCCATCGCCCGCATGAACGGCGAATTCGTCTACTCCCCCGCCTTCGTCGTCGATTGCCTCGACACCACCGGCGCCGGCGACGTCTTCCACGGCGCCTTCTGCTTCTCCGTCCTCGAAGGCTATAGCCTCCGTGACTCCCTAGACTTCTCCAACGCCATGGCCGCCCTCAACTGCACCGAAATCGGAGCGCGCGGAGGCATAAAAGACGTCACCGCCGCCCGCGCCCTACTCGCCTCCGGCCAGCGCCGCAGCAAGAAAGACTTCGTCCAAAGAGCCTCATCGTAAGCAAAACGAAACCATGATCCCCCTCCGCGACACCCAACCGAGCTACTCCTTCCCGCTGGTCACCATCAGCCTAATCGCGCTCAACGTGCTCGCCTTCCTCTACCAATTCTCCCTCGACGAATTCTCCCTAAACCATTTACTGCTCGAATACGGCTTCGTCCCCCGCCACTTCCAGTGGGTCGATATCATCACCGGCATGTTCCTCCATGCCGGCTGGATGCACCTGATCGGCAACATGTGGTTCCTCTGGATCTACGGCGACAACGTCGAAGACATCCTCGGCCATTTCAAATACCTCCTGTTCTATCTCCTCTGCGGAATCGCCGCCACGCTCCTCCAGTACCTCTTCACCTCAGACTCACGCATCCCTACCGTCGGCGCTAGCGGGGCCATCGCAGGCGTCATGGGGGCCTATCTCGTCAAGTTCCCCCAATCCAAGGTCCTCACCCTCGTCCCGATCATCGTTTTCTTTACCACCATGGAAATCCCCGCCTGGTTCATCCTCGCCTACTGGTTCGTCCTCCAATTCTTCAGCGGCGTCGGCTCGGTCGGTCAATCTCATCTCAACCAAAGCGGCGTCGCTTGGTTCGCCCACATCGGCGGCTTCGTGGCCGGCATCCTGCTCATTCGCCTCCTCCGTCCCAAAGAACGTTACGGCTCCCGCCCAGACCTCGCATGGTAACGATTCTCTTCTACACCCGCGCCGGCTGCCACCTCTGCGAAGCCACCGAAAAAACTCTCCGCCAAGCCCAATCCGAACTCGGTTTCGCCGTCACCGTCATCGAAATCGATTCCGACCCCGCCCTCCACACTCTCTACAACGACGACATCCCCGTCACCCTCCTCCCCAACGGCCGGCGCTTCTGTAACTTCTTAGACCCCAACGAGCTTCGACGGCAATACTCCCGCCTCTAACCGCATCCGCTTTTAATAAACCCAATGCGACCCGCCAATTTTCGCATCGCGTCGGGCAAAATCCTCCGCGGCCGAATCCCCTTACTCTCCTCGGAATCACCCGCGAATGCCCGCTTATTTGCCCAGGCTGCTACGCCTATGGCGATAGCCACCTCGCCGATGGCGCCAAACTCGTCGATCTCACCGATTCCAAAGGCGACGAACTCGTCGCCAACATCTTCCGCCTCGTCGACCAGCACCTGCCCCTCCAAGTCTCCTTCGTCGGCGGTGAACCCCTATTGTGAGTAAATGATGCGTCCTCGCGAACTCGCCCGCGTGCCCCCCATCCTCAGCCAACGCGGCATCTACACGATGATCGTCACCAGCGCCGTCCTCCCCCCGCCTGGACCAAGCTCCCCGTCGTCAACGTAGCCGTCTCCGTCGACGGCCTGCCCAAGGATCACGACATCCGCCGCAAACTTGCCACCTACGGACGCATCCTCAAGAACATTACCCACTCGCGCATGAACATCCACTGAACCATCGTCAACCAGCGCATCCAGCAGCCCGGCTACCTCGACGAGTCCGTCGCCTTCAGAAACGTCAGCCCCGAAACCCTACCCCCGCCAGCCGCGTCAGCCTCGCACTACAAATCCCCGCCCTCTCCCGCCGTTACCCCTAGCTCCTCGTCCCCGACGGCATGGCCCAATCCTTCCTCGCTCCGCCCGCCAGCCCCGACGACTGCAGCCAATACGAATGTTCCATGTCCGCCGCCCTTCGCCGGGTCGGCGGAATCAAAGCCCTCGGCCCCCACCCGCATCAAACACCTCGTTTGCGGGTCCATGGCCGTCGGCTCCCTCGTCAATTCTATCGCCCGCTGGGAACAGAATCCCCCTGTCCCCACGGACCTCGTCCAAATCAAACAGCTCTAGCTTTCATTCTCCAGCGGAGTCACCGGATCAATAAACGGCCAAGTCAACATCCCCAGCACGTAAACCGCCGCCATGATCGAGATGAACAGGTTCCAATCGTTGTTCGTGTTGCGAAGGATGAGTCCCCCCATCACCGGAGCCACAAACCCGGCGATATTCCCCATCATGTTCATCGATCCCGACAAGGTCCCAGCGTACTTGCCCCCCACGTCCATGCACGCGCCCCATGCATTCGGCATCACCAAGTCGTTACAGAAGCTCGACAGCCCCAACCCGACCATCGCCCACAGCGGATCCTTCACCTGAATCGCGATAAACATCATCACCGCCGCCCCACCGAAGCCAAACGTCGAAATCGTCCGCCGCGACTTGCCAATGTTGTTCCACCGCTTCGATAGCTTCGTCGACAGAAACCCGCACGTCAACGACCCCAAGCCGCCCAGAAACAGCGGCAGAATCGCGTAGTAGCCGCTCGTCATCCGGTCCACGCCGTGATACTCCTGCAAGTACGTCGGTAGCCACGTCGGGTAAAAATACCAAGGGAAACTCAACAGGAAATACTGCAACCACAGGAGCCATACACTCTTCGACGTCAGCATTTTCCCCCACGGCACATCACCATGGCCGGACGAAGGATGCGCCGTCGCCGCAATCAACTTTCGCTCCGCCGCGTTCACTTCCGGATGCTCCTGCGGATTATCCCGGAACCAGCGATAAAAGAAGAACGCCCACACGCTCCCAATCACGCCAAACGCCGTAAACGCCATCCGCCAATCCATTACCTTAAAAATCCAGTTCACCAGCGGCGGCGTAAACGCCCCGCCCCACCGCGCCGCCATCCACAGAATTCCCTGCGCCCGCACCCGCTCTTCCAGCGGCAACCAAGTCGAAAACGCCTTCGTGATGTTCGGAAAACAACCCGCTTCGCCCGCCCCAAAAAGAAAACGCGTCGCCAGCATCGACGGGTAGTTAAACATCCATCCCGTCGCCGCCGTAAAAAAACTCCACCAAATCACGATCCGCATCAACACCTTTCGCGGACCCATCCAGTCGCCTAACCACCCGCCCGGAATCTCAAACAGCGCGTAGGCCACCGCAAAGGCCCCAAACACGTATCCCATCTGAGCCTTGTCCAGGCCCAAATCTTTCGATATCTCGGGCGCGGCCATAGATATGCAAACACGGTCGATATAAGCCAGAATCGCCAGCGTCACCGCAAACCAAATCACCTTCCGTCTGGCGTTGCTCGCGGGTATCGCGGTTTCCCGCGGAGTTTGTGCTGTGGGTTGCATCAATTACGCCTCCGTTCCTTGATCTCCTCCCTCGTAGAACAATCGAGAGAAGAAATAACAGACAAGAGCACAATCTTATCAGTGATCCGGGTAGCTTTTTTTTCAAAAGCAGTTTATAACAAATGAATATGAATGGCGGTGCGAAGTTCTCGAGCGGTAGAAGTGAATAAACGGTTCGGCCTCGTCCTGGTCCTAACGGCTTTCGGCGTCTACGCGGCGGTGAACCTCACCGGACCGCAAGGCGTCTCCGCGCTCTTCGGCAAGTGGAATGAGCTCGAAAAACTCCAACGCGAAAACGCCGCCCTCGCCGGCAAACTCGAAGAACGCAAAGAAAAGCTCCGCATTCTCCAAGGAAGCGCCGCCCAGCAGGAACTCGAAATCCGTCGCAAGTTGAAACGCCTCAAAAAGGGCGAAACCATCTACGACGTGCCTGACCCCGAGCCCCAGCCGGAAACGAAGAAGTAGCTTAGTTCGTCAACTGCCGCCAAGCGTCGTCAAACAGCGTCTGCGTCGCCTCCGCCGTACGTGCCTCCACCGCCAACCGCGGCACCGGGTCCGTGTTCGAACCCCGCACATGCGGCCACCGATCCGCCCAGCTCAGCTTCAACCCATCCATCCGGTTCGTCTCCGCATCCCGAAAACCTTCTTCCAGACTCTGCATCAGCGCCCCCTATCGCCGCCCCCACCGGCGTCCGATACACCATCCTCCAGCAACGCCGTACTCGACAAATCCGCAATCACCAACTTCCCCGCGCTCGAAGGCAGCAAATGGTCGGCCAGCATCGGCAAAATTAGCTCCTCGCTGATTCCCCGCCCCTGCTCGTCCGCCAGCGCCACCCGGTCCGCATCCATATCAAACAGAAACCCCGCATCGGCCCCCAGCGGCTTCATCAACGGACCCAACTGAACTCCGCAATACTCGCACTCGTATTCGGCGTGTGCGCCACCGCCCGCCCATCCACCCGTTCGTTCATCAGACGGATCTTCCCCCCGGAACCGAACATTATTCTAGCCGCTAAATCTCTGATTCAGTTAGGGTTGTGGCTGGCCGTCGGCTCTTGTCCGCCTGACTACGTTTTACCTGGTAGGCAGGCTGACT
>Ga0114966_10003984_pt1 | contig 12751 bp, 14 predicted proteins | sample M_130207_XF_Meta_FD_87029 | JGI IMG/M metagenome (GOLD analysis project Ga0114966, IMG submission 87029) | Freshwater microbial communities from Lake Montjoie, Canada to study carbon cycling - M_130207_XF_MetaG | ecosystem: Environmental > Aquatic > Freshwater > Lake | place: Lake Montjoie...
AGCAAAGAAGTATATTATGGTGTTTCCCTTTGGCAGCAATACTTCATGTGCTTTACATTATAATGGCTGGTTTTCTAGGAATGACAAAAACCTACAAATGGAAAGGAAGAATAGTTAAATAACGGAAACTTTATGAGAGAAAAAGAATCTTATAGTAATCAGGTATGGCTGAGACTTAAAAAAAATAAGCTTGCCATGTCGGGACTTGCGGTGATTTTTATTACACTATTTATTGCTCTATTTGCCTATCAATTGGCGCCAGATAAAAGCCCAAATGCTAACCTTCAAACGCTAGAAATACAATCAAAAAAACCAGGATATATACAACTGTTTTTATGCTTTAAAGATAGCAGTGAAGAAAATAAAAATACTTTAAAGTCTCTCTTATGGGGGAAACCAGATACTGATATGCGTATCCCAATAAATTCATACGAGATTACAGGCAACAATATAATGGTTGAGAGATTTATTGATGAAGACACTGCACTTGTTCAAACATATTCAATATCAAATAATGAAAACAAAACTGAAACAACAGCTTACCATATAATTAAAAAAAGCTACCTACTAGGAACAGATGGATTTGGCCGAGATATATTAAGCAGACTTATTGTTGGAAGCCGAGTGAGTATGGCTGTAGGATTCATTGGTGTAATTATTTCCTTACTTATTGGGCTGATACTAGGAATGCTTGCGAGTTATTACAGAGGAAAAACGGATGCCATTATTTCTTGGATAATAAATGTAAGTTGGAGTATACCTACTCTATTACTTGCATTCGCTATAACTATGATACTTGGAAAAGGAATGTTTCAAATCTTCCTTGCTATTGGATTAACGATGTGGGTGGGTGTTGCCAGAATTGTAAGAGGCCAAGTATTATCAATAAAAGAACAAGAATATGTAGAAGCAGCAAGAGCACTAGGATTTTCTGATATTCGAATTCTATTGCGTCATATCTTACCTAACATAACAGGACCATTACTTGTAATAGCCGCTAGCAATTTTGCAACAGCAATTATTCTTGAAGCAGGTTTAAGTTTTCTTGGAATTGGATTACAGCCCCCTGCTCCAAGCTGGGGATTAATGATAAGAGAGAATTATAACTTTATTATCACAGGAAATCCTATGCCAGCATTAATACCAGGATTTGCCATTATGCTACTTGTTTTGTCTTTTAATATTTTGGGCAATGGATTGAGAGATGCTACAGATATCAAAAATTGATTTAGAGTAGCCACGTTTTATATAATTATATCATAACTACTTGTTAATCATAATATTATGTGTCATGTCTGTTTGTAGAGATAAACAGAATAAAGTATGTTACAGTTTATCAAAATAGACCTGTAAGCAATTAAGTGTTTTTCCTCAGCAACTTGATTTTACCTTTGCGGCATGGGTCAGAAAAAACTCCTTCGTTTTAACCAGATCAAATCTTTTTCAAATGTGCTAGAATATCCAAAGGGTATGGCAGGAAAATGGAATGAATTCTTTGGTAATAATAATGATATCGTTCTTGAGCTAGCCTGTGGTCGTGGAGAATATACTGTTGGATTATCAGCGCTTCATCCCAACAAAAACTTTATAGGTATAGATGTAAAAGGAAACAGAATGTATATGGGGGCTAAAAAGGCTCTAGATGCTAATCAAAAAAATGCAGCTTTTTTAAGAACTCAAATTGAAATGATAACTGAGTACTTTACTCCAGGTGAGGTTTCGGAAATGTGGATTACCTTTCCCGATCCTCAAGTTCGCACGTCAAAAGCTAAAAAAAGACTAACACACCCTCGATTTCTTAAGTTATATCATAAAATTCTGAAACCAAAAGGAGTCATTCATCTTAAAACAGACTCTCCAGATCTTTTTAACTTTACTAAACTGGTAATTAATCTTTTGGGACTAGCCCTTGTTTCCGCATCAGAAGATGTATATGGTCAACCCTCTATTTCACCAGAATTAAAAATAAAAACGCATTACGAAGGTCTTGATATTGCAAATAGTAAAAAGATATTTTACTTATGTTTTCAACTCCCTGATCAAATACCAGATAAAGAAAATGAACTAAAAATGATACTGCAATCATTGCCTTCAAATGAAAAAGCTTAAAAAAAATAAAATACAAAATCAAAAAATTAAGGAATACTCATTCTTTGAAGATGTATTTGAGGTGGTTAGACAGATTCCAAAAGGAAAAGTAAGCACCTATGGAGCTATTGCAGCATATCTAGGAACAAAAATGAGTGCGAGAATGGTAGGTTGGGCTATGAACAGTTCTCATAATGTAAAACCTCGGGTACCTGCTCAGCGTGTAGTGAATAGAAATGGCATGCTTACAGGAAAAAATCATTTTGAAACAGTCACACAAATGGAAGAATTGCTAAAGAAAGAAGGAATTGAAATAAAAAATGACACTGTTCAAAATTTCAATAACAAATTTTGGGACCCTTCAAACAATCTGCTCTAAATATTACTTAGCTATAATAAGGGTTAATGATAACATATACAAGCACTCCCGTTACTGCAACATAAAACCAAATAGGCCAGGTAATACGAGCAAGTTTTTTATGTGCATCATATTCTCCAATAAGTGAACGATAAGCGGTAAATAATATAAATGGAAGAATAATTCCTGCAAGTGGAATATGAGTAAGCAAAATAAAGTAATATAGTGTTCGCATAGAACTAACGGCAGATAACTCCTCTCCGCTAACTAATCCATCATGATTAATATCACCGTATCGAGTATCGCCAGCTAATAAATGGTGTGCTATATAGCTTAATAAAAAAAGAACCGATAAAAGAATAGCTGCCATCATTAACTTTTTATGTAAAACAAAGTTTTTTTGTTTTACTGCTAAAAGCCCAGCTACCAGTAGAATTGCTACTAAAGAATTAATTAAAGCATTAATAAGAGCAAATACATGCACATTAAAAGGAAGGCTAATATCGATTGTAACCTTACTAAGAATAACAACTGCTGCAAAAACTATAATTGAAACTGCAAAAATAAATATACGCGCAGTTTTATCATTTTTTTTGAGAGCAGGTATTAAATTGATCTCATTCATTGTTTTCTTTTTTTCTTTTTTGTTCAAGAAATATCATTATTATAAATACTATTCCTATCCCAATAAAAATAATCGGTAAAATAGGAATAAACAGTGCAAATATTGATGGCTGTGTTTTATCCTTCTCTAGCATGAGTAAAGGAATATCGGAGGCTAGACGTGCCATTTTTAAGGTATCAAACCCATTATACCAACCTCTTATAACATGTCGAGAATCAAGCAAAAAGAAATTTTCGGTATGGATGAAGGCGGTGTCTACACCCGAATCTGCTATACTTGCTTTCATTTCCTGCAGGGCAAACTCATATGTTTCTTTTTTATCCGCTCTTACAAACCACCAAGAATCGTGATTGATCTTAAACTTGTCAGCATATTTTCTTAAAGCTTCGGTAGAGTCGTGCTCGGGATCAACCGAAACAGAAATAAATTGAACAAGAGTATCATTATTACCTCTGAATGAATACTGAAGCTTTTTCATACTCTTGGTAAGTGCAGGGCAAATGCTAGGACATTTTGTAAAGAAGAAGTTGATAACAATAGCGCGATTTTTTATATCAGCAAGTGACACTTCTTTTCCAAACTGATTGGTAAAAACAGGCCCCTTTACTTTATGCCATATTGTATCAAAACTTTGTTTGCCATTTTTTTTAATAACAGAAACGCTATCATAAAAATATCTATGAGGCATAGATACGGCTCTAGTACTGTAATATTCTACAATCCAATAACTGACTAAAGGAAGTAAAATAGCCAGCATCAAAGCAAGTATGGCTTTTTTATTCACCCTATTAATATTAAATGATAAATAAGGATGTGATATCCAGAATAAATAAAGGAAGTAAAGCTAATAATCACTTTTGATGAGCAGGAGTTACCTGTTCAGTCTTTACACTTCCAGCTCTTGTATTGCGAAGTTTTTTCCAACTATCACCATCCCAAAGAAAAGCAGTAATAAACCAAAGAAATAAACAGAGGGGCACAACTATTGTCATGATAAGGTTTCTTACTTCGTCACCAAGATGCATAAAAATAGAAACGATATAATAGGCTTTTGCAAGTGTAAGAATGCATACCATTCCTTTGAAGAATAAAACAAGCATTTCACTTGGATGTTCTCCTTTATGGATATTATAGATAGCAAGGCCAATACCAAGCTCAATGAAGGTAATCACAGAAAGTAACCAGAAGGTATTCCAAATTCTTTTTGTGCTTTCACCTGCAACAGGAGCAAATGTAATTTCGGGAGAAGAAACGTGCGTACTCATGATTTTTTATATTGCTATAATTAAATAAGATAAAAACAAAGGAACACAAACACCCAAACCAAATCCACAAAGTGCCAGTACAATCCTGCCTTTTCAATCATTTCATAATGACCTCTCTGCTCAAAATGTCCAAGCCTTGTTTTAATAAGCATTACTATATTAATAATAACTCCACTAAAAACATGGAAACCGTGGAAACCAGTGATTCCGAAGAAATATCCACCAAAGGCAATAGGTCCAGGTGTGGCTACTTCTTGTCCATTAAACATCACTTCGTGACCCCAAGGATTTTTGGTAACTGTAGTACCCCAATGTTCAATATGTCCATTTACAAGTACGGCATGATCTCCGGTGATAAGATGCGTCCACTCCCATGCCTGACAGCCTAGAAATGCAAGACCACCAATAATAGTAAGAATCATATACTTTTCTACTCCCTTTCTGTTCATATGGTGGCCTTCGTGTACAGCAAGCACCATAGTAACAGAACTGAAAATTAGAATAAAGGTCATAAGACTCACAAATGCCAAAGGAAGGTTGGCATGGCCCATAAAAGGAAAAGCATTAAATACATGGTTAGGATCTGCCCAATAATTAACACTGAAACGAATAGTGCCATAACTAATAAGGAATGCTCCAAAAGTGAAGGCATCGCTCATCAGAAAATACCACATCATCACTTTTCCGTAGCTTGAATTAAAGGGACTCTTTCCTCCGGTCCACCATTTTGTTCCCGCCGGTATTGAAGTACTTGACATATAAAGTTGTGTTCTTTTAAAATTTTTAATTAGCGAATCATTATTAAAAATACCAGCAAGTAAATCCATAATAGACCAACAAAGTGCCAGTAAGTATTAACAAGTTCCACCGGAACAATACTGTAATTCTTTTCTTTAATACTAAAGCCTCTTAGCAACATGTAAAGAAGTGCAATAATACCTCCTAATACGTGTGCAGCATGTAATCCCACAATCACATACAGGAAAGAATAAGATACGCTCGCCTGAAGTGTAATACCATTGCGCCACAACTCAGTAAAACCCAAAACCTGCAAACCAATAAAAACAAATCCGAGCAATAGAGTAAAGCCCAGCATCATTCTATAACGTTGCATTAAACGATCCCTGAAGTTTTTCAATGCAATAAGCATTGTTAAACTGCTAAGGAGCATGGCAGCAGTACTATACCAAAAAATAACAGGTAATTCAAAGGTTACCCATCCTGCCTGACTGCGCTTAACAATATATGCACTGGTAAGCCCCGCAAACATCATCACAATACTTCCTATACCGAGCCACAAATTAAATTTGTGCGGATGTATTTTTTTTCTCTCTCTAGGTAACGCTCCAACCATATATTTCAATTCAACAAAAAACTATGTTATTGATATTTCTTTTTTAATAAAATATTGCGAAGTGCTTTCAGTATCTATTTTTTGTCTGTTGCTATATAAACTCAGCAATACAATCATTAGATAAAAATAGGAGCTGAACATTACAAGCCTCGCACTAGGTATATCCATTTTTACAAACAACCTAACGCTTGTTACCACCATCCACAGATTACAAAACAACAGTATCCAAAAGCTTACTATGCCACTCATATGAAAATAGTAAGGTAACATACCAACAGGAATCATCACGATACTGTACATCACCGTTTGTAAAGCGGTAAATTTAGTAGGTCCTTTATCGCTGGGCAATAATTTAAACCCTGCTTTGCTATAATCGGTATGTGCTACCCAGGCAATAGCCCAAAAATGTGGAAACTGCCAAAGAAATTGGATAAAAAACAATATCCAACCCCCAATACTAAATGAACCAGTAGCAGCCACCCATCCTATTAAACAAGGCAAGGCGCCAGGAACTGCTCCAACTAATACAGCTATCGAGTTTACTTTCTTTAGGGGTGTATAAATAAATCCATAAAGAAACAAACTACCAAGACTAAGCATGGCACATTCGAAGTTGAAGAAATACCACATCATGCCTACGCCCATTGCTCCTGTAATCAAAGCAAAAAGAGTAGCATGAATTGCGCTCATTCTTCCAGAAGCTACCGGCCGGCTAGATGTTCTTTTCATCAAAGCATCGGTTTTCTTCTCAAGAATCTGGTTTATGGTATTTGCTGATCCAGTAACCAACATACCCGCAACAAAAAGTAAAAGAACTGACGATAGTTTAGAACGTACAAAAATAAGTTCGTTCGGTGCTATCAAAAAAGCTATCACTGTGCTAAACACTACTAAAAAGCTCAGTGTAAACTTAATCAGCTGAAAATAATCCTTAATCCTGCTGACCAGTTTGAATGATGCTGAATCTGTTATGGTACGCTTTTCTATCATAAAACCTCTAATTCCTTTCGTCTTTAGCAAGCTACACTATAACAGTTGTTATCAATGTTGACTTTCGTTCGGACCTACCGGAACGGTTTGATCAATAAAATCTTGTCCATCCTTTGAATAATCATAAGGCCAACGATGCACCTCAGGAATATCCCCAGGCCAGTTTCCGTGTCCCGGCCTAATTGGAGTTGTCCATTCAAGAGTAGTAGCACCCCATGGATTCGAGTCGCGAACTTTCCTTCCTTTCCAAATACTATAGAAAAAGTTGAATACAAATAACAGTTGTACTGCAAAAACAACCATTGCAACCATGCTGATGAATTCGTTCAAGCCACCAAACATTTTGAAAGATTCCCAATTAGAAAAATCATAATAACGACGTGGCATACCCGCAAGACCTTCATAATGCATAGGCCAAAAAATAAGATAGGCCCCTGCTATTGTAGTCCAGAAATGTATGTAACCAAGTGTATTATTAAGATAACGTCCAAACATTTTTGGATACCAGTGGTAAATACCAGCGAACATTCCAAAGAAAGAAGCTACTCCCATTACAATGTGAAAGTGTGCTACTACAAAGTAAGTATCATGCAAATGGATATCAAGTGCTGAGTTACCAAGGAAAATACCTGTTAATCCACCACTAATAAATAAACTTACAAAACCAATAGCAAATAACATGGCGGGAGTAAATCGTATACTACCTCTCCATAAAGTTGTGAGCCAGTTAAATACTTTAATTGCAGAAGGTACAGCAATAAGAAGTGTTAATAATACAAACACCCCTCCTAGTAATGGATTCAATCCTGTTACAAACATATGATGCGCCCACACAAGGAATGCAAGTATTGTAATTGCAAAAAGAGATCCTACCATCGCCATATAACCAAAGATTGGCTTTCTGCTATTTACAGAAAGAATCTCTGACGACATACCCATTGCTGGTAATAGGATAATGTAAACCTCTGGATGGCCTAGGAACCAGAATAAATGTTGGAAGAGGATTGCGCTTCCTCCTTCATTAGGTAATATTTTTCCTGCAACAACAATATCACTTAAGAAAAAACTTGTACCTAAGTTGCGATCAAATAACAACAAAATAGCACCTGATAATAATACAGGGAAAGATAACACTCCTAATACTGCCGTAAAGAAAAGAGCCCAAATTGTTAGCGGCATACGGGTCATACTCATTCCTTTGGTACGCATATTTAGAATGGTAGTAATATAATTAAGGCCACCTAAAAGTGATGATACAACAAATAGTGCCATACTCACTAGCCAAAGATCCATTCCTATTTTACTTCCAGATGAAGCATCCCCTAAGGCACTCAAAGGGGGATAAATCGTCCATCCACCACTTGCAGGGCCTGTTTGAACAAAAAGAGAAGAAATCATTACTACTGAAGCAAGAAAGAAAAACCAATAGCTCAACATGTTTAAAAAGGGAGAAGCCATATCACGAGCTCCAATTTGAAGTGGAATTAAAAAGTTTGCAAATGTTCCGCTTAGTCCTGCAGTAAGTACAAAGAATACAAGCACGGTTCCGTGCATAGTAACAAGAGCATAATAAAATTCAGGTTGAATCTTTCCTCCCTTAGCCCAGTGGCCAAATAAATCTTCAAGAATAGGAAAGCTAGCATTGGGATAACCTAATTGCAAACGGAATACTACCGAAAACAACCCTCCAATAAATGCCCAAATAATTCCAGTTACAAGAAATTGCTTCGCAATCGTTTTGTGATCCTGGCTAAAAATATACTTTGTAATAAAAGTATCATGATGATGTTCATGATGAACATCATGAGTGCCATGTGCTGCTGATTCAGTTAAAGTGGATGCGCTGCTCATATCTTAATATAATTAGTTAGTTTATTTTATTTGTGCAATCGGTGCTTTTGACATAGAGTCTGGGGTCGCTGTATTTTTTGTGTTATCAGGAAAAAGCGTTCCATACTCAGGCTTCTGCTCTTTTAACCAAGACGCATAAGCCGCTGGTTCTTCTACAATAATAATTCCACGCATAGTGAAGTGACCCTTTCCACACATCTGATCACAACTTAGCTCATATACAAAATTTGGATTGCCAGTAATTTTTCTCATTTCTTCTGTAGTATACTTAGGAGTAAACCACAGCGTTGTAGGAATTCCCGGTACAGCATCCATCTTCATACGAAAGTGAGACAACCCTACATCATGAATAACATCCATAGCATTAATCACAAGTTTTACAGGAGTACCTTTAGGAATATGCATTTCAGTAAGATGAATATCATCAATACTTGCTGAATCATTAAAATCAACACCAAGAGTATTTCCTGCAGGCTGATTATATAATTTATAACTTTTCTTACCTAACACTCCATCGTTTCCTGGATAGCGAAAATCCCATCCAAACTGATGACCCGTTACCTCTACAACAATTGCATTACTTGGAGGATCGCTGGTAAAAATGAACCAGTATTTAAGACCAAAGGCTACTAACACAGTTAGAAATATTGCAGGAACAGTTGTCCAAAGTAGTTCTAGCTTATTATTATGAGGAAAATAAAAAGCTCTTGTATTGTCCTTTTCTTGATATTTAAATCCAAAATAAAATAGAATAATCTGAGTAATAATAAAAACCACACCCGTTACTGCAATAGTAATCCACAACATGGTATCTATCTTTTCACCCTCAACAGATGCAGAACCTTGTGGGAAAAGTGTTTTTCCATAATAAAGTTCATTGCAATACCAAGCGCCAAGAAGGCCAAGTACCAAAAAGACCATCATCAAAAAGCCATTTATCCTATTATTCTGCTTGCGCGACTTTTCCTGCCCTTTTAATACACTTACATATTCGCTGGCCTTTGCAATCTGAAAGATTACCACAAATATCATTACCAAGATGGCTACTAAGAAGAAATCTGTCATTGTCTGATATTTTTCTCCTGCATTTGCAGGAAGTATTTTACTTCTTTTTTATTAATTAGGGCCACAGGCCCTTTTTTCTATTTATGTATGATGTATCATGCTCTCTTTTAGGAAAGGATGATTTTTTGCTAATAATGAATTGTTTGATAAATACCTACCCGCTCCCCACATAATAATACCAATGAACAAAGCAGCAATACCAAAATCAAATAAATTCATCTCAGGATGAGCGCCCATGGTACCTGGCATTACCATTTGATAAAAATCAATCCAGTGACCAAAAATAATCAACACACCCATAAAGGTCATTACCGTCCAGCTTCTCTTAGCTCCACGCATCATCAATATCAATAAGGGACAAAGGAAATTCACAATCAGGTTAAAGAAAAATATTCCACTATAAGGACCCGACTTGGTTGCTGTACCAATACGTTCGATGAAGTATTTCGTTTCTTCAGGTTGATTACTATACCAAATCAACATATACTGAGAGAACCATAGATAAGTCCAAAACACAGAAAAAGCAAACATGAACTTTCCAACATCATGTAAATGTTCTTCAGAAACGTACTCTAGTTGATCTTGATTTTTTAAATAAATGAGAAACAATGCAACCAATGACATGCCTGATACAAATGTGCTTGCAAAAGTGTACCAGCTAAACATGGTGCTGTACCAATGTGCATCTATACTCATGATCCACAACCAAGGGATAGTAGATGCAACTGTAAGTGCAAAGAAAACAATGAAAAGTGATGCCCAAACAGTATTTTTCCAAATCCATTTTTTTCCGTTTTCATAATCCATTGGGCCATCCTTATCAGACTGCAAACTCATTTGTCTCATCTTACGACCAAGTAATGACCACAAGCCTATTGTAATAATTGACCATGTTGTAAAAAATACAGGATTAAGAAATCCTTTTTTACCAAAAAGAATTTTATCGTTTGCAACAGCTTCTTTGTCGAGCCAGTGATATATATCTGTGTGACCACCCCAAACAATAGCCATCAATACAATAAGAGTAATAGTTCCAATCAAGGGCACAACACTTGAAATTGCTTCAGGTATCCTCCTTAAAGCAACCTGCCATCCGCCCATAGCCATTGTTGTTATACAAAGAAAAAACATAGATGCATTTACTACTAACAACCAAAACACACTGTTCTGAAGCAATACTGCCCAAAAGCGTGTTGAAGAAGCGTTAGTTCCATGTCCACCATGTTCAAAAGGATGAAGGAACACTAGTCCATATAATAATGCAATCATACCGGCTCCTATCAGGCCCCACATCCACTTTTTATATCCGGCCGGTAATTCAAATTGATGATTCATCTAAACTATTTTTTATACTATATAATATTAAATCTACTTAGCAGTACTATCGGTTGCAGCTTTAGCTGTTTCGGCTTTAGGCTGAAGTGTACGAATGTATTTAACAATCATCCACCTTTGTTTTCTGTCGAGCTGTGAAGCATAGCTTCCCATGTTATTCTTTCCATAAGTAATAGAATGGAACATCGTGCCATCAGCCATAGAAACATAAAGTGGCTGTGTAAGATTTGCTACTGCACCTATCTTACCACTGATGGGACCATTGCCAGCTCCTTTATCACCATGACAAACAGCACAATTGATATTAAAAAGTCTTTGTGTTTCAGCCAACTCAATTGCAGATAATGAATCAATAGGATTTATAACCATTGCACTCATTTTATATCCTGTAGTATCATTGGGCTGAGTATAAGGAAAAAGTTCCCCACGTTTAATCGTTCCTACAACAGGCTTGCCACCATAGTATATATTATTTCCTCCTCTTTTAGAGTCATCGGTAGTAAACTTAGTTGAATCTCTCATGGCATAGGTTTCATAAGCACGGCTATAGGTCATGTCCGGCATATAAATTCTGCCCGGCTGTTTATTATCCTTGCAGCCGGATATTGCAGATGCTATCACCAATACTATTATAATGATTTTGTTAGTCATTGCCCTTTTATCTCTTAATTAATAATATTAATATCCAGTTTCTTCTCTATATAACTTTTGTTCCCTGTCATACCTTCCAAGCCACCAACCTGTTTCTGCTGTTTGCACATTAACTTCTTTAGCACCTGCTTCTTGTAGCAACCGCTGTAAATCAGCATCATTCGTTTTATCAGTACACTCAATAGCCATTACAAAAAGATCATCAGTGGCACGATTATGAAAAACATGTTTTTTAACGAAAGGAGATAACTGGCAGAGATAGCAAAAAGTAAGTACCATGCCAATTGCCGAAAATAGAACCGTTAGCTCAAATGTAATAGGAATCCAAGCTGGTAAGGCAAAATGTGGTTTGCCTCCAATATTCAAAGGCCAGTCTTTTGTAAAAACCCAACTCATAAATGTAAGAGCGGTAGTAGTTCCCATAGAAGCATAAATAAAACCTGCAGTATGTATGCTAGTTTCACGCAAACCCATAGCATGGTCAAGACCATGAACAGGAAAGGGTGTATATATGTCATGGATTTTGTATCCTGACTTGCGAACATTTTTCACAGCAGGAAACAATACCTTTTCATCATCAAAGGCCCCTACAACAAATTTTTTAATTCCTCCAGCCATATTTATATCTTTTAATAATCAGCTTCCGTTGTTAACTAATACTATTAATGAGCGTGCTCTACTTCTTCAATATAAAATTTCTCTGCATCTGACTTTTCCATGTCAGTCATTTTCATTTTATAATTCTCACCGCTAGTTTTTAATATCGCTTTAATTTCAGCAACAGCAATCACAGGGAAATATTTAGCAAAAAGGAAGAAGCATGTAAAGAACAATCCAAAAGTTCCAAGATAAAATCCAATTTCATAAATACTTGGACTGTAATAGGTGCTCCAGCCAGATGGCAAATACTCACGATAAACTGAAGTAACAATAATTACAAAACGCTCATACCACATTCCAATATTCACAATAATGCTCATAAAGAAAGTAACGGTAATATTGCGACGCAGTTTGCGGCTCCAGAATAACTGAGGCGAAACAACATTACAAAACATCATCAACCAGTAACTCCAACCATAAGGGCTTGTAATATTTGCTCTATTTTGACTGAATGCATACCACTCATATGGATTCTGTCCGTACCATGCAATGAAAAGTTCTGTCAAATA
>Ga0114966_10003985_pt1 | contig 12749 bp, 13 predicted proteins | sample M_130207_XF_Meta_FD_87029 | JGI IMG/M metagenome (GOLD analysis project Ga0114966, IMG submission 87029) | Freshwater microbial communities from Lake Montjoie, Canada to study carbon cycling - M_130207_XF_MetaG | ecosystem: Environmental > Aquatic > Freshwater > Lake | place: Lake Montjoie...
AAAACAAGGAAGATGAAAAAGTAAGACCATCGTAGGTGAAATTCCTACTATTGATTTTACATTTTTTCTTATTTTTTGCCTAATAAAATGGGCGTTTTAAATGAGAAAAGGTGTAAAAAGTGGATCCAAATATTTTGCTTCACTTTTCTTTATTTCATTATAAAAAGTAAAATTATTAGTTTTGCTGAACTTTTTTAAAGTTGATTTATTTAAATGTTAATAAATACAAAAATTGATTCAAGTTTCCTAATATTTCATCGCGAATATTAAATAAGTCTGAATTACTCATGCTGTTTAAAGCTTTATTATTATCTAGACCAACTAAAAAGCTCTTAAAGGACACTATTTTTGATTTTAAACTTTCTTGAGAATTTAAATCAATGAGAGAAATAGATTTGTTGCTCATTAAATCTATTCTAGAACCAGTTTTACCTAAAAGAACCTCAATAAAACTATCAATATTTTCATTTAATTTTTCATATAATTCATCGGTTGCTTTGTGAGTAGCGTAGCTATGCGTTTTCCAATGAAATAATTTTACCATCATAAGCATTTCTAAAAAAACAACTGTTATTTGTTTTTGGAACGCACCTAGAGAAGAACTAGATTTTCTATTTTTACGCGAAATAGAATTGATAGAACGTTTTCTATAAGTTTTTGTCATTATATATATATATTAAATAAATTAATTAACCAACAATCATTATATTCTTGGAATAAATGTCTCTCCAAATGTATTCATTGCTTCTAATTTTTCTATTGTTTTTTCTAAATTAGATGACTTTAAATCCTTAAACAAATACTCCGTTCCTGGTGACACTTCATTTTTTTTAATTTGTTTATATACAGTATCAATTTTTTTCAATTTATTTGCAACTATTTCTTGTTGTGATTTTCTTATAATATCTTCATCTATTGTAAAATTTTCACATAAAAGTGAAACTACAAAATACAATATATATTTTCTTTTTTTATTACAACCACTAGTATATTTTAATGTAAATAAATTTAATAATGCGTTTACAATCTTCACTACTATTTTTGATCTTTTATTTGCTTCTTTTAAAAATATATCCCAAATTATCCATATTATATCCATTTGGTTTTTACTATCAACAGGTATTTGTGTTCTTCTCTCGCATTTGCATTTTTCCTTTCTATTTTTACAAATAGATTCAAACTCAATAATCCATTCAATCCAATAACAAGCACTAATAATATTTTTTCCATCAATTGATATATTGTATGCTAGTTCATTAATTGAAACAAATAACTCTTTCGGATCATCTTTCAAAAACACATCCTCTGCATATTTTACATTAGGTGCTTTAAATCTGTCTGTCATTTGAGTCATATCAAAATCCTCCTTTTTAATTTTAATATTATCAAAACTATGTTTTCTTTTAGCATCACATAATATACACATAATTTCACAAAATAAATGACGTATTTTAATACTATTTCTTAATCTCAATTCATTATTGACATATCCATTATTAACAAGATCTTTAAAATTATTAATTCTCAATTCAAGATAAATTGCTATTTTAGGATTTCCTAAATGTATGTATTTGCTGTAAAAAAACAAAATAATTTCCCACAATTCACTATAATGACCAGCACAAATTAATTCAGCACTCCAATAACATGCAGGTTCTATTTTAGATTTAGTTAAACTATTTAGCAATTCTTTTCGAACATCAGTTTTTTTAAAATTTGAAAACGATATTCCTTTAAAATCGCCTGGGCCTCTTATATCATTAATTTCGGAATCAGACATATAATAAAAATTATACAAAAAAAATAACAACAATACATATAGATGAAAAATATAGGTCCACTAAAATCAATTACAAAAATTTATAGTAAAATATCTAATTTTGGAAAAATATTATTATTTATTGCATTACTTTTAATTATTGTAGTATTTTTTAAATCTGTTGAATTGCCTAGTTTCAATAAAGAAGGGTTTCAATCACAAGAAAAATTTTTATTCAAAACAGGAGAAGATGTATATGACGATTTTTATGCAAATATTTATGATTATTTAGTTTTTAATACTATTAAAGATGCTTATGAAATTGGCGAAATTGTAAATCAAACTAGTCCAAATGAAGCTAGTGTAATTCTTGATGTAGGTTGTGGAACAGGTCATCACGTTGGCATGGTAAATGACAAAAATTTAAAAGTAGTTGGAATTGATATTTCTAAATCAATGATTGAAGAAGCAAAAAAAAATTATCCTGGATTAAATTTTAAAGTCGGTAATGTTTTAGATAGTTCTCAATTTAATAATAATATGTTTACTCATATTCTTTGTTTATATTTTACTATTTATTATTTCCCTGATAAAAGGCAATTTTTTGATAATTGTATGGATTGGTTAATGCCAGGTGGTTATTTAATTATACATTTAGTAAATAGAGACAAGTTTGACCCTATTTTACCGCCTGGAAACCCATTATATATTGTATCACCTCAAAAATATGCAAAAGAAAGAATTACTACAACTAAAATCACATTTAACGATTTTATTTACAATTCTGATTTTAAGTTAAATAAAGAAGCAAATATAGCTACATTTGATGAAAAATTTAAATTTAATGATGGTAAGGTTCGCAAACAAGAACAAAAATTATATATGGAAGATGAACAAGATATATTAACAATCACACAACAATGTGGTTTTATTTTGCAGGGTAAAATAGATTTAGTTCAATGTGCTTATGAGAATCAATATTTATATATTCTTGTAAAACCAAGTTAAAATATCAAAAATAATTAATTATTTAATAATATGATTGAATATTTATCATACATATTATTTTTTACAGTTGTAACATTGTTTCTTGTTTATATTTATATTAGGATCAAATATGGGTTTTGGGTAGTGCAACCAGTTTTTCACGTTTATGACTTTATTTATATATTTAAACCACCGGGAATAATTAATCATATGTTACCAGAAAAAAACAAATATACTAATTTTAAAAATGTAGATACGATTATCTTTAAAGAAGTATCTGAATTAAAACTAACAAGGTTTACAAATTTTGTTCGATCTAATTATTTACAAAATAAAGAAAATGTTTTCTCTCCCAAGTCAGAAAATATAATCCCTTATTTTAAAGGTCATAATGCAAATCCATTTATATCTTTTTATAATGAGGAGAATCTTATGATGGATATTAAAAAAGGCAATATGGTCGAAGATAAAAAAATAATTGGAATAATGACTTCGCGACCAATTCACATTCTTATTAATAATAGCGATAAAGACGCAAAGTTTGATGCATATTATGTGGATTACTTATGTGTTGATAAAATGTATAGAAAAAAAGGTATTGCTCCACAAATCATTCAAACACATGAATATAATCAAAGACACTTGAATAAAAATATTGTTGTTTCTTTGTTTAAGAGAGAAGACGAATTAACTGGAATTGTGCCATTGTGTTATTATTCAACTTATGGATTTTCTGTTAATAAATGGACTAAACCTGATGCTCTTCACCCATGTTATAAAATACTTGAAATAAATCCACAAAACTATCATTTTTTATTTGATTTTATTAAAAATAACAATAATAAATTTGATATTGTTATTAATACAGAAGTGACAAATATTATTGAACTTATTAAAACGAATAATATTTTTATTTATGTTATTTTATTGGATGACGAAATTATTTGCGCGTATTTTTTTAGGAAAACGTGCACTTTTATTGAAAAAAATATGGAAGTGTTAACCTGTTTTGCTTCTATAAATAATTGTGACGATAATATATTTATTCAAGGGTTTAAAATAAGTTTTTGGAAAATAGCAGCTGAAAAATATTTTGGATTTGCAGCAATTGAAGAAATTTCTCATAATAATATTATTATTGATAATTTAAAATTAAAAACGTCACCTTTAATAGTAAGCCCAACTGCTTATTTTTTTTATAATTTTGCATATCCAACTTTTAAATCAAATAAGGTTTTGATTATTAATTAAAATATAAACTATTTATACATTACTGAACATTTTATATTTATTTCAAATGATATTTTTGTTAAAATTAAATATAACCCACATATATTTATAATAATAATAAGCGATGTATAATTTAATAAATATAATTTATTTATAATTATATTTATATATTCATAATTAGTTTTCCATATATTGTATATTAATAATAACAAACACACATATAAACTGTTAAAATTATAATTGATTTCAGGCATTTTATTTTATTATTTATTATGGTATATCAATTAGTTTCAATTTTTATTATAATTAAATATTCATACAATCTTCACACATCTTACCTAGTTCAATATACTTTGCTTTTTGTTCTTTTCCAAGAGTTCTACATTTTCTGATTAATTTATTTGTCAAATTTAAATTTACCATGTCATCCTTTATGTTTTGAGGAGGAAGAAAAACTTGTGCATTATGTTCCAATAAAAATAGTTGATTCTTTTTATTATAAAATAACACTGGGTTTTCTTCTTCATCCATTTCTATTATACCACATGTGCAATAATCATTGTGCTCAACATCTTCTCCTTTTTTACATTTTGGATCAATAGCATCAATATCATTCATATAGTCGCTGAAAAATTCATTTGCTTCTTCTTTACTAGTAAATAAAAATACTTTTGGAGGATTAATTGTGATTGAGGTTAATCTTGTTTTTGTTTTTTCATCCTCATAATATTGAAAATCATAACATCCCTCATGTTTGCAATGTATAACCATATATTTTACCATTATATTATATTTATATAGCAAATATGGTTTAAATCGTTTAAACATATTTATTTTATTTTAAATTATAATTTAAATAACACATTCACTCCATTTATCAATCACTCCATTTATCAATCACTCCATTTATCGAACATATTTTCCCACTTTTGCAAACGAATCCACAATAAAAATAATAAATATTCCTAAAAATGAATACAATATTATTTCCTCAGTAACATTATTTGTTTTTTCATCTTGTTGGTCTTCTAAAAGGGATATCATATAATTTATTTTTTGCATTAACACATCTTGGTTCGGTGGTCCATTATTTTCTACATTATAATTTGCATTATGATACATTCTATTAACTGGGTTTCTAGTAGGAGCATATCCAGGTATCACTTTTTTATAATAATCATCAGCCGTTTTATTATCACCATAATTAGTATAATCATTTAAATCTAAATTATTTCCACCTTGATAGTTTGGTTGAGGAGCTCTTCCCAAAGTTCTAAACATTAAATCATTTTGATTTGTCATATTCATCATTTGTTCTGTGGTATTTGTTTTATTTACACCTGATGATTCGGGTTTTGGTGGAGGATTAAAATCTCCTAGATTCTTTTCATCATCATCTGTTTTTTGTTCACTATGAATTTTTTCTAAAACAGAATTTACTTTTTCTGTATCAAAGTTTTCTTTAGGATACTTTTTTTGTGTTTTATTATGTGTTTGCCTTTTTTTATTTAAATAATTGTCAGAATCATTATTATTACTTGAATTTTCATCAAATGGAGCAGCATACATTGCTAAAGACATTCTTAATAAAAATTTAGATAATAATTTGTTAAACAGACTGAAATTGTTTTATTATTTATTTATTTTTTAAAATAATTATATAACTTTATTTATATATGGATTTTAAGCTAGTAAGTAAAAATAATCTAGGGGGTGTTATCTCCCTATTACTTGTTATTTTGTTAAGCCAAGCCAAGTTTTTTAACTTTTTATTAGATACTGCTTTAGGAAGAGCTGTTTTAATTTTGTTTATTTTAGTTATAAGTTACACAAATAAAATTTTAGGTGTTGTTTCTGTTTTGTTTATTATAATTATGTTTAATAATAGCGATATTGGTTATATGGAAGGGTTTACCGCTCCTTCTTCATCTACATCTTCAAATAATACAAATAAAGATGGATCAACCACTACAAGCAATACTACAAATAAAGATGACACTACAACCACTACAACAGAACCTACTTTAACAGATGAACAAAAACAACAATTGTTATTAAAATTACAAGAAAAATCTAAGGATAGTTCTACTACTACAACTACAAGTTCTTCGTCTGTAGCTTCCGAAGGGTTTGATATTATCGGCACAGAAAATAGCATTAAAAGAGGCAAACAATCTAACTCTATACCCGTAAATAGTTATATGAAAAATTTCGATGATATTCAACCTTTTGGTGGTAGTTTTTCTGATTCATATTCTGCATTTTAATTTTTTTAGTATGTAATTATATATGAAATATTTTATTTATAATTGCATTTTTATTCTTATTATATTATTTTTTGCCTTTATTAACACTACATATGAGCATAAACAAGAACAAGAAGCATTTACACCCAAAATACGCGAATTGTATAGACCTTATGTAAGAAATGCACGTATTATTTCAGAAGGTTTTTATGAAAAAAATACATCAGATCTTTCTAATCTTTTTAGAAAATTTGGAATATTATAAACATTTTTAAAAAATATAATAATATAATATTTTAGTAATGAACTATCAGAATAATCAAAATAACCAATCGAATAATTTAAATAATTCGCAACTTGGAGGAAAACCTACTATTTTTACTCCTTTAATGAATGGATTAGCATACGTAAATCATCATATTATGTATTTAAACAATAGCAAATTTTTTGCTGGTATTATTATGATTCTTCTTAACGTTGGCTCCAAATTTATTACAATTCAATTTAGCAAATCAACTGAAGAATATATGAAATGGACTGTTAGTAAACAACTTTTAGTGTTTTCTATGGCTTGGATGGGTACTCGTGATATTTATACAGCACTTGGATTAACCGCTGTTTTTACTATTTTGTCCGAATATTTATTTAATGAAGAAAGTCATTTATGTATTGTCCCACACAAATATAGGGTTCTCGATAAATTAATTGACACGAATGATAATGGTGTTGTTAGTGATTTTGAACTATCTACAGCTATTGCAGTTTTAGAAAAGGCAAAAAAAGAAAAACAAAGAAAAGAACAAAAGCAAGCATTTTCAAAATTTGATTTTTACAAATATGATTATGACAAATAAAATAATATTATAAAATATAAATTATAAATTTTACTATAATATTATTTAGGTTTAAATATTCCACTCTCCATTAATATATTTAACGCTCTAGTGATTTCTTCTTCAGAACGCAATGGCATTCTTTTCTCTCTCGCTAAATCAATAAACAAATCAATATCACTTTCTTTTAAAGGGATATTATTTTTTTTTATTATTTGTTTTATCATTGTTGTTATTCTCATACATTTTCCTGTTTTCGGATTTATTATTTCATTTGCTTTACAGTGTGGAACAGCTAATACAGGAGGCGATATTTTTTTCATTGTTTTTGCTTTTGGTGATGATATCTTTTTTTCGGTTTTTGCTTTTGGCGGTGATACCTGTTTTGCATTTCTTGCTATATGTGCATCTAAGTGTGCATCTCTTACTTTTGTTAATATTGCATTTTCTATATTTTTTCTATCCTGCACAAATGGGATCATGGTCATTTTATCTTCATCTAATAAAGGACTTATATTTTCATTAAATTCATCATAATTTTGTAATATCTTTTTTTTCCATACAAATCTTCTAAAATTGTTATCTACCTTTTCTTTTTCCTTTCTATATTTACGTGTAGAATTGTTTGAAGTCATCATTTTAATCATATTTTTTATATTTTTCATTTCTGTTTTTGAATCAAAAGCAGGGTCTAGTTTGTGTATTTCTAATTCGATTAACAGATTTAATATAGATTGCGGTCTCTTTGATCTTATCCTATCCGAAACTTTGTCACTATTCGATAATTCAATAATCATACTTATTGTTACTTTTTCTTTAAAAAATATAGATAACATTTTTGTAAATTTTTCATAAATTATTCCAGAATAACCTCGTATAACTTTTTTTAAATAATCACTTGCGTTTTTTGTTTTAAATAATTTATCATATATATTGTCTAATAATAGAGAACTCGGTATTTCTGGATTTTTTAAACATAATTCGGTAAAAAACATTGACCACGCTACACAATAACCTCCTGGTTCTTGTTTTGTTTTTTTAAAAAGTGATATTGCTTCTAAATTTTGCATTCCTTGTAAATAAGGACACACATCATTTGATTTTGTATATTTAATAGGAGGCATTTTATGTCTACTTCTAATTAATTCTATATTAATCATTTTAACAAATAAATTAAATAATTTGTCTTTTGTTTTTTCAATATATCCTTCTGATTCTCTAAAATTATAAAATTTACCGTGGGGTTCAAAATGTTCTAACTCATTATTATTTTTTCTATATATTAAAACATTTGCATGATAACCATCCGATACTTTTATTTGTAGTGGAATAATAATTATTGATTTTCCTCTAATAATACAGTCTGCTACTTGACTTGCTACTTCATTAAAATATGCTTCCATAGATTCCATTTCTTTTGGCGTGTAATTAACTTTTATATCTATTGAAAAACCTAAACGTCTTCCTTTATTTTGCATACCTACATAACAATCTGATTTATACTTTTTTAATAAATATAAGTAAAATAGGGATTCTACATAGTCTGAACCTGCAAAATCAAAAATAGTTTCACCTTTTCTATTTAAATAATCTAACGAATGTTCTACACTTTTTGATAAATGTATTGGATTTACCATATTTATTTTTTCATCATGTGACATAATATTAATATATATACTATTAATATTAAATTTAGTTTTTGAATAGATTTTATTTATTTTTATTTTTATTAGTATATTTTATAGTTCTATTTCGTTTACCACCTTGTTGAGATATATATTTTCGCGTTCCATTATTTTGATTTGTGTTTAAATATGAATTATTATTTTTTGTTATACTATTTGTATTAGTTTTCGTATTTTCACTAGTTTTCAATGGTTGTTTTTGCGTTTTATTTTTTGAGTAATCATACACAGGAGGAATAACATATTTTTTACCAGTAAAATTTGAAAATGCCTTTCTTACTGAATTCCATTTTTGTCTGCATTTTGCATCACTTAATTGTTCTTCACTTAAACTAGTTCCTTTTTGTAATTCCATATCTATTGTTATATAATAGCATATTTTAGACGAATCTTTTTTCTCTTCACTTTTTTCAAAACGATTTGAACCTCCTTTTGAAGCAATATTTCTTTCTATTGTTTCAATTAATGTTACACTTTTATTTGAAGTAAAATAACTATTAAATAACGTTAAAAATTGTAATGTATTTTGATCATTTTCTCTTAAAATTACTTCAAATGAATTATTTATAGAATTAAATATATTTGGTAATAATTTAGCATCTAAATTGTTCCCATCTCTAGAAAAATATCTTGAACCATATATAAAAAATAAAATAAATATTGGTGGCAATAATATATAGTCATTATTAAATATAACATGTGTTTCCGAGCTGTTAACAAACCCTTTTGGATTTTTAGGGCTATTACTCGGAATTCTTGTTATATATGTAAATGTTATCAACTCATAATGATGCCCCGATTCATATAAAAATAAATATTTACTCCAATCATCACAACTATCTGTTGTTAATAAATTTCCGGATGATATTCTAAATTGTTCATTTAAATTATTTGCATCTGAATTATAATGTATAGTAATGATATTTATTTTTAATATATCACATAAAGCATTTAATGATTCTTCATCTCCCCAATATTCATTACTAAGTATATAATTTCTTAATTGTTCTCTATCATTTACATTAATTGAATTAATAAATGGAGCACTATAATCTAGTGTATTTACATTTGGAACAACTGTTGGTTTTATTACTAAAAAATTTGGTAATGATAAATATGTATTAGTTATTAAAGCTAAATAATCATTGTCAGTTAAATTAAAATTACTTGTCCCATAATCTCTTTCTGTTAATTCTTGCAAAAATCTGGTATTTAATCCGTCTTTATAAGCATCTACTATTACTTGTTTACCTTGTAAATTTCCTTTATCGCTAATTAAATACTCATATACTAATTCTCTTAGGTATGATTGGGTAAAATTTATTCTTCTTTTTCCATGTATGCCACTTGTAATTGAATTTCCTGGATATTTATGATTATAACAATTTATAGCTTCTGCAACTGCTATAAAAAAGCAATTACCACCTCCTTCATTTCTAGAAATGCGCATTCCTTTTATTAATTGTGTGTAAGCACTACGACTTAATGTATCCACTGTATAATCTATTGAAATAGTTGTTGAATTACTTAGATAAGTTCTTATTATTCGTTTTATTTCTTCATTCATACGTAAAAATATTTGATTTACCAAATTATAATATTTGTTGTCTCCAAAATAGGTTTGTAATAATGATGTTGATTGATATCTTCCACGAGGTATATTTAAAACACAATCTGGGGGACGTTCAATTATTGGTTTTGAAATAATTTGTAGTTCAGGTTTGTCATCATCTTTAATTTCTTCAATTTCAACACGTGGTGGAGCAGGTAGAGCAAGAATTGTAGGTGCAGGTGCTACTACAAGAGATGTAGTTGTAGGTGCTACTACAAGAGATGTAGATGCCGGTACAAGAGCTGTGGGTGTAGGTGCTACTACAAGAGATGTAGTTGTAGGTGCAAATTTTACAGAAGGTGTAAAGGTAGGCTTTGCAGCAGGAATTGATATTATAGGTGGCCCAGTATAACTAGGTCCACTAAGCAAAGTTGGCGTTATTTCTTGTAATTGCTTTTCACCAATTATTATTTCATCTTTAATAATATTTGCATACATTTGCGGATTTGTTATTTTACTTGTTTCAATTTCAATAGATTTTTGTTTTGTATCAACTCTCCAATCACCTTTTGTCCATTGTATATCAGCAATAGCATATGGTTCTTTATTAATATAAATAATACTTCCTATTGGAAAAATAGTATTTAACGTAACTATTATATTATTATCAACATATCCTTTATTAGTTGCTTCTTTTAATGTTTCTTCTTTTGTCATTCCGTGCGTATTAATTAAAGATTCAAATAATCCCTTATTAAAAAATTCAGAAATTCTTATTTTTTCGGGTATTTTGTCAATAATATTTTTATCTAATTTTACCAAAGGATTAAAACATACCTGATTTTTATCTTTATCCTTAATTGTCATACTTGAATTATATTTTATAGTTTGAAAACCTGGCACACTTGTATTTATATTTATTTTTAACTCATTTGGAATAATTTGACTAGTTGGGTTTGTTTGAAGAGTTGTGTTTGTTTGACTAGTTGGGTTTGTTTGAAGAGTTGGTTTTGCTTGAAGAGGTGGTTTTGCTATAGGAGCTGTTTTTGTGCTCATACTTATACTATTATTATATTATTATCATTTACTTTTAAAATAAAATTGAAAAAATATAATACTAAATATTATAAGTATAATAATAATACAAATATGAATAATCAATTACTTATCCAATTAGATAATTTAATAGAAGGAACTGTAATTAAACGTCCTTCCAAATTTATAAAATCACCCTATGTTGCAGATGTTATACCATTGGGTTCTGAAAACGAAGTTTTGGCTCATACTGCATCATTAGGTTGTTGTGGATTAGCTGATAAAAATGCTACTATTTTAATGTCTCTTGTTCCCCTTTCTAAAAAGAATTCTGACAAACTGAAGTGTAAATATAAAGTTTATCTTTCTCTTGTAAGAGAGAAGGAAACAGAAATTATTATTGGCATTCATCCAAAATTAGCAGAAGATATTACTGAATGTGCTTTGAAACAAAATTACTTATCTATTTTACAAAATGTTAAAACATATAGGAGAGAAACCGCCATATTTGTGGAAGGCAAAGTGGACTCACGATTTGATTTTAGCGGGATTGATGCAAATGGTGTGCCATTTATAATGGAAGTGAAAAATGTGCCACTTGCAGATTATGAAGATATTACGGCAAAAGACCGAAAAGGAAAATGTTACGATGATAGATCAGTAGATTCAAAAGTGGCTTATTTTCCTGACGGATATCGAAAAAAAAGTGTGGACCCAGTTAGTCCGAGGGCTCTAAAACATATACGAGAGCTTACTCTTATTAAGAAAGAATCAATTACACGTTGTATAATGTGCTATGTTATACAACGTACAGATGTAGACCGTTTTCAGCCATCTATTATTGACCCAAAATATAGGGAAGCTGTCAAATTAGCTATTGAAGCTGGTGTAGAAATAATTACAATGGTTATAAAATGGACGAAAGAAGGACAATCTTATTTTATTAGAGATGATTTGCCTTTCACTTCGTTCTAATGTCTTCTTGTTCTTTTAATAATTTGTTTTTTTGTTTTTCTTATATTTCTAGTTTTTTTAATAATCTTTATGTTTTTACGTGTTTTTCTATTTTTACGATTATTTTTATTTGTTCTGTATTTTCCACCAAAACTCTTCGCATATACTTGAATAGCTTGGCCTAAATTTTTTCGATTTTTTTGATTTTTTTGTAAGTCTGGTAATGTTACTATTCCTGTTTTTCTTTGTTGTTGAGATTCTATTTGTTGTCTTCTCTCTTCTTCACTTGGATAAGCTGCCTGTAATCCACTAGCTTGGCTTTGTTCAGGATTAATGGGCTTTCGTGATTTAAAACGATTACGTTGAGATTCTATTTGTTGTCTTCTCTCTTCTCCACTTGGATAAGCTGGTAGTAAACTATCTACAACATCATTTACCATATTCATAAAACCATACATGGACAAATTA
>Ga0114966_10003986_pt1 | contig 12749 bp, 10 predicted proteins | sample M_130207_XF_Meta_FD_87029 | JGI IMG/M metagenome (GOLD analysis project Ga0114966, IMG submission 87029) | Freshwater microbial communities from Lake Montjoie, Canada to study carbon cycling - M_130207_XF_MetaG | ecosystem: Environmental > Aquatic > Freshwater > Lake | place: Lake Montjoie...
CCGCGTGGTGTTCTGGCTCATTTTTGATGACATCGCCCCGGTGTCATCAGTTGTGAGGCAACGTATCAATTACGCCCGCACCCTGATTCCTCCTCCGGTGTCATTTCATTTGAGTCAATTCGGGCGGTTTAATGCAATTCGCTTGCAGCTCGCCGGCGGCCTCCTATGCTCCGCAGAATGAAATTTCAGCGTCTTCTTCTCCCGGCTTTGCTGGCCTTGCCGTTCTCCGTTTTCGCGGAGGCGAAAGTCCGGGTCTCGAGCTTCTCCACGATCCTCACGGAGATCGCGCAGCAGGTCGGCGGCGACCGCGTGGCGGTGACGGCGCATGTGAAGCCGGGCATCGATCCCCACGAATACGAGCCGAAGCCCGCGGACCTGAAAACGGTGAGCGAGGCGCACGTCGTCCTGCTTTCCGCGAAGCACATGGAGGGCTACGTCGGGAAGCTCAAGCAGAGCACCGGCACGAAGGGTGCGCTGGTCGAGGTGGGCGACGGTTTCGCTTCGCTGAAAATGAAGCCGGAGCCGGGGCACGAGGGTCACGGGCATGCGACGGATGAGGATCCGCACTGGTGGCACGGCCTCGGCAATATGGGCAAGGCGACGACGATCGTGCGCGAGGCCTTGAGCAAGGCCAGCCCGGCGGATGCGGCGGTTTTTTCCGCCAATGCGGCGAAGTATCAGACGCAGCTCGACGCGCTGCAAAAGTGGTCGCGGGCGGAGCTGGCAAAGCTGCCGCGCAATCAGCGGAAACTCGTGACCTCGCACGATGCGTTTCAGTATTTCGCGAAGGAGCATGGGTTCACGATTTACGCCATCGAGGGCTTCTCCAGCGCGGATCAGCCGTCGTCGAAAAAGGTCGCGGAGATCATCGCGACGATCAAAGCCCAGGGCGTGAAAGCGATTTTTTCGGAGAGCATCAAGAACCCGAAAGTGCTCAAGGAAATCACCCGCGAGACGGGCGCGAAACTGGGCGGCGAGTTGTATGCCGACGGGCTCGGGGAAGGTGCGGCGGCCACCTACGAAGGGATGTACCGGCACAACGTCACGACGCTGGTGAATGCGCTGAAGTAGATGCGCGGCTCCCCACTGCTGCGGGCGCTGCTCGCTTTTCTCGCGATCCTCGCGCTGGGCTGGCCGCTGGTGCGGCTGACGACCACAGCGGATGGGCCGCGCGAGCAGCCGCGGGTGGTGGCTGCGGTGGAGCAGGAGATCAGGCTGGGGCTGACCTTCACGCTGGTGCCGAAGTCGGTAAAGGTGCTGCACCTCGGGCAGGAAGTGTGGAGCGAAAGCGCGCCGACCGCGGAGCTGGAGCGCAAGCTGAAGCTGGCGTATCCCGCCGAGGGTGTGGACCTGCAGTTTGCCATCGAGTGGCCTGCCGACGCGCCGCTCGCGGCGATGCGTGCGAAGCTCACCGACCCGGTGGGCGACGTGCATGAAAAGAGCGTGTGGGGCACGGGGAGCACGGTGGAGGCAGTGACTTTTCCATGACGCTGCGCGCCTCTCTCAGCACGGCGCACGGGCTCGCGGTGAGCGATCTCACGGTGAGCTACAACCGCATCCCGGCGCTGCACCACATCGCGTTTGAAGTCGGCTGCGGGCAGTGCGTGGCGCTGCTCGGACCGAACGGCGCGGGCAAATCCACGCTGCTCAAGGCGCTCGCCGGCCTGCTCCCGCGCGAGACGGGGCGCATCGCGTTTCACGGGCGCGAGGTGCAGGGCGCGACCCAGGATTTTGCGTATCTCCCGCAGCGCGAGGCGATCGACTGGGACTTTCCCACCACGGTCCACGGGCTGGTGGAAATGGGGCGCTACCTGCGCGTCGGCTGGTGGCGCGGCTACGGACGCGAAGACGAGAAAGCGGTGGATGAAGCGATCGCGGCGATGCACCTCGGACCGCTCGCCCAGCGGCAGATCAGCGCGCTCTCCGGCGGGCAGCAGCAGCGCGCTTTCCTCGCCCGCGCGCTGGCCCAGCAGGCGCACGTCTTTTTGCTCGATGAACCTTTCACCGGCCTCGACAAACCGACGCAGGACAATCTCAAGCAGCTCCTCCGCGAGCTGCGCGATCAGGGCAAACTGATCATCGCCTCGCACCACGATCTCGCGAGCGTGCGCGAGCTTTTCGACCAGGCGATCCTGCTCAATGGCGAACTCATCGCCGCGGGCAGCGTCGGTGAAGTCTTCACCGACGCGAACCTCCGCAAGACCTACGACACGCCGACCTTCGCGGGCCCCGCGCCGCAGGAGCACCAGCACCACCACGGCCCCGCGCACCACTGACCGATGGACTGGCTCACCGAACCCTTTCAGCACGAATTCATGCGCCGCGTTTTGGTCGGCGGCGCGCTCATTGGCTTCACCAATGGCTTCCTCGGCGCGTTCGTCGTGCTTCGCCGCCTCGCGTTGATGGCCGATTCGCTTTCGCACTCGCTGTTGCCGGGCCTGGCCATCGGCTGGATTCTTGCGGGCGGGCTGGTGCCGAGCGCGCTGTTCGGCGGCGCGCTCTTTGCCGCGCTGACGGTGGCGCTCGGCGCGCAGTTGCTCGCCCGCAGCTCGCGGCTGAAGGAGGACACCGCGCTCGGCATTCTTTACACCGTCGCGTTTTCCGTCGGCATCGTGCTCATCGGTTTGTTCAAGGTTCGCGTCTCCCTGATGCACTGGCTTTTTGGAAACATTCTCGGCCTTTCCAATACCGACCTGTGGATGATCTGGGGGATCAGCCTCGTGGTCGTGCCGCTCCTCGCCGCGCTCCAGCGCCCGCTGCTGCTCACGCTCTTCGACCCCACGGTCGCGGCCAGTCAGGGCATCCGCGTGAACCTGCTGAACTTCGTGCTCATGACCTGCCTCGTGCTCACGATGATCGCTTCGCTCCAGGCCGTCGGGGTGATCATGCTGCTCGGGTTGCTCATCGCGCCGGCGGCCACGGTTTATCTGCTCTGCGATTCGTATCCGGCGATGCTTTGGGGCGGCGGGCTCATCGGGATGTTTGGGTCGTGCGTGGGGTTGCTGCTGTCCTATCGGCTCGATCTGCCTTCCGGGGCGTGCATCGTTCTGGTGCTCGGCGCAATTTTCTTCGCCGCCTACCTCTTCAGCCCGCGCTACGGCCTGGTGCGGCGGCTGCGGCGGGCGCGGCATTTTCACGAGGAAAGCCTCGCCCGCTGGCCGGGCGACGCGCCGGGCGGGGGCGGGGAAAAATCTCCGTAAGCGCTCGCCGCCGGCGACTCCGCAGTTTACACACACGGTCCCACCGTCCATTGAACGCACCCCATCATGGAATTTCTCTCTGACCTCGAATTCTGGAAGCGCTGGATTCGCATCGTCTTCATCGATCTCGCGCTCGCGGGCGACAACGCCGTGGTCATCGCCCTCGCGGTGCGCTCGCTGCCAGCGCGCGAGCAGTTCTACGGGCGGATTTTTGGGACCGGTGGCGCGGTGGCGTTGCGGCTGATTTTCGTCTTTCTGGTCACTTGGCTCATGCAGATTCCGCTTCTCCAGCTCGTCTGCGGGCTGCTGCTCATCTGGATCGCCGTCAAACTCGTCCGCCCGGCGCAGGAGAGTGAGGAAAAGGTGCGCTCCGGCGCCACCCTCAAGGAAGCCATCGGCGTGATCATCCTCGCCGACGTGGTGATGAGCTTGGACAACGTCATCGCCATCTCCGCCGCGGCCAATGGCGACCTCCGGCTGGTGGTTTTCGGGCTGCTGCTTTCCATCCCGCTGGTCGTCTGGGGCAGCGGGGTGCTGGCGAAAATGATGAACCGCTATCCGGCGATCATCTGGCTGGGCGGCGGGGTGCTGGGTTTTGTCGCGGCGGAACTGATCCACAAAGACCAATGGGTGGTGCAGACTTTCGGCGCGTCGCTGGCCGGTTTCTACCACGTCGTGCCCTACGTGCTGGGCATCGTCGTCATGGCTCTCGGCTGGTGGTGGGGCCGGGCGCGCGGGAGCGCAACGAACGAAGCCGCTTGAACCCGCTCGAAAAAAACCCGCTCGCCGCGATCGTCGAGCCCCCCCCCGAGCCGCGGCGACTCTCCGCGGACTTACGCGAGCTTTTGTGCGAAACCGCCGGGCGCTCGATGACGCTGGGCGAACTCGAGGACATCCTCAAAGGCCGCGGGTTCATGTTGTTTCTGCTGCTCATGGCGCTGCCTTTCGTCTTCCCGATTCCCATCCCGGGGCTCTCCGTGCCCTTTGGGATCGTCATCATGCTCATCGGCCTGCGCATCGCGCTGGGGCGCAAGCCTTCGCTGCCCGGCTTCGTCCTCGCCCGCAGAGTCCCGCAGGCCATGCTCGAAAAAACCCTCACCCTCGGGCTGAAGCTCGCGACGAGGCTCGAAAAGCTGGTCAAGCCGCGCATGCACTTTCTCCAGCGCTGGCCCGGCATGGTCAACCTCATCGGCCTCGGCATCGCCTCCGGCGGACTCCTCCTGTCGCTCCCGCTGCCCCCGCTCATCCCCTTTTCCAATACCATCCCCGCCGTCGCCGTGCTCTTCCTCACCGCCGGGCTCGTCGAGCGCGACGGGCTCCTCGTGCTCATCGGCCACGTCGTGAATATCGCGGCGTGGATCTACTTCAGCATTATGTTTGCCGCCGCCGGCCACGGCATCCACCTTTTGTGGGAGAAGTTCGGCCATTGAAAAAGCGGGTTGCCATGCCGGAACACCGCGATGTAGTTTCCGCCCACTTCATGAAAATCCTCCTCAGCATCTTCATCCTCACGCTGCTGTCCGGCAGTGCTTTCGCCGACATCCACGACCCCGCGATGAACGATTACGGGCCCACCCGCAAGCTCGCTCGCGGCCTGTCGAACATCGCCTTTGCCGGCGCGGAACTCATCTACGTCCCGACCGTAATGAACGAGCGCGAGGGCAATTCGACCGCGTGGTTCTACGGCACGTCGAAAGGCTTCGGCCGCTTTATGTATCGCATGACCATGGGCATCTACGAGGTCGCGACCCACCCGTTTGCCACCCACAAAGGATCCTTCCGCCCGCCGTATAAGAGCAACGTCCCGTGGGTTCACGGCGGCTTTGAAGAGTTTCCGCCGGAGCTGGGCTTTGAGACCCGCTACAATTACACCCGCTCCCAGGGCGGCTGGTAGAAATCCGCGCCTTTTCCGAATGAGGCTTCCGTTTCGCGACGGAAGCCTCTTTTTTTCCCATGACCCATTCTCAGCCCGTCCTTTCCTTGACCGTTCACGACATCGCCTTTGGCGGCAAAGGTGTGGCCCGCCATGACGGCAAGGTGCTTTTCGTTCCGTTCACCATTCCCGGCGAAACCGTCACCGCGCGCGTCGTCCGGCAGAAAAAGAACTTCGGCGAAGCCGAGTTGGTGGGGGTCGCAGAAGAGTCGCCTGATCGCGTCGCGCCGGCTTGCCCGTATTTCGGGAGCTGCGGCGGATGCAGCTACCAGCACATCGCCTACCCTCGGCAGCTCGCGATCAAGGCCGCGCAGGTCGAGCAAACCCTCCGGCGCGTGGGCAAACTCGCGCACGTCCCGATGCGCCCGATCATCCCCGCCCCGCACCCCCTCGGCTACCGCAACCGCATCCGCGTGCATGTCGCCAACGGCGTCACCGGATTTTTCGCCCACGGCGGCCACCACCTCGTGGACGTGGAGCAGTGCGCCCTCGCCGCGCCCGTGGTGAACAAAGCCCTGCGCGACCTCCGGCACGCCGGCGTCGGCGAGGGCGACTACTCGCTGCGCGCGAAAGGCGGCGGGCCGTATTTTGAGCAGACGAACCCCGAGGTGACCCGCGAACTCCTCGCGCTCGTGGAGGCCACCGCGCGCCGCGGGCAGGCGTTGCTTGTGGATGCGTATTGCGGGGCGGGCCTCTTCGCGAAAAAACTCGCCGCCCACTTTGAGACCGTCATCGGCATTGAAGAAAACGTCAGCGCCATCGAGAAAGCCCAGCGCGCCACCGCGCCGCACGAGCACTACCTTCAGGGCGATGTCGGCGCGCACCTCGGCGAAGTCCTCGCCGCGCACGACGCCGCCCGCACGACCGTCCTCCTCGACCCGCCCGCCACCGGCCTTGATGCCCGCGTGACCGACCTGCTCCTCGCCAATCTGCCGGCGGAAATCCTCTACGTTTCGTGCAACCCCGGCACGCTCGCCCGCGACCTCGCCGCGCTCAGCCGCAGCTACGACCTCGCCGCGGTCACGCCCCTCGACATGTTTCCCCAGACCGCCGAGATCGAAGTCCTCGCCCACCTCACGCTGCGCGACGCGCGCAGCGAAAAATTGTCATCCTGAGCGGAGCGGAGGCTTTGCGGAGCGCAGTCGAAGGACCGCTAACTCCCGGCGGGGGCGAAGGCGGTGGCTGGTGAGTGGAAAAAAAGGACGAATGTGGAATGTGGAATGACGAAGGAATGACGAAGCCGGAATGACGAAGGACGCGGCGAGTTGGTGCGCATTCGTCATTCGGATTTTTCCCGTCATTCGCCACTGCCCCGCCCGCCGCCTCCGCTCAGGATGAGGGAGGGGGGAAGCTGCGCGGCGGCGCGGGAATTCACCTTGACCGCTTCCGCCTGCACGCTTCTCTGCACACCTGCTTTTTTACCTCCAATTCCTACGCTCATGAAACGTCTCCTCACCTTCATCACCCTCCTCGCCGTCTCCGCCGTCGCGCAGGCGGAACCGCTCCGCGTCTTCATCCGCGCGGGGCAAAATAACCGCGGGCCGGAAGTCCACGCGCATCCGCGTTTCCTCGCGGAGTGGAAACCGCTGCTCGCCGAGCGCGGGATGAAGGTGGACGGCGCGCTCGACTGGCCGACGGCGGATCAACTCAAGGAGACCGACGTGATCGTGGCCTACGCCCAAGAGGGCGGCGACGCCACGCCGGAGCAGCAGACCGTGATCAATGCCTTCCTCAAGCGCGGCGGCGGCCTCGTGGTGCTGCACACGGCGGCGGTCTCGATGAAAGACCCGGCCTGGTGGCGCGAGGTGCTCGGCGGCGCGTGGAAGCCCGGCACGACCAAATGGAAGGAAGGCCCGATGGACCTCTACTACACCGAGAATCAATTCCTCGGCGGCGGGCATCCCATCACGAAGGGCGCGGCGAATTTCCATTTCGACGACGAGATTTACTACGACATGGACATGAAACCCGAGGCTCGCGTGCTCGCCACCAGCTACACGCCCTACGGACGCGGCGGCAAAGGCGGCGGCGGCAAGGCGCAGGTTTATGACGTGCAGGCGCAGATGTGGGTTTATGAAAATACGTGGGAGGGCGGCGCGAAACCGTACCGCGCGTTCGTCAGCATCCCCGGGCACCTGTTCAAGACCTTCGACCTGCCGCAGTATCGCGCGGTGCTCCTGCGCGGCATCGCGTGGGCCGGGAAACGCGACAACCTCGATGAGTTCGTGAAGAAGGAGGAACTCGCCGCGCTGACCTACCCGGCTGGGGGCCCTCAGCGCCCGGAGGAAACGCTCAAGAACCTCGAAATTCATCCCGACTTCACGCTCAAGCTCGTCGCCGCCGAACCGCTCATCAACAAGCCGATGAACTTTGACTGGGCGCCCGACGGTTCGCTGTGGGTCGCCGAGACCCCGGAGTATCCGAATGGCCGCCGCGGGATGCGCCCGGACTACCGCGGCAAGGAGTGGAAGGACCACGGCGGCATCGACCCGACGCCCGGCGTGCAGGAGCGCAAGGCGATCGACAAAATTTCCCGCCTCACGGACTCCGACGGCGACGGCGTGATGGATAAGAAGACGGTTTTTTACGAGGGCCTCGACCTCGTTACCGGCCTCGTTTTCTACAAGGACGGCGTGATCGTCACGCAGGCGCCGGACATCCTTTTCCTCCGCGACACCGACGGCGACGGCAAGTGCGACAAGGTCGAGAAGCTCTACACGGGCCTCGGCACCGGCGACACGCACGCGGTCATCAACAATCCGCGCTGGGGCTGGGACGGCTGGATCTACGCCACGCACGGTTACAGCGGCGGCAATGTGAAGAGCCCCGACGGCGAGAAGAGCTTTGGCAGCATCCGGAGCGGAGTCGTCCGCTTCAAACCGGACGGCTCGGCCTTTGAGCAATACAGCTCGAAGGGCGGCAACACCTGGGGCCTCCAGATCACGGGCGAAAACCGGGTGATGTGGACCCAGCCAACGAGCGGCACGCTGCTCAACGAGGTCGTGCTTCCCGAATCCGCGCTGGCGCGCGGAAAAGTGGGCCGCGCCGGGAGTTTTTACACCGTCATCGGCGCGCAAAAATCCTTCCCTGCGATGACGTGGGAGCAGATGGCCTACGTGCAGATTGATCGCGTGGGCGACTTCACGGCGGGCGCGGGTTGCGCGATTTACGACGGCGGCGCGTGGCCGGCGGAATACAACGGCGACTACTTCACCACCGAGCCGACGATCAACATCATCGCCCACCAGCGACTCACGCCCAAAGGCAGCAGCTACGCCGCCGCAAAATTGCCGGGCCGCGAGCAGACGGAGTTCATCCGCAGCAAAGACATGTGGTGGCGGCCCATCGAGGTCCGCGTGAGCCCGGACGGCGCGGTCTTTGTCGGCGATTTTTACAACCAGGCCGTCATCCACAACGACACACGCGGCCCCGACCACAACAAGGTCAACGCCGCCGTGCGCCCCGACCGCGACCACTACTTTGGCCGCATCTGGCGCATCGACCACAAGGACGCGAAGAAGATCGCGGTGCCGGATTTGTCGAAGGCGGGCGTCGCCGAGCTGGCGAAGGCGCTGGAGCATCCGAACGCGCATGTGCGGATGACCGCGAACCGACTGCTGGTGGAGAAATTTGGGACTGCCGAGCAGACGAAGGCGGTGAGCGCGGAGCCGGTCGCGGCGGTGCTCAAGAGCGCGAACCCCGGCGCGCAAATCGCCGCGCTGTGGACGCTGCACGGGCTCGGCCAGTTGAAAGCCGCGCAAATCGCCGCCGCTCTGGCGGACAAGGAGATCGTCGTGCGCAGAAACGCCGCGCTGGTTCTGGAGGCATCCGCTGGTGTGGCGGGTGCGCGTTCCGACGACACGGTGAAAATCGGCGCGCTTCTCGAAGACGCTGATCCCGCCGTCCGACTCGCCGCGCTCCGCGCCATCGCAGCCGGCGGAGGTGGCGACGATGCCGCGAAGGCCCTCATCGCCGCGTGGCCGAAGTTCGACGACGACTTCCAAAAATCCGCCGCCGTGGGTGCCGCCATGCGGAACCCCGCCGCCGCCATCGCCGCCGCGCTCGACGCCGCCGATCCTGCGCCGCTCGCGCCGCTCGTCGCGCAGCTCGCCGATTCCATCGGTGGGAAGAACGACACGGACGCCGCCGCGAAGCTCGTCATCGCGCTCGCGGCCAAGCCCGCCAGCGCCGACGCGCTGAAGGGCGCGATGCTCGACAAGCTCGGCAAGTCGCTCAAGGACGCGCCTGCGATGACGCCGGAACTTTCCGCCGCGCTCGCCAAACTCCTCACCGGCGGCGCGAGTGGCAGCGTCCTCCCGCTCGCCGCGAAGTGGGACAAGGCCGGCGCGCTCAAGGCCGAGACTGCCAAACTCTCGGGTTCGCTCCTCACCGCCGTCGCCGACCCCAAGGCCGAAGATGCCGCGCGCCTCGGTGCCGTGCAGAGCCTCATCGGCCTCCGTGGCAGCGACGCCGCGATCCTGCCGGCCCTGGTAAAACAGCTCGCCGCCGACGGCACGCCCGCGTTCAAGCGCGGCCTCATCGCCGCGCTCGGCGAGACCGACGACGCCAGCGTGGGCACGGCGCTTTCCGCCGCCTACGCGAAACTGCCCGACGACGTGCAGGCACCCGCCTTTGACACCCTGCTCAAGCGCGCCGACTGGACGCTCGCCTTCCTCGATGCGGTCAAGGCCAACAGCGTCGATGTGACCAAACTCGGCCCCGCCGCCACCGCGCGCCTCCGCACCCATCCCGACCAGGGCGTGGCCAAACGCGCCACCGAAATGCTCGCCGAGCCAAACCCGCTCGCGAAGGCGAAGAAGGACGCGATCGCCAAACTGCTGCCCGTCGTCCAGGGCAAAGGCGACCCTGCGAAAGGCAAGGCGCTTTTCACCCAGGCCTGCGCGACGTGCCACAAGCACGGCGACATCGGCGTGGACCTCGGCCCCGCGCTCACCGGCATGGGCGCGCACGGCGCGGGCGAACTGCTCGGCGCAATCGTGGATCCGAACGCCGAGGTGGAACCGACCTTTTACGCGTGGAATCTCGAAACGAAAAACGGCCAGCTTTTCGCCGGCATCATCGCCTCGGAAAACGCGGCGACCATCACGCTGAAGAGCCTCGCCGGCGTGCAGGAGGTGAAAGTCGCCGACGTGAAAACGCGCGCGAACACCGGGCGGTCGCTCATGCCCGAGGGCTTTGAGGCGCTCGGCGGCGAGGCCCTGCGCGACATCATCGCCTACATGCAGAGCGTGGACGGCGGGAAATTCCGCGTGCTCGACCTCAAGGGCGCGTTCACGAGCAACACCGCGCGCGGCCTTTACCAAAGCGCCGCGGCGAAGAATGAATCGTTCGAGTTCGGGAAGACCGGGACGGTTCTCGTCGAGGGCATCCCGTTCAGCATCGTCGCGCCGGAGAAGGCGGCGGGCGGATCGAACATCGTCGTGCTCAAAGGCGGCCCCGGCGGCGCCGTGGCGCAGACCATGCCACAGCGCGTGGAGGTGAAAGTCGGCGGCTTCAAGGCGAACCGTCTGCACTTCCTCGGCGGCGTCGCCGGTTGGGGCTTCCAGCCAAACAGCACCGACCGCAGCGACGTGCTGAAGATCACCGTCCACGCCGTCGGCGGAGCCAGCGAAACCATCGTGTGCAAGAACGGCACCGAGTTTGCCGACTACGCCACGCGCGTGGATGTCCCCGGCTCGAAGTTCGCCGAGGGAATCGTGAAAGACCGGCAGATGCGCTGGTTCACCAAACCGCTCAGCGCCGAGCGGGAGATTGATCGCATCGAGCTGGAAAGCTTCGGCACCGGCTCCGCGCCCACGATCGTGGCCATCACCGCCGAACTGGGCAGTGGCACAGGCGCGCCCGCCGCCGCGGTGTCGGCGAAACCCAGCGCCGCAGATTGCGCCCCGGCACCCGCGGCTCCTGCACCTGCCGCTGCACCTGCCGCTGCACCTGCCGCGGCTCCGGCACCCGCGGCTCCGGATGAAGACGCGGGGTTCAAGCCGCAGTTCAGCGACCCCGTCCCGCAGCCGCCCGCCACGCGTCCCGCCAACGGCCCGCGCGTGCTCATCGTCGGCGGAGGTTCCTCGCACGACTTCGTGAAGTTCTTCGGCGGCACCGACAAAGCCACGCTCACGCCCGTCTCCGGCTGGGTGGATTTCACCCAAAACCTCAACGGCATCCCCGCCATCCTCGACCACGTGGACGTGCTCGTGCTCAGCGCCAACCAGCCCGTCAGCGCCGCGACCCGCCGAGCGCTGATCGCCTACGCCAACCGTGGCGGGGCCATCGTCGCGCACCACCCCGGCACCTGGTATGCGTGGAGAAACTTCCCCGAGTGGAACAAGGAAATCATCGGCGGCGGCACCCGCGGGCACGACCGACTCGGGCCTTTCACCGTGAAGGTCACCAACGCCGAGCACCCGATCACCAAGGGCGTCACCGCCACCTTCGAAATCACCGACGAACTCTACAACCACATCCCCGACCCCGCCGCCACGCCCATCGAAGTGCTCGCCACCGCGGCCAGCCCGAAGAGCGGCAAGGAGTTCCCGCAAGTCTTCGTCGTGAAACATCCCCAAGCCCGCATCGTCGGCCTCACCCTCGGTCACGACGCCCGCGCCCACGACCTCCCCGACTACCAGACCCTGCTGAAAAACGCGGTCATCTGGGCCGGCGGGAAATAAAGGTCTGCAAAGGAGCGGCGAGCTTCCAGCCGCCGACCCATCAACGCGCGCAGCGCCAAGTTTCTCCCCGTTGCGATGCCGAAAAAAGTTAGCGCTTCGCGGAAGGTAAAACGGCGGCTGGAAGCTCGCCGCTCCTTTGACACTCCTTTCCGCGCGCGACTATGAATCCTGCTCTCGATCTCAAGTTCTTCGATCCGTTTGCCGATCCGCGCGTGACCACGAACCGCCTCCCGCATTGGGAGCAAGACGGCTGCACTTACTTCGTCACCTTCCGTACCGCCGATTCGATTCCCGCTGAGTTGGCAGGTGCGCTCGCGGAGGAACTTCGCGGCTGGCTGCAACATCACCCGAAGCCGTGGAGCGCCGCCGCCGAGCGCGAATACTGGAGCCGCTTCGGCAGCCGCACGGAGCGCTGGCTTGATGAGGGGAATGGCGCGTGTCTTCTGCGGCTTCCGGAGCTGGCCGCGATCGTGGGCGGCGCGCTCCGTTTTCACGAAGGCAAACTCTGCGCGCACGCCTCGTGGGTCGTCATGCCAAACCACGTCCACGCGGTGTTTTCGCTCATCGAAGGCGCGACGCTGGCGAAGCTGCTGCACTCGTGGAAGAGCTTCACCGCCAACCAAATCAACCGCCTGACCGGCGCGAGCGGAGCGTTTTGGCAGAGGGATTATTTCGACCGCCTCATCCGCAGCCCTGAACATTTCTGGGCCTGCGTCCGCTACATCCGCCAAAACCCTACGGGTCTTCGCCCCGGCGAATACCTCCACTGGGAAGCCCCCTCGGTCGCCGAAGTCCTCGACGCCCCATAAAGGAGCGGCGCGCTTCCAGCCGCCGACCCATCAACGCGCGCAGCGCCAAGTTTCTCCCCGTTGCGATGCCGAAAAAAGTTAGCGCTTCGCGGAAGGTAAAACGGCGGCTGGAAGCTCGCCG
>Ga0114966_10003990_pt1 | contig 12741 bp, 11 predicted proteins | sample M_130207_XF_Meta_FD_87029 | JGI IMG/M metagenome (GOLD analysis project Ga0114966, IMG submission 87029) | Freshwater microbial communities from Lake Montjoie, Canada to study carbon cycling - M_130207_XF_MetaG | ecosystem: Environmental > Aquatic > Freshwater > Lake | place: Lake Montjoie...
CCTGCGTCGCCGCCTGTCCCAACGCAGCGGCCGCGCTCTTCGCCAGCGCCCGCGTCCGTTACCTGTCGCTGCTGCCGCAGGGCCAGCCGGAGCGCACCGCGCGCGTCATGGGCATGGTCGAGCAGATGGACGCAGAGGGCTTCGGGCACTGCTCGAACCACGGCGAGTGCGAGGCCGCCTGTCCGAAGTCGATCTCGATCGAGAACATCGCGAAGATGCGCCGCGAGTACCTGCGCGCCTCGCTACGGGCGGGCTGACGCAACCGGACCGCGCAACCTCCGAGCGCCGGGCCGGCGAGCCGGCGCGGTTTCCGGAAGCCCCGACGACGCAGGCCTTCCGCCCTGCATGGTGGCTGCCGGGGCCGCACCTGCAGACCGTCTGGGGAAACTTCACGCGCCCGCGAGACCTCGTCGCCTTCCGGCGCGAGTGGCTGCCGACCCCCGACGGTGACGAGCTCGCCCTCGACCACGTCGACGCCGTCGCGGGGGCACCGCGGGTCGTCGTCCTGCACGGACTCGAGGGGAGTTCCTACTCGGTCTACGTGCAGGGGTTGCTCGCACTCGCACGCGACGCCGGGCTCGCCGGGACCGCGCTCAACTTCCGCTCCTGTGCGCGCGAGCCGGGCCGGATCGAGCGCTGGATACCCAATCGCACGCCCCGGCTGTACCACTCGGGGGAGACCGAGGATCTCGGCCTAGTCGTCGGCGAACTCCGCCGTCGCGAGCCCGCGACGCCCATCCTGGCGATCGGCATCTCGCTCGGCGGCAACGTCCTGCTGAAGTGGCTCGGCGAGAACCCCGGCCAGCGCACGATCACCGCCGCGGTCGCGATCTCGGTGCCCTACGATCTCGCGGCCGGGGCGCGTCACCTCGAGGGCCGCGTCTCCCGGCTCTACCTGCACCACTTCCTGCCGACGCTGATCGCGAAGTCCGAGAACATGTTGCAGCGCCACCCCGAACTCGCGAGCCGCGGCCTAGACCTCGAGGCGGTCCGCGCGGCTCGGACCTTCCATGAATTCGACGGGGCCGCGACCGCTCCGGTACACGGATTCGCGAGTGCCGAAGACTACTACGCGCGTTCGAGTTCAATCGGTTTCGTCCGAAGCATCGACACGCCGACGCTCTGCCTGTCGGCCGAAGACGACCCCTTTCTCCCCTCGGAGGTGGCATGCGCGTTCCGCGCGGCTGCACCGCCCGCCGTCGAGGTCCATCTCACGCGACACGGCGGCCACGTCGGCTTCGTCGCCGGGCGCCGCCCGGACCGCGCGGAGTCGTGGGCGGAGCGCCGGGCGATCGACTGGCTGCTCGACCGCATCGGCGCCATCGCGGTTTCCGGCGACCGTCGCCCCCGGGCCGCCGGCCCGGCCCGACACGAACTCCGAAGGAGTCAACCATGAAGAGCGGCCTGCGCCGACTGCTCGTCGGATTCGGACTCGCCGCCGCCGTCGGCGGCCTCTTGTTCCAGCGCTACTGGTACTACCTCCCCGGCCTGATCGCCTCGATCAAGGATCCGGTCGTCGCGAACCAGCCGGTCCTGTGGTCGCCCGGCCCGGAGACCGCCGAGACGCCGGCGGACCGGCGCCCGCCCAACGTCGTGCTGATCCTGGCCGACGATCTCGGCTGGAACGACCTCACCTTCGGCGGCGGTGGGGTCGCCGGCGGACAGGTGCCTACGCCGAACATCGACTCGATCGCGCGCGACGGCGTGAGTTTCAGCAACGGCTACGCCGGCAACGCGACCTGCGCCCCGTCGCGCGCCGGCATCCTGACCGGTCGTTACGCCACGCGCTTCGGCTTCGAGTTCACGCCCACCCCGGTCGAGTTCGCCCGCCTGCTCGGCCACACCTCGGGCAGCGGACCGCCGACGATCTTCCATGCCGACCGGGTGAAGGACGCACCCCCCATGGCGGAGATGGTGGTGCCGTCGAGCGAAGTGACGATCGCCGACCTGCTGCGCGCCCGTGGCTACCGCACGCTCATGCTCGGGAAGTGGCACCTCGGCGAGACGCCGGCGGCGGTGCCGCAGGCGCGCGGCTTCGACGAGACGCTGGGGTTCCTGCAGGGCGCATCGCTGTTCCTGCCCAAGGGTGATCCGCGCGGCGTCGAGTCGCGCCAGGACTTCGATCCGATCGACCGCTTCCTGTGGGCCAACCTCCCGTTCGCGGTGAGCCACTCGGGGGGCCGGCGCTTCGAGCCGTCGCAGTACATGACCGACTACCTCGGCGACGAGGCAGCCCGGGCGATCGAGGCGAATCGCAACCGCCCGTTCTTCCTCTACCTCGCCTTCAACGCGCCGCACACGCCGCTGCAGGCGCTCGCGTCGGATTACGACGCGCTCTCGGGCATCGCCGACCACCGCCTGCGGGTCTACGGGGCGATGATCCGGGCGCTCGACCGGGCCGTCGGGCACGTGCTCGAGGCGCTCCGGAAGAACGGCCTCGACCGCAACACGCTCGTCTTCTTCACCAGCGACAACGGCGGCGCGCACTACATCGGGCTGCCCGAGGTGAACCGGCCCTTCCGCGGCTGGAAGGCAACCTTCTTCGAGGGCGGCATCCACGTGCCCTTCTTCGCGCGCTGGCCGGCGATGATCCCGCCGGGGACGGTGTACGCGCCGCCGGTCGGACACGTCGACATCTTCGCGACGGCCGCCGCCGCCGCAGGCGGCGCGCAGGCCGCCAGCGAGCGCGCGCTCGACGGCGTGGACCTCGTCCCGTTCGTCGCCGGACGGGCGGGTGGCGTGCCACACGAGTCGCTGTACTGGCGATCGGGCCCCTACAAGACGCTGCTCGCCGGGGGATGGAAGCTGCAGGTGGCGGAGAATCCGCCGAAATCGTGGCTCTTCCACCTCGCCGAGGACCCGACCGAACAGCACGACCTCGCGGCGAGCCAGCCCGGAAAACTCGCCGAGATGACGGCGCGGCTCGCCACGATCGACGCCGAGCAGGCGCCGCCGCTCTGGCCCTCGCTGCTCGAGGGAGCGGTCCCGATCGACCATCCCCTCGGTGTACCGTTCCGGCCCGACGACGAATACGTCTACTGGTCCAACTGACGGGGCAGCCCGCGCGTCGTGTGTCGCATGTCGCGTACGGCCCCCCCGTTCGGGCTCCGACGGTATCGGCAAGACGAAGGCCCCGAGCATCCCCGCGACCGAGGCGCCACCGGCCGGCTTCGCCTTCGGGCGCATCGATGCGGTGGTCGCCGCAGGCGACGGAGCCCCGTGACGCGACCGCGGGCCGCTCGCCGCCCGACCTACGCCCGGACGTGCCGCACCCGGGGGCTCGACAGCACGAGGACGAGCGCCCCCGCCATGAACGCGGCATTCAGGAGGAACGGAGCCCGGTGGGACCACGGGTAGAGAGCCGTTCCGATCAGGGGGCCGACGATGTTGCCGAAGACCGAGACCCCGCCGACGATCCCCGCCGCAGCCCCCTGTTCGGTGGCCTCGACCGAGAGCGAAGCAGCCGCCGATGCGCCCGGCCGCACCAGGCCGAGACCGAGACCGAGGCAGGCGAGCGCGAACAGGTAGAGCGGCAGCCCCGTCCCGAAGGCGAGCAGCAGGAAGGCCGCGAGCATGAGCAGCGTCCCGCTGCGCAACAGCGACCGCGAGGTGGGGCGGAAGCGCTGCACGATACCGAGTTGCGCCACCAGCCCCGCAGCGGCGAGCACGACGAGACCCAGGCCGGCGACGCGCACGGTCTGCTCGGAGTCGAGCCCCAGTGCATCTTGGAGGAAAAAGGCGAGGGTCACGACCGTCGTGCCGCGCGCCGCCTGCATCGCCGTGCTGACGAGCAGGAAGGGCATGATCCGCGGGTCGAAGACGCGCATGCGGCGCGTGGAGGCGCGGTGCGCCCCGGGGTGGGTCGGCGACTCAGGGAGCCAGCGCCACAGCGTCGCGGCACTCGCCACCGCGAGTACGGCCGACAGGTAGATCGGTGCGACCAGGTCGATCGCCGCGAGCAGCGCGCCGACCGCGGGACCGATCGTCTCGCCGAGGCCCATCGCGGCGCTCACCAGCGCCACACCGGCGGTCCGCTGGGAGCGACTCGTGCGATCGGCGATGTAGGCCTGCGCCGCGGGACCGGTGCCCGAACCGAGGAGCGCGAAGACGCAACGGGAGACGACCAGCATCGGGTAGATCGCCAGCGCCGGCAGGAGGTCGCGCGCGCCGATCTCGATCACGGTCGCGATGAGCGCCATCGAGAGCGCGTAGCCGAGCAGGCCGATGATCATGACACGGCGACGGCCGGCGACGTCGCTGCGCCTCCCCCAGGCCGGGCTCACGAAGACCCAGAGCGAGGCGGAGGTCGCGAAAATCGTCGACACCTGGAACGGGCTGAGCCCGATCCTGCGCGCGGCCGGCGGCAGCACCGAGAAGAGGATCGACTGCCCCATGCCGACGCTGACGAGACAGGCGAAGAGCAGCGCGAACTCGCGCGGGAGAGAGGAGCCGGCCTCGGGCGGTACGGCGGCCTCGCGCCCCGCCCCCGCGACGCGCGGTTCGTGCCCGTCCAACGGTGCCGTGCCCGTCGATTCGCCCACCGGAGATGTCACCGGGCGCATCCTCAGCCCATCGTCGAGAAGTCGGTCGCGGCGCCGTCCGTCGGCGGCGCGGCGAACGCCGCCGCGACCGACGCGAGTGCACCGACGACGTCGCCGACGACGATGGGAAGAGCGCGACTGCGCGGCGAGAGCAGTTCCGCCTCGACCTGCCGGTCGAGCAGCGCCAGCAGCGGATCCCAGAAGCCGCGGTAGTTCACCAGAACGAGCGGTTTGCGATGCAGGTCGATCTGGCGCTCGACGAGGATCTCCGAGAGTTCCTCGAGCGTGCCGTAACCGCCCGGGAGCACGACGAAGGCGTCGCCCCGATGCGCGAGCCCCGCCTTGCGGGCGCGCATATCGCCGACGGTCTCGAGATCGTGCAGTCGGGCATGGGCGACCCGCGAGAAGGTGTCGAGGATGACGCCCTCGACGCGGCCGCCGGCCGCGAGGGCGGCGTCGGCGAGCGTCCCCATGAGCCCGATGCGCGCGCCCCCGTAGACGAGCGTCCAGCCGTGCTCCGCGATGCCCCGCCCCAGGTCCCCCCCGAGCGCGAGCAACTCCGCGTGCGCGCGGGTGGAGGAGCCGGCGTACACGGTGACCGACCGGCGCTCTCCGCCCGTCGCGTCGGCCGCGCCGGCAGTCGGTGGTCCGGTCGGTGGCATGGCTGCAGGGTGTCCCGGGGTTCCTTCCTAACGCGCGCGCTGCGGCGCGGCCAGATTGTGTCGCATCCCGATCCGGGCGATGGTCGGCGCATGGGCCAACGACCCTATGTCTTCCTCGATCGCGACGGGACGCTCATCGCCGACGTCCACCACGGGCACCGGCTCGAGGACTACGAGATGCTGCCCGGAACGATCGACGCGCTCGGCTGGCTCCAGGCCGCGGGCTTCCGGCTGGCGATCGTGACCAACCAGAGCGGCATCGGCCGGGGCATCTTCACGCTCGACGACTACACCCGCTATCACGGCCGCCTGCTCGACGACCTCGCCGCGGCGGGGCTCCGGGTCGACGCCACCTACATGTGTCCGCATGCGCCCGACGACGCTTGCGAGTGTCGCAAGCCGCATCCGGCGACGCTGCACCGCGCACGTGCGGAACTCGGTGCCGACCTGGCCGCGTCGTGGATGATCGGCGACCACGTGAGCGACGTGCAATTCGCCGCCAACGCCGGGGCGAGCGGCATCCTCGTGCTCACCGGCCACGGCGAGGTCGAGGTCGCGAAACTCGGCGACACTCCGACCGCGGCGGTCGTGGCGGACCTGCCGGCGGCGGTGCGCCACATCGCGGAGTCGACGGCCCCGATGCAGGGTCCACGTCGGCGCTGAGCGGAGGACGTCCGCTTGCGGCCGGCCAGCCGGCCGCGAGGCGCCGGGACTCAACGAACCGCGAGGTTCGGGCCAAACTGCCTCACGAAGAAGAAGGGGGTGCCTGCGTGGCAGGCACCCCCCCCGGGAATCCGCGGTCCGCTCCCGGCGAATTACCGACTCTGGATCTTCGCGTGCGAGGCGGCACCGTAACCGCCCACGGCCTGTCCGGTGAACGCAAAGAGGTAGCGGCCCCGGTCCGTGGCTTCGCCCGAGACCGGCGTGAGCGCGAGGAAGCCCGAACTCGCCGGCACGATGTAGGATGGGAGCAACGTCCCGTCGGGCCTGACGTAATCGGGAATGAGCGGGTTCGCGCCACCCGTCAGCGACCGGAAGTCGACGCAGTTCACGGTGACGTCGGGCAGGGAGGTCGAGACCTCCAGGTTGTCGAAGTAGTTGTTGTAGAACCTCGGGTTCTCGTCGAGCGGAACCGCGACGCCGTCGGAGTTCACGCCGAGCCAGCCCAGAACGACGAGGCTCGCGTCCACGCTGTTCGGGCTCAGGGTCTGCAGGACGTAGCGACCGAGGCCGGCTTCCGGTCCCTCGGGGAGCACGACCGCGTAACGCCCACCGTCCCACTCGGCGAACAGCCCGCTCGCGTCGTTGCCGAACGAGTAGCCGGCGTTCGTGTCGGCGATGGTGAACGTGCCGACGATCGCACCGCGCGAGAGCACGCGGTCCGTCTTGTCGTAGGCGGCGCACTTCGAGTCCGTCTCGTAGGCGGTCACCGTGACCAGGCCGCGCTGGCCGGTCAGGTCGACCACCGAGCCGTCGGTCTCGTTGTCCTGCAGGATCGAGTACATGTTCGTCGGATCGACCACGATCGTGTCCCGCTCGGTGAGGCACATCGAGAGGTCGGCAACTTCCTCGCAGTTCTGGTTCCAGAAGGTCCAGTGCGTCGTGACCTTCGCCCCGCCGTTTGGCGAACTCGCGTGCGGATTGCTCACGATCAGGAAGGTCGCCTTCCCGGCCGTCGCATCGAACGGCATGACCAGTTCGGTCGCCGGCTGGGTCGAAGACTCCTGACCGCTGAATGCCGAAGCGCCAGACGCGAGCCCGAGGAGCAGAGCCCCCGTCGCCAGCGCCGAAGCCAGCATGATTGTTCCCCTTCCTGCCACGATCACATCCCCCTTCCTGCCACGGCACCACGAGGGTCCGGAGCGGAACACGCCACCCATGGCTCGACCCCGGCCCCCTCTCGACCAGTTCGGGTCCGCCATGGCCTTCCGAATATCGGCGAAAACCCCCCCGTCTTGCAAGGCCCCCGCCCCCCGGGGACCCAGGAGCGCCCCGGCACTCCCTTCCGCACCCGGGCGTCCGGGCGCAGGGCGGACTCGGCCGCTCGGCTCAGACGATCCGGCCCGCCCGGGCTTCGGTGTAACCGCCATCCTCCCAGACGACCTGCCCGTTCACGGCGACCCGATCGATTCCGACCGCGTGGCGCACGTAGCGGTTCGCCTCGCCGGGCACGTCGTGCACGAAGTCCTCGGCGCCGCGGTCGATCAGGTCCGGGTCGAAAATCACCAGGTCGCCCGCCTGCCCCGGAACGAGGCGGCCACGCCCCCGGATCCCGAAGGCATCGGCGAGTTCGCCCGTCAGGCGGTGCACCGCGTGCTCGAGCGAGAACGCCTTCATCTCCCGGACCCACCGCGCAAGCAGGTAGCTCGTGTCCCCGGTGCCACAGAACTGCGAGATGTGCGCCCCGGCATCGCTCGCCCCGACGTGGATCATCGGGTGCCCGAGGAGCGCGGTGACGCCGGCCGGATCGACGTGCAGGAAGTTCCGGAAGGAGAACTCGGTCTCGAGGTCCTCGGAGAGCGCGAGGTCGATCATCGCGTCGGCGACGTCGACGCCCTTCCCGGCGGCGAGCTTCGCGACCGGCATGCCTTCGAGCGCGCGATTCTCCGCGCACGCCACCCGTCCGACGACGAAGGCGTTCTCGAAGTCGGGGATCGCGAAACGCAGCATTCCAAACTGCATGCGCAGGTCGGAGCGTCGCTCCGGGTCGGCGAAGGCCGCCCGGCGCTCGGGCAGCGCCATGCGCATCGGATCCGCCCAGGCCGGGAGGCCGAGCAGCAGAAAGGAACTCTCGGATAGCCGCAGGTTGATATCGAAGGTGCGCGGCATCGACTGGCCGAAGACCCGCGCACCCTTCGCGTTCTCCTCTTCGAGCGCCGCGAGCGAGTCCGACCACAGCGAGTTGGCGCTCGAGTGCACGATCGGCGCGATCGTGCACATGAGCCCGGTCGCCCGGGAGATCTCCGCCATCTCGTGGATGTTCTGGAGTTGTTCGGGCGGGTTGTAGAAGACCGGCACCGTCTGGATGAGGCCCCGGCCGGCCTCGGCCATCGCGCGGCCGAGCGCGACGATCTCCGCGCGGTCGGCGAACCGGCTCGGCACCGGCTTCATGTTCTCGTCGATGTCGACGTAGGACGTCGAGAGCCCGGCCGCGCCGCCGCGGATCGCCTCGCGCAGGACGCGGCACATCTCGGCCGTCTCCTCGGGCGTCGCGGTGCGCTCCTGGGAGGCGGCCCCCATGACGTAGCTGCGCAGCGCCGAGTGCCCGACGAGTCCCGCAACGTTGATGCCGAGCCCCTCCGAGATGAAGGCCAGGTACTCGGGGTAGGTCTCCCAGGTCCAGGGCACGCCCTCGGCGAGGGTCAGCAGAGGGATGTCTTCGATCTGCTTGAACATCGCGGCGAGCGGGCGCACGCCTTCGCGGCGCACCGGCGCGAGCGAAAGCGAGCAGTTCCCGAGCAGGACCGTCGTGACGCCATGCTCTAGCGACGGCGTCGCGAGCCGGTCCCAGCAGAGCTGGGGATCGAAGTGGGTGTGGATGTCGATGAAGCCCGGCGCCACGACCTGCCCCTTCGCGTCGATCTCGCGTGCGCCCGGCCCGGCGTCCTCGAGACTCGCCGATTCCCCGACCGCGGCGATCAAGCCGTCGCGGACGGCGATCGCGCCGCGGCGCTCCGGGCCTCCGGTGCCATCGACGATGCGGGCGTTGCGAATGAAGAGCGACGACGATTTCTGCGAACCAGCCATGGCGAATCGACCTCCCGCGTGGCCCGCCACGCGACTCGGATGCTGCGCTGCCGACGCAATGAATCTCTCCGGTTTCCGACCCTGGAGCAAATCCCTGCCGGGACGGGCAACCCCGGCCGCTCAGGCCACCGACAATCGTCGCGAGCCGGCCGCTCAGGCCTTGAAGGGCTGGTTGCCGAAACGATCGAGGTGCACGAGTTCCCCGATCGGCCGCCGCGTCGTCGGCCCGTAGCGGCCGCGCGGCCAGCCGAGCGGGACCACCGCGCAGGGCGAGACGTTCCACGGCAGCCCGAGAGCGCGACGGGCGAGAAAGTGGCTCCACAGCGGCAGCGTGATGAGGGCCGCACCGAGGCCGACCGAGCGGGCCGCGAGCAGCAGGTTCTGCACCGCCGGGTAGATCGACCCATAGTAGCTGGTCGACGCCATCGCGGGCATCGGGAGCGGAAACGGCAGGCGCTGGCCGCGCAGGCAGGCGACGACGATCACCGGGATCTCCTCGAAGTGCTCGGCCTGCCACTCCACCGCGTCGATGATGCGCAGCATCTTGTCGTCGCCCCGGGCGAGACGGCGGCCGAGGCCGCCGTAGAGGTTCCAGGCCATCCGGTTCAGGCGCCCGAGCTTGCCCTTCACCGCGGGATCGCGGACGACCACGAACTGCCAGTTCTGGGCGTTGCTGCCACTCGGTGCGCGGATCGCGAGATCGAGCAGGCGCAGCACGAGGGCGTCGTCGACCGGATCGGTCTTGAGCCGCCGGATCGCGCGCTGGGTGCGCATCGCCTCCTCGAGGGGCATCGAGAAACTCGGGGCGGACGCTTGTTCGGCCTCGGACATATTCACCTCCTGCGCCGGGTGCGCCCGAGTCTTCTAGCGCGCGACTTGACGCTCGGCACCGCCGGCGCTTTGGATACCGCCATGGCCCTTGGCGCCCGAAACGACGGCCTGCCGGCTCTTTCGAACCTGAACCGCCTGCGCCGCATGCTTCCGTTCCTCATGCCGACGCGGAACGAGGCGTACGTCCTCTTCTCGCAGGAGGTCGAAGCCGTGCCGACGCGCGAGCTCGCGGCCGAGTTGAACCGCAGCCGCGCCGAGGATCGAGCGGCCACCCCCTTCCACCTGCTCCTCTGCGCGATCGCCCGGACGCTGCACGAATTCCCGCGCCTGAACCGCTTTCTCGCCGGCGGAAGGCATTTCGAGCGCCGCGGCGTCTGGCTCGCCTTCAGCGGAAAGCAGCGGCTCGACCTCGACGCGCCGGTGTTCTCGCGCAAGATGGAATTCCTTCCCGGCGAACCAGTGCAGCGTACGATCGACCGGATCCACGAGCTGCTCGAGTTCGGGCGCACCGGGCGCGAGTCGGCGAGCGACCGCGAGGTCGACCTGCTGCTGCGTCTCCCGGGGCCGATCCTCCGGCTCGCGGTGCGCTCGGCGCGCTGGATCGACGGCCTCGGCCTGCTGCCCCGCTCGATGATCGAGGACGATCCACTTTACGCATCCGCCTTCGTCACGAATCTCGGCAGCGTCGGGCTCGACGCCTGCTACCACCACCTTTTCGAGCACGGCAACGCTCCGATCTTCGTCACGATGGGGCGCGTGCACCGGGCACCGTTCGTCGACGAGGGCGGCGACGTTCGCGCGCGCGAGGTCTTCGAACTCAAGTACACGTTCGACGAGCGCACCGAGGACGGCTTCTACGCGGCGCGTGCCCTCGAACGCCTGAAGCAGCTTCTCGAGCATCCCCGCGAGATGCTCGTCGGCGGCGAACTTGCCGCGGGCGGCCACCGGCCACCGGGAGGAAGACCATGAACGCAACAGCGACGACGAGTGCCAAGGCCGACGGGCCGGGCCGCTGGATCGTCCAGGGGCGGACGGTCACCATGCCGGTCGAGGTGCGTGACGCTTCCTCGGGGGCGGTGACCTACCTGGTGTCGGCCGCGGTCGCGCGTCGGCTGCTGCCCGACGACCGCCTCGAGATCGTCGAGGTCCTGCCGGGCACGGCGCTCTTCAGCCTCGCCGTGATCGACTACCGCGACAACGACCTCGGCGACTACAACGAGGTCTCGATGGCCTTCTTCGTGCGTCGCCGCGGCGAGTCGGCGTCGCTGCCCCTGCCGTGGCTCGGCGGCTGGGTCGACCTGCTGCGCAACCGGCTCGCGACCTGGATTTGGAAGCTGCCGGTCGACCAGTCCTTCACCTGCGACGCCGGGGCGGGTATCTGGGGCTTCCCCAAGAGCATCGAACGGATCGACTTCGAGGACGCCGGCGGGCGCCGCACCTGCCGGCTCGAGATGGACGGCCGGCACGTCTTCACGCTCTCGGTTCCGCGCGGCGGCGAGCGCACGCTGCCCGAGGCGCCGATGACGACCTGGACGCATGTCGACGGGCGGCTGCACCGAACCGCGTTCACGGCCGCATCGACCGGGGTCGGCTTCACCCTCGGCGGCGCGGACCTGGTCCTGGGTTCGCATCCGATCGCCGACACGTTGCGCTCGCTTGGGCTACCGCGCCGCGCGCTCATGTGCGTTTGGATGGAGCACCAGCGCGCGCGCTTCGACGCACCGGAGCCGGTCGGGGACTGAGGCAGCGCGGCGCAGGCCTCGACTCCCGGCCTCCGGTGCGAGGCCGGCCTGTCCCCTCGCCTCAGAGGCGCCTGCCGGCGAGATGTCCATCGGAGATCGCCCGGTCGGCCCAGCGCGGCACCAGCGCGTCGCCCACTCGGGCGACTTCGAGGGCGAGGGCGCTGCGCCGCAGCGCGTGGCGCGGTGAGAGGAACTCCTGCAGGAGGTACCCGTGCGCAGCGTGGATCTCGATACCGTCGAAGCCGCCGTCCGCGGCGTTCGCGGCCGAACGGGCGAAGTAGGCGACGAGTTCGGCCATGTCGTCGTGTTCGAGTGGCTTCCCGGCCTCGAGGGAATTGGGCACGTCGGAGGCTGTCCACACCGGGAGCCTCGACCAGTTGCCTTGGTTCACGCCGCCGTTGCGAGCGAGTTGCAGGAAGGCGAGCACGCCGTTCGCTCGCCGGGCGGGTCGGCGTTCAGACAGCGGCCGCTTCCTCGACGGCGCCCGCGCCGGCGACCCCCGGCGGCAGATAGCCCGCCGCCAGTTCGCGAAACGAGTCCACCTGCGCCTTCTCCCAGGCGGCATCTTTCCCGAGTTCCGCGGCGAGCACGCGCGCCACCCGGGGAGCCGCCTCGATCGAAGCGCGCGCGTCGAGCAGAAGTCCGCGCGTGCGTCGCGCGAGCACGTCTTCGATCGTGCGCGCCATCTCATGGCGCGCCGCCCATGACACCTGGCCCATGACGTAAGGGAGCCGCGGATGCAGGGGTTCGCGCCGGGTCGGGTCTGCGTCCAGAAAGGCCTCGAGGGCCGCTGCGTCGGCACCGTAGGCGCGCAGGTGGGCGGCCCGGGGAAGTGCCGGGTCGGCGCGATCGAGCCAGCCGTGAAGCTTCAGGTTCTCGGTGACGCAGGCGCGCTCGGCGAGTCCGCCCACCGCGATCGCATCGTCCACGGCGTCCTGCGCCATCTTGCGGTAGGTCGTCCACTTGCCGCCGATCACGCTGACCAGTCCGGACTCCGAGACGAGTACCGCATGCTCGCGCGAGAACGACTTGCTGTGACCGGCCGATGCGCTGCGGCGGCGCAAGCCGCGCACTCTGGACTTCGGCCTCGGCTCCTGCTCGCGCACAAGGGGGCGCAGGCCGGCGAAGACGCTCAGGCAGTCGGCCTCGGTCGGGTCCTTCTCCAGGTAGCGGGCCGCGTTGCGCAGGATGAACCCGATCTCCTCGGCGAGCGGTCGC
>Ga0114966_10003994_pt1 | contig 12731 bp, 14 predicted proteins | sample M_130207_XF_Meta_FD_87029 | JGI IMG/M metagenome (GOLD analysis project Ga0114966, IMG submission 87029) | Freshwater microbial communities from Lake Montjoie, Canada to study carbon cycling - M_130207_XF_MetaG | ecosystem: Environmental > Aquatic > Freshwater > Lake | place: Lake Montjoie...
AGCGCCGGTTAAGATCACACGTTTGCCTAAAATTTGAGCATAATTTCCACAGGTGAGCTGTAAAAAGATGCCTGTCTCCTCAATCGTGTCTGTTCCGTGAGTAATCACTAACCCTAAAACCGCCGGATTACCAAGGGAAGTTCTAACAACTTCGCCAAGATCACTTAATAACGCCTCTGTCAGATTCCTGCTATTGATGTTAGCTACTTGCTGAGAGACCAGCTTGACGCCCTCTGGAACAGCGGATTGGATATGGGTCAGCAAAGACTGCACGTCCACCTGTCCAGCCTCATATTGCAAGGGCTGATCAGAAGGATTTGGGGCTAAGCCAGCTATAGTGCCGCCCATTCCTAGAACTAAGATATGGGGAGAATTTTCAGGTTTAGCTTGATTTGGACTCATACCCCATTATCTCCCCTAAATGACTTGAAAAATCAAATAGTGCTGTATACAATCCCAGTATGGACATAAATACAGTCGATTTACCTGAGGAGCTGACTGCCCTCCCCAAGCTCACTTCACGCCAGAATGAGATTTTGGAATTAATCACCACAGCCATCGATGAGAGTGGCTCACCGCCTACTCGCGCAGAAATTGCTGCCCAACTCGGTTTTGCATCTGCCAATGCTGCTGAGGAACATCTTCGCGCACTCGCAAAAAAAGGTTATATCGAATTAACTCCTGGCACTTCTCGCGGCATTCGGATTCCACAACGCTTTAATCAAACGCATCACACCAATAAATATCGCCAGATGTCATTGCCATCAGGTGCGTTACAACAACTGACACTTCCCTTAATTGGACGTGTTGCTGCTGGTTCACCCATCATGGCAATAGAGCATATTGAAAAACAAGTGCCAATTGATCCAAGCTTGTTTAGTAAGGGTGCTGACTACTTATTAAAAGTGGTCGGCATGAGTATGCGAGATGCTGGAATTTTGGATGGTGACTATTTAGCTGTTCGAAAAACAACTGAAGTTCGTAATGGTGATATTGTGGTTGCACGCCTTGATGATGAGGTCACTGTAAAGCGTTGGCAGCAAAAGAAAACTGCTAACGGTATGGTGATTGAATTACAAGCCGAGAACCCAGACTTTAAAAATATTGTGGTGGACGGTCGTCAACCCAACTTCGCAATTGAGGGTCAGGCTGTTGGCCTCATTAGGGCTGGAGGGCTATAAGCCAACCCCTCTAAAACAAAAGGCCTCCACTGGAGGCCTTTTTATTTTCCCCATTCAGGGCTAAGTATTGAGCTTACTTCTTGCTTGGCGCCACTACATTTGCATTCTTTGGCGACGAAGTAATAATGATGATGGTTTTAGGTCCCAGAAATGAGCCTTCACTAAGCTCTACACTCGCGGTACGATCGCCTTTTGTAAAAACCAAAGTACTCGTTTTTGATTTCACTGCACTAATTGTTGTCCAGCCAGCTCTTGGATATTCGGATTGGAAGAAGGCATAAATATCTGTTGGTGTTTGAACGCCGGATAAGGTGACACGACCTACCCAGCTATCACCACGGCCAATGATTAAAGAATCTGAACCAATAATTTTTGAGGCTGCTGGCAATGGCATATCGCCCAGGAGTTGAGTCTGAATCTCCTGAACCTCATTGGCGGTACCAGTAGGAGAGTCCCCAGAGCTAGCACAAGCGCCTAGAAAGATAGATAAGCACAATGCCAGCGTTCCGACTTTAAGAGTATGAATTGTGATCATTTTTCGCTTTACCTAGTTAATGAGTATTGCTTCCATTGCTAAAAAGTATTTTAGGGGATACCCCTATTTCGTCAAGCAAAATTACTGGAGGCGCGTGAGGGAATCGAACCCCCGTACGAAGCTTTGCAGGCTCCTGCCTAACCACTCGGCCAACGCGCCACATACTTAAATCAAAAATGGGAAGCTTTTCAGGGCTTCCCATCGAACTTGGAGCGGGAAAGGAGGTTCGAACTCCCGACCTATACCTTGGCAAGGTATCGCTCTACCAGCTGAGCTATTCCCGCATAACAGGGCGACAGTTTAACAAACAATCGAAGAGAAAGCATTATTCCCTTGCAAGGCTCAATTGGCTGGGCTTTACAAGAGTTAATCAATCTTGCCAGCTAATTGCGGCAAGGCCTTTTTCATGTAATAGAACATGGACCAGAGTGTTAAAAAAGAAGCCACCCAAATCAGCCAAGTACCAATTCTGGCGCAGTCCAACCATCCAAATAAAGTGTCATTGAGTAATAAAAACGGAATTGCCACTAATTGCGATGTCGTTTTTAATTTCCCAACCAAATGCACGGCCACACTTTTGCCAGCACCCAATAAAGCCATCCACTCTCGCAAAGCGGAGATCGTAATTTCTCTTCCAATAATAATAAGAGCAACCCATACTTGAACACGATCCATGTTTAGCAACACCAATAAAGCTGCTGCCACAATGAGTTTATCGGCAACGGGATCCAGAAATTGCCCAAAGGCAGATTCTTGATGCATACGTCTTGCCAAAAATCCATCCAGCCAATCTGTGAGCGCAGCAAATACAAAGATGGCTGTTGCGATGACATTCTTCTCAAACGGTGATAACCATGTACCTGGAAGATAAAAGATTCCTACCAGCAATGGAATTGCTGCAACACGCAACCAGGTTAGAGCAATGGGTAAATTAAATGGCATACATTAAGCATAAACTAAATGAGTGACTGATTTACTAGTGGAGCTGGCGATAAATCTGCTCAGCAAGAGTAAGTGAGACTCCTTCTACGCTGGCAATCTCTTCGATGCTTGCATTAGCAACCCCTTTTAAGCCCCCAAAACGGGCTAGTAGCTTTTGACGTCTTTTGGCACCAATACCTTCGACCTCCTCTAAACGGGAGACCGTTCTTGCTTTGGCTCGCTTAGCGCGCATACCAGTGATTGCAAAACGATGGGCCTCATCACGAATCTGCGCAACTAATAACAAAGCGGCACTATCAATGCCAAGCTCTAAGGCTTTGCGCCCATCAGCAAAGATGAGTGTTTCTAAGCCCACCTTACGCCCTTCGCCTTTAGCTACTCCCACAATTAACCCCACATCCATGCCAAACTCTGCCAGGACTTGCCTTGCCATCTCAACCTGCCCTTTACCACCATCAATCAGAATGACTTGCGGGATCTTATCTACAGGGAGCTCCTGAAAGTTGGCATAGCGTCTTTGCAAGACTTGTCGCATAGCAGCGTAGTCGTCACCTGGAGTAATGTCGGTAATATTAAAACGGCGATATTCACTAGACTGCATAGTGTTCTTTGCATAAACCACACAGGAAGCTTGGGTTGCTTCCCCAGAGGTATGACTAATATCAAAACACTCGATTCGTAATTGCTCAAGACTTTCTAAATCAAGTGCCAGAATATCTGCCAAAGCACGGGCTCTGGCCAGTTGCCCACCAGTCTCCACCAAGCGCTTAGTCAAAGCAATCTTGGCGTTACCCTCAGCCATCGCAAGCCAATGCCGTCTTTGTCCGTGTGGTTGATGTAAAAAGGTAATTTTTCTGCCGGCCTGAGCATTTAATAACTCATGCAAACCTTCAGGGGGTGCATCACTTAGCTTGGATACATCATCACTGATTGATTGCAAAGCGTGATTTAAAACGAGTACAGATGGGATTAAATTGCTTGTTGATCCAGAAGCCGCCACATCCACATTTTCTTCTAAATAATGTTGCGCAATAAAAGCTTCCAGAATTTCTGGGGGCGTTGGCAATTCACCAGAGCTGGAGCGCAAACCTTTGGGGAAGTAAGCTCTATCACCTAGGTGACGCCCACCCCGCACCATAGCCAAGTTCACACAAACCATTCCCTCCATTTGCGCAAGCGCAATCACATCCACATCACCTTCGCCCTCGGCAACGGTATCCATTGATTGTTGCTGCAGAACACTTGAGAGATCGGCAATCCGATCTCGTAGAACCGCAGCCATTTCAAATTCCATTGCTTCGCTATGCACATGCATTTCTTTTTCGAGCTCTGATAACACCCGACTGTGATCGCCTTCTAAAAATCGGGTTGCTTGAGCTACATCTTGACCATACTGCTCTATGCTCAGCCTACCGACACACGGAGCGCTACAACGATGAATTTGATGGAGCAAACAAGGACGGCTGCGATTCTTAAAGACAGAGTCTTCACAAGTTCGTAGACGAAACACTTTTTGCAAAATCTGCACACTATTGCGCACCGCCCAAGAATTCGGAAAGGGTCCAAAGTAATGGTTGCGTTTATCGATCTTGCCGCGGTATGAAGCCAGCCGAGGGAACTGATGGCCCGTTAACATCACATAAGGGTAAGACTTATCATCTCTAAATAGAATATTAAATGGTGGAGCCATCTCTTTAATGAGATTGTTCTCTAAAATGAGGGCTTCAGTTTCGGTACGTGTTACTGTTGTTTCGTAGCGGGCGATTTTGCCCACCATGAGAGCTATGCGTGGAGAAAGTTGTTTGCTTTGGAAATAACTGGAGACACGTTTTTTGAGGTTGCGAGCTTTGCCAACATACAGAATCTGCCCCGCTTCATCAAAGAAGCGATATACCCCCGGCAATCCGGGTAGCCGTTTAACGTCCTGCTGAAGGTTTTCAAAAAAAGAATTGCTCATGCGTTGGGATATTTTCTGCCAAATCGTAGACAACTATGGTGATGCTGGTATTTGCTGGCGTCTAGCCCGAAGCTTATCAAGTCTTCATGGCCAAGAAGTACGCATTTTCTGCAATGACTTACCAACCCTTAATTTACTCGCTTCTGGCAGCAATGAAGCTCTCAGCCACAAAATTGATCTGCAACCATGGGAAGCTAGCTATAACAATGCCAGGCATCCTGTGCAAACCCCGGATGTAGTCATTGAAGCTTTTGCTTGCGATTTACCAGAGCGCTATCTTGCAGGACTCTTCATTGCCCCTGTAAAACCCATCATTATTAATTTAGAGTACCTCAGTGCTGAGCCTTGGATTTCGGAATTTCATGCAAAGGCATCGCCCCAATCTCATGGCATTCCGAAGTATTTTTTCTTCCCAGGATTTCAGGATGATGTTGGTGGCCTACTGCTCGATCCCATTCCTCCTGAAGGGGCACCAGTTGCCCATCTCATTCCCAAGAGTTTGAAATCGATCTGGCTAAGGCTACGGCCAGGATCAAAACGTATCAGTATTTTTTGCTACCCTGAAGCACCTTTACGTAAGTGGCTTGAAGACTTGGGTAATCTTGGGGAAAACGTTGATGTATTACTTACCCATGGTCATGCAGAACTCTTAAATCTACCTGGTGAAAAAGTCATTCACTTACCTGCGAATATTCAACTCCTCTCAATGCCATTTGTATCGCAAGATGAATATGACTGGGTTCTTTCCCAATGCGACTTTAATATTGTTCGGGGCGAAGATTCATTCATTCGCGCACAACTTGCTGGCAAGCCATTTATTTGGCACATCTACCCTCAAGAAGATTCTGCCCACGAAGTCAAATTAGCTGCCTTTTTAGATTTATACCTAGAGAATGCTAGCCAAGAACTCAGATTAGCCGCCATTGCTGCAATGACTTGGGCCATGCCCAGTCAATGGCTCCAATCTCTAGATGCCTGGCATAGCCACTCCATAGCCTGGCGTACCCACATCCTTAAAAAACAAGAAGATGGTGGTCTAGCGGCACGCTTAATGCGCTTTATAGCCTAAGCACTGCAATGAAGGCTTGCGGGCGGTTACAATCTTGTTTTTGATAAAAACTGCAGAAAAATAGCTCTGCACCCAGGAATAGCAAGATGAAAACAGCACAAGAACTCCGCGTTGGTAACGTAGTAATGATCGGCACTGATGCCATGGTCGTTTTAAAAGCCGAATACAGCCGCTCAGGCCGTAATTCCTCAGTTGTGAAAATGAAATTTAAGAACTTATTGAGTGGCGCGCCTAACGAAGGCGTTTATAAAGCCGATGATAAGTTTGACGTTGTTATTCTTGAAAAGAAAGACTGCACCTATTCTTATTTCGCAGATCCAATGTATGTATTTATGGATGGTGAATATAACCAGTACGAAGTTGAAGCTGAATTCATGGGTGATGCATTAAATTACCTCGAAGAAAGCATGCCATGCGAAGTGGTGTTCTATGAAGGTAAAGCACTTTCAGTAGCAATGCCAAACTCACTTGTCCGTGAAATTATTTATACAGAACCTGCAGTAAAAGGTGATACCAGCTCCGGTAAAGTCTTGAAGAATGCAAAACTGGCTACTGGCTATGAATTGCAAGTTCCCTTGTTCTGTAATACTGGTGACAAGATCGAGATCGATACTCGCACCGGTGAATACCGCAGCCGCGCTAATTAATTAGTTAGTTCAATCTCTAAAAAGCCCGGCATGCTGGGCTTTTTTGTTGCAATACTCAAGTCCATAATATCTAAATGACAAATGACATCCCTCACATAATCAGACCTCTCAAGATTACTGATATTCCACAACTCATAGACTGCGTAAGGCGCTGCTATGGAGATAGCTATCCTTTTCATGAAATGTATGATCCAGTAGCACTTCAAAAAATGGTGGATGACAAATTAATGCATTCCGTTGTTGCCATTCATGCGGACGGTCATCTGATAGGTCACTGCGCACTTACTTTTGACGGTGATCACAATACCTCCCCGGAGGCTGGAAAGATGATTGTTGACCCAGATTTTCGAGGCCATCATATTGCCGAAGAGATGGCAAAAGTACGTATTGATATTGCCAAGCAATTAGATTTAGTAGGATTTTGGACAGACTGCGTAACTAACCACCCTTATAGCCAAGATGAAATGATTGCTTTTGGCGCACAAGAGACGGGGATTTTACTGGGCGCCTCACCCTCGCGAGAAATGGCTGGCTTACAAAACTATGCCGATACTCGCATGTCATTCCTGTCTTGCTATCTCCCGCTAAAAGAAAATATCAACACGATTTACCTCCCCGAAAATCATTTTGATTTTGTAAATGACTTAGCTACGACGGTGAATGTCAAAAGAAAGATTGCGATATCAAATAGCTTTGGATCTGGTGAATCAATTTATAGCGTCAAAGTAAATCCTGCGACCCAAATGGCTAATTTCAAAGTGCAGCATATCGGTGAAGACTTTAGCTCAGCTATAAGCGCTGAGCTTGCAAAGCTCGAGTCACAAAACTTGGCTTTTACAATGCTAAATCTTCCCATATCTCAAGAAGCAGCTGGTTTAGCTTTTTCTCAGCTAGAAGATTTGGGATTCTTTTGGGGTGCCTGGCTTCCCAATTATTCAGCTCAAGGCGATGTAATACGTCTGCAAAAGCTACATGAATCTATCAACGTAGATGAGATCATTTGTGCAAGAGCTCAGGGTGAGAGCATTAAAAAATACGTCATCTCCGAATGGGATCGGGTAACGCCCAAAAATAAGTAGTGCGCTTACAGCAGTATTAATTAAATCAATGTGAATTGTTTTAACAAACCCTTTGCATGCTGATACTGCACCTCATCTTGCAAATCATCCCAGGCCAATGCGGGTGACTTTGGCATTAAGCAATTTAAACGTTCCATAGATTCTGATTTTTTAGCTTGGGATATCTTCAGTTTTGCAAGTAATTGATCCGCTAAATCTGGGCGATTACAAATCAGGACTGCATCGCAACCTGCGTTGAGCGCTAACTCAGCGCCCTTCACGACTGAGCCCGCAACACTTGCCCCCTCCATTGATAGATCATCACTAAAGATCACGCCCTCAAATCCCAGCTCCTGGCGCAGGATTGAATGTAACCAGACATTAGAAAATCCTGCAGGGTTCTTATCTACCTTAGGATAGATGACATGAGCAGGCATGACTGCTGCAAGACTAAGATCTAACCACTCATAAGGCTTAGCATCATCATTCAAAATTTCAGCCAAGGAACGCTCATCTACTGGAATCGCTACATGAGAATCTGCTTCTGCCCAACCATGCCCTGGAAAATGTTTACCGCAATTAGCCATATCAGCTAAACGCAAACCCTCATTTAGACTCTTTGCTAAGGCAAACACAATTTGTGGATCACGACTAAATGAACGATCGCCAATGACCCCACTACGACCAAAATCTAAATCAAGAACAGGAGTAAAACTGAAGTCCACACCACAAGCCCGCAGCTCAGCTGCCAATATGTATCCGCAAGCAGTGGCTGCCGCCATAGCAAGCGCTGCAGATTCGGCGGCATGGGTCGATTGACTCTTGGCACCCCATAGCTCACCCAACTTTCGCATTGCCGGCAAATGCGTGAACCCATCAGTCTTACAACGCTGCACTCTCCCACCCTCATGATCAATTGAGATCAACACATCAGGTCGTAGCTTTTTGATCTCAGTAGTGAGTTTGGTGAGCTGCTTGCGATTAGCAAAGTTTCTACCAAACAAAATGACACCACCTGTCAAAGGATCTCGAATACGACGACGATCTTGGGTATTTAATTCAAGGCCTTCAACATCTAATGTGACTGGGCCTGGATTCATAGTGGATTTACTCATTTATTCCTCTTGATATTTTTTACTTCTGGCTTTTATTTTTGAGTGACGATTACATGGGCAATGGCCATATCCTGCTCATCACTTACAGTAACTTGTGCTTCCCAATTTTTTTCCGCCATAAACTTAGCTAGAGCACCCAAATAAGAAGTAACTGGCTTGCCACTAGGTTCATTTAAGGTTTGTAATGAGCGCCAAGTCATTGGCATTCTCATTCCTAGGCCGATTGCCTTAGAGAAGGCTTCTTTAGCTGCAAAGCGTGTTGCCAAGAAAGCAATCCCTCGCTTGTGATTTCTGGCAAGGCGGTGTTTAAATACCAACATCTCATCAGGGCCTAAAATTCTCTCTGCCAGACGACCATTGGTGCGATCATAAGCTGCTTGTAAGCGCTCAATCTGAAGAATGTCTGTGCCGATACCGATGATCATTTGGATGATTTGACTCTAGCTTGAGTCATTAAGGATTTCATATCAGTGATGGCTTTTTGCCAACCCTTAAATATTGCCTCAGCCACAATCGCATGCCCGATATTCAGTTCAGATAACTCAGCGATAGCTGCAACAGGCATCACATTACCTTCATATAGCCCATGCCCAGCGTTCACTCTTAATCCAATGCTTTTCCCAAACTGAGCTGCCTCACGAATACGCTCTAATTCTGTCGTCTGTTCTGAGCCCGATAAGTCTGCATAACGACCAGTGTGCAACTCGACAACCGTTGCCCCAGCATCTTTTGCAGCCTGAATTTGTTTTTCTTCTGGGTCAATAAACAGTGATACCCGAATACCTGACCCTTGTAATTGCCTTATCGCAGCCTTCACTACTGCAAAGTGTCCCACTACATCTAGGCCCCCTTCAGTAGTCACTTCTTCTCGTTTCTCAGGGACCAAACACACATCGTGTGGCTTTACCTTGCAAGCGATATTCAGCATTTCAGGAGTCACTGCACACTCGAGATTCATACGCGTTTTGATGAGTGGGCGTAGCGCCAATAAATCAGCATCTTTAATGTGGCGGCGATCTTCGCGCAAATGCAGGGTAATTAAATCTGCGCCAGCTTCTTCAGCCAATTGCGCTGCCTTAATAGGATCCGGATAAACCGTGCCGCGGGCATTCCGCAGTGTGGCTACGTGATCGATATTAATGCCGAGTTCTAGGGCTTGGATAGCTGTCATGACTGTAGATTACTAGATTTTTTTGAGATCAATCAAAATTTGTCTAGTGGTCAAGACTTGATCCTGCAGATGTAAACCCAGGAGATAGCGCATCAGCTGCTTACTCTCTGACAATGTTTCTGGATGAGAAAAATCTCCAGTTGCAATTGCGAGCAGAGATTTACCGGTCAATATCGGCCAATGTCCTGGATCATCATCTTGGACTGGACGAATACCGCGCTCCGGCTGGTAGACGTATCGAGTCTTAGCATCGGGTAACTCATTAGTTTCAACGCAGCGATCTAAAGCAGCCGCATAACCGGTTTCTTGTAAGAGTGATAACTCAAATGGGCGCAAGATCTCTTCTAGGCCTTTAGATTCAAATTCAAGATTAGATAAAGCATTGATCGTTTCTGTATAACGATCATAGAGTTTTTCATAATCGTCTTCGCGCGCTAAAAACTTGACAAGCAATTCGTTGAGATAGAAGCCACATAGAAGTGCATCGCCAACTAATGAAGGCGTCCCACCCACCCACTCAGACTTTGTAAGTGTGCGCAACTCTGACTTGCCACTCCAAGAAACCAAAAGTGGTTGAAAGCGTTGTAATACTGGGCGCAATGTCGAGTGTGGGCGCTTTGCACCTTTAGCAATTAAGGCCATGCGACCATATTGCCGCGTAAAGACGTCCAGAATTAAGCTAGTTTCTTTATAAGGGATGCTGTGCAATACAAAAGCAGGCTCGTCAGCAACACGAATCGAGGCCATCAGAATTTATTCCAAACCCTGCGCCCGTAATTCAGCGCGATCATCAGCCCAACCCCGTTTTACTTTGACCCAAGTCTCTAAAAAGACTTTGCCATCAAAGAGCTTTTCCATGTCAATACGGGCATCAGTGGAGATCTTTTTGAGACGCTCACCCTTTGCACCAATAATCATGGCTTTATGGCTATCGCGATCGACCAAAATAGTTGCAGCAATACGGCGCATCTTGCCATCCATCTTAAATTGATCAATCACTACTGTACTGGTGTAGGGCAACTCTTCACCAGTAAAGCGGAAGACCTTCTCACGCAGAATTTCAGCAGCTAGGAAGCGTTCGCTGCGATCGGTAATAGTATCGCCATCGTAGACAGCCGGCGCTTCAGGTAGATATCCTTCCAATACATCTAAAAGTCTTTGAACATCGCCAGGGCTTTTCGCACTCATCGGCACAATTTCTGCAAACTCGGACTTTTGATCTTCATGGCCACCCAATTCACTCCATGGCCGCGCCATATCTTTCATAAAGTGGAGTAAAGCCTGGTCACGTTCAGAAGGCGTCTGAAAACGACTATTAAAGAGATCAAGCTTATTGAGAACTAACACTACTGGCAAATCATCTGGCAGTAGTTTTAAAACTTTCTTATCGTCTTCACCAAAATATCCTGCTTCAACCACAAAGCAAGCAACGTTGACATCCTGCAGCGCTGTTGTCACTGTGCGGTTCAAGGCTTTGTTAAGCGTATTCATTAGGCGCGTCTGAAAACCCGGTGTATCGATGAAAATAAATTGCGCCTCTTCGCGATTCTGAATACCTAAAATACGGTGGCGTGTTGTTTGAGCCTTGCGAGATGTGATGCTGATCTTTTGGCCAACCAAAGCATTGAGCAGGGTTGATTTGCCCATATTGGGACGCCCAACAATAGCGATAGTGCCGCATCTAAACACGATTAGCCCTTCAGCTTAAGATTTAACTGCTCTTCGGCTACTTCTTTTTTGGCTGCTTTTTTCTTAGCCGACCGAGTTTTCTTAGGTTTGCGAGATTCCTGTGGCAAAGCCTTGGGAACTGCTAGCAAAGCCTTCTTCGCGGCAGACTGCTCAGCCGCACGACGTGATGCGCCCTCACCTTTTACCGACACCTTCAGACTGGGGATTAAGCATTCCACTTCAAATTGCTGGTTATGAGCAGCGCCAGTAGTGCCAGTCACGTTATACGTAGGCAAAGGCAACTGATAACTTTGTAAACATTCTTGCAAGAGTGTTTTGTCATCCTTACCTAAGGTCTTGGGATCAACTTGCGCAAGGATAATCGAATATAACTTTCTGAGACATCCTTTGGCGGCATCAAATCCACCATCTAAAAAGATTGCACCAGTCACTGCCTCTAATGTGTCGGCCAAAATTGAAGGACGACGAAAGCCGCCACTCTTGAGCTCACCCTCACCCAGACGCAAATAGTCTGATAAGGATAAAGTTTGTGCAATCTCATATAAAGCTTGCTGCTTAACCAAATTAGCACGTACACGCGAGAGGTCGCCCTCATCTAAATCGGAGTAACGCTCATAAAGTAAATCTGCAACCACGCAATTGAGAATTGAGTCGCCTAAAAACTCTAAACGCTCGTTATTTTTCTTGCTATGACTACGATGAGTTAAGGCTTGATTCAAAAGCTCAGGCTTTTTGAATGTATAGCCAAGACGCTCTTGCAGTGGTGCGGTTTCGATAACGGCGCGCGCGTTCATAATATTTACTCGAAGCCGCCGATGCGACCCAGGTTGCCTAGATTCAACCAAACAAAGAAGGCTTTACCCACGATATTCTTATCAGGTACAAAACCCCAGTAACGAGAATCAGCACTGTTATCGCGGTTATCACCCATCGCAAAGTAATGTCCTGGCGGAACTGTACAAGTTAAACCCGCTTGCTGATATTGACAAAAATCTGAACCTGGAAAGCGCTCGGTGGGGAACACCGTTGCAGGACGATCTGGATCATTCAAAATCTCATGCCGGTTGCCATCCAAATCCACTGGATATTTCTCTGTATAGCGTTTTGCATACCGCATATTCTCGGGATCAAGATAGGACTCACCGCCGCTATATTCCAATGGTTGACCATTGATTGTCAGGCGCTTGTCTTGATAAGTAATCACATCGCCCGGTAAGGCAACCACGCGCTTAATGTAATCAACAGACTCATCACGTGGGTAACGGAAAACTACCACATCACCCCGCTTTGGAGTACCAAGATCTACAACCTTTTGATTGATAACCGGTAGACGAATTCCGTAGGTAAATTTGTTGACCAAAATGAAA
>Ga0114966_10003996_pt1 | contig 12730 bp, 4 predicted proteins | sample M_130207_XF_Meta_FD_87029 | JGI IMG/M metagenome (GOLD analysis project Ga0114966, IMG submission 87029) | Freshwater microbial communities from Lake Montjoie, Canada to study carbon cycling - M_130207_XF_MetaG | ecosystem: Environmental > Aquatic > Freshwater > Lake | place: Lake Montjoie...
GGAATCTCCGGAAGAAAAGGCGGAATCTCCGGAAGAAAAGGCGGAATCTCCGGAAGAAAAGGCGGAATCTCCGGAAGAAAAGGCGGAATCTCCCGAAGAAAAGGCGGAATCTCCGGAAGAAAAGGCGGAATCTCCGGAAGAGAGAGCATTCAATTTGAAACCAGAACAGAAAAAATGTCCCATTGGGTATACACAACATCCTAAAAAATCACGTAAATGTGTCAAAAATGAAGATATACGTAAATCCTCTTATACTAAAAAGAATAAATCCAAAATTCCGGAAATTCAATCCCAGACCGACGTTCTTCCTGTAGAAGATATTTCTCCGGAACAACACCCAATCGATGAATCGATGGATCCTAAAGCGAAAGTGAAAGACAAAACGAAAGTAAAAGAATATCCAGTCGATCCGGAAAAACAAGAATATGATGATTATCTTCAAAACCCAGATAGCGATGCCGCCGATTCTTTTTTATATCCACATTTACTTGATCCAGATTTTAATACTAAAATTGCATCGAAAAAAGAATTCAGTGATTTCCGGTATGATGGTAAAATTCATGATGTTGCAAAACAATCGCAAATAGAATGCAAAGCCCCTTTTGAACTTTTACCGAATCAACAATTTGTAAAGAACTTTCTTTCGATTCAAACTCCCTATAATAGTTTACTCTTATACGCTGGTTTAGGAACGGGCAAGACCTGCGCAGCGATTGGTGTTACCGAAGAAATGCGAATGTATATGAAACAAGTCGGTATTGTCAAGAAAATATTAATCGTTGCTTCTCCCAATGTTCAATCGAATTTCCGTTTACAATTATTCGACGAATCGAAATTACATGAAATCGGTAAAAAAGGTAGTGGTGTTTGGAATTTAGATACATGTGTTGGTTATGATCTTTTGAGAGAAATACAGACTACGAATATGACAAGAGAATATGTGATTCGCAAAATTAATACCATTATTCACGAATATTATGATTTTATCGGTTATGAATCTCTCGCAAATTATATTGAAGAAATGGCGGGATTAAGACGGTCCGGTAACAATGATATAGAAGACGATGGAGATGTGGATGAAAAACGTATTCGCCGCGTGTTCGACGATCGACTGATGGTGATTGATGAGGTTCATAATATTATTGGAAAAGAAGACAATGATAATAAACATACGTCGAATATGATGATGAAATTAGTCAAAGTTTGCGAGAATTTACGTATGCTTTTTTTATCTGCTACCCCTATGTATAATTCTTACAAGGAAATCATTTGGTTGCTAAATATCATGAATATGAATGATCATCGATCTACTGTAAAAGTGGAACAAGTATTTCTTGAAAATGGGGATTTTGTAGAAGAAGTAAAAGATGCGAATGGAACTATTTTACAAGAAAGCGGTAAGGATCTTTTGAAACGGAAATTAATTGGATATGTTTCTTATGTTCGTGGAGAGAATCCATATACGTTTCCTTATCGTATTTATCCTTCTCTCTTTGCTGCCGATGAAAACCAACTACAGAAACAAACTTATCCTAAAATGCAAATGAATCGAACGGAAATTACTACGCCTTTACAACATTTAGAAATATATGTTACCAAAATGGGAGAATATCAAAAGAATGGATATGATCTCTTGATTCAATTTGCAAAAGATTATCAACCGAATTTTGAAGAAAAAGAATCCTTTGGATATACTGTTTTACAGGGTCCAATTAGTGCATTGAATATGATTTATCCGAATGAAGATTTAGATACGTATATCGCTAAAGTAAACCCAAATCCACCAAAAGAATCTACTGGATTTATGGGAATTACCAGTATTTTTGGGGGAGAAGGAAAAGGAGAAGAGGAGGAGGACGAGGAATCGAAAGAAGAGGAATCGAAGGAAGAGGAAGAAGAATCGAAGGACAAGGAAGAGGAAGAGGAAGAGGAGGAGGAAGAAGAATCGAAAGAAGAGGAATCGAAAGAAGAAGAATCGAAGGACGAGGAGGAGGAATCGAAGGACGAAGAGGAGGACGAGGAATCGAAGGACGAGGAGGAAGAATCCAAGGAAGAACCCGAGCGAAAAGTAGTATATACCAAAGAACAATTGAAAGAAATCATACGTAATCTCCATGGTTCTAAAGGTCTACAAAATGTCATTTCTTTTTCAAAACCAGATGCAAATATTCCCCTATTTCATGATTTTGAATATAAACCGGAAATTTTGAAAAAATATGGCCGAATTTTCCAGAAAGAAAATATTGTGAAATATAGTGCCAAAATCGCAAATATTTGCGACATTATTTCTAAATCGACTGGCATCGTTCTCATTTATTCCAAATTTATTGAAGGTGGTTTGATCCCTATGGCTCTAGCATTAGAAGAAATGGGATTTCAACGATATGGGGAAGCCAACTACACGAAATCATTATTCAAAGAAAAACCGGTGAATTTTATCCTAAACCCATTGACCATGAAACCAAATGGTCCAACCGAAACTTTTACGGCTAAATATGTGATGATTACTGGTCAAAAATATTATTCTCCCAATAATGAAGCGGATTTGAAATTAGTCACCGATTCTTCCAATACCAATGGAGAGCAAGTTCGCGTTGTCCTTATTTCAGAAGCCGGCTCCGAAGGTCTAGATTTTAAAAATATTCGCCAAGTGCATATCCTAGATCCATGGTATAATATGAATCGCATGGAACAAGTCATAGGACGTGCAGTAAGAAATAAAAGTCATTGTTCATTACCTATTAAAGATAGAAATGTAGAAATTTATTTACATGGAACCTATATTGATGCGGAAATAGAAGCCGCGGATATTTATTTATATCGGTTAGCAGAGAAAAAAGCGCTACAAATTGGAAAAGTAACTCGAGTATTGAAAGAAACCGCTGTAGATTGTCTTTTAAATATTGATCAAAAGAATTTCACCCAAGAAAAAATGGCACAAAATCTCAATTTGACATTATCTACCAATCAAAAAATCATTGAATATCCAGTAGGGGATAAACCGTTCTCCAATATGTGTGATTATATGGAGTCTTGTGATTTTACTTGTAGCGGTAAACCACCTACCGAAACAAAACCCGAAATCACACCTACTTACGATAATTATTTCTTACAAAACAATCATCCGCGTATTTCGAAACGAATTCGTCAAGTATTTCGAGAGAAAGTATTTTATACATTAGAAGATCTCGTAAAAGAAATCAATATTATTAAACCATTTCCATTAGAACAAGTCTATTATTCTATTTCGGAATTCTTGAAAAGCCGTGATGAATGGTTAGTAGACAAAAAAGGTAGAAAAGGATATCTTATCCAGAAAAATGACGTATATGCATTTCAACCATTGGAAATTGCGAATGAAAAATCTTCTATTTTTGAGAGATCGAATCCTTTAGATTATAAACGTAAATCGATTCCCATTGAAATGCCGAAAGATCCTATTCTTAGTGCCAAACCTTCCGTTGCTCCTACGAATACTACTAATTCGGTAGTAGATGAATATCAAACCTTGTTTCAGCAATTGAAAAAAGATGTAGAAATGGTTCTAAATACTTCTTCTTATGTAAAACCACTGAAACAAAACATGAATTGGTATCGATATGCGAAATTATCTTTTAAAGTTTGTATTGAAAAACATAAGATGGATCGAAACGATGTCATTCGTTATATCGTTTATCATCATATGGATTGTTTACCTTTGAAAGATCGATTGGTGTTTTTACATAAATTATTATCTACCTTTGAATCCCTTTCGATCCCGAACGACAAAGATGAATCCATTGAAACTCTCTTGAAAAAATATTTTATGGATAAAATAGATCCAAGTGATTCTCAAAAAAAATATATTGTAATGCATTCTAAAAACAATAACGTGGTGTATTCTCTCGTGAAAGATAGTCGTTTATGGAAAGAAGAACCCACATTTCCAGATAATAATACATGGATACAAACGTTTGATATACGTAAAACCTTGATAGATAAAGTAAATGCTGAATCTAACAAAGAAGAATGTAATGTCGGGTTTATCGGTATTTTTAAAGAAAATTATGGATTTAAAATCAAGAATCTCCTAAATACTCGTCCAAAATTGGGAGCGGGAGCTTTATGTGATCAAGCCGATAAACAAAAACTCATCGGAAAAATAAATGCCCTTTTAGAAAATATGGGAAGGACCAGTGAAGTCTATACGAAAGATCCAGTTCATGGACAAAGTGCAGTGGAACGTCCAAATTTATGTATTATTTACGAATTATTAATGAGGTCTATTACGGAAAAAGAAAAGAAATGTTGGTTTTTATCACCCGAACAGGCAATTGCCAGTGATTTAGACCATTTCATGATAAAACCACAAACCTTGTTTGGAATTACGAATTACGTTATTAAAACTTAGAAATATATTTTATTTTCTCTCGAATAATATAAAATATATTTTTTACAAGGTATACCATCGATTGTGTATAAACTAAAAAATATTTTTATATTTTGGGACGTTTGGGCATTGGGGGCGTTGCCGTAAAGAAATGAGGTATTTTATATGCTTCTATTTCTTTAATTAATTTTTGGTCATCCGCTATAATCTTTCTTAATTCATCTCTTCTTTCAAATATTTTACCATTGGCCGCTATCGTTTCTTTCAGTGTATCTATATGTTCTAATAATTGATCTATGGTTGGTTTCATTTTTATAAATAATTGATTCATTTTTTTCCGGTTATGTTCCGATATAGAATGTTTCTTCTTTTTTTTACTTTCCGGATATTTCTGTAAATGTTCATTCACAAAACATTTCATCTTTGAAACACCGTCTCCTACCTCATATGTCATTATTATTATAAAATTGGTAATATCTGCTTTGATATCTCCTTCATTGTTTGGTGCATCCGGATTACCGTTTTGATCACAATTCAATGCTTCTCTTTTTGAAGTAATATTTTTAGCATTATCTTTATTTTTATCTTTTTCATTCCCATATTTTATATAATATTTAAAACTTCGATCATCTAATAATGTAATATCTATGTCTGAACTTTTGACGTCCAAGTCTTTACGTAGTGTATGTTCATCCGATATCGTCAGTATATGTATACGGGTGTATTTAAGATCCTTATAAAATTGAACCATTGGAATATTAGAACTCGGGTCATTTATATATGGGAAATACATGTCATGAATTAGTTCGGTGGTTTGGTCTAAATATTTTAATATCTTTTTAGCTTCCGTTTTAATATATATCTTATTTGTCTTAAATGCATATTTTAATGTATCAAATTTTAATTTCATATCACTAATTTCAGCTTCACAATTATTTATTTCGGTTTGTATTCCACATATTTCATGATCTGCTGCGGCTAATGTTTTAGGATCATTTGGCTTGACCCATTGTGCCGCTAATATCGCTTGTGTAGCTAATGCAGTTATAATAGAAGCAGTGATTCCAATTGCCATAATCCAACCTGCAATTGGGATAAGTAACGTTACAGATAAATAAAAAGCTAATATACCCAATGTCACATTAATCGTGGCTATTGCGGTTGTAATTCCAAAATCGACCGCACCCGCTTCTGCTTCTGTATAAAACATTGGTCTTCTTTTTGCTGAATCTTCATTAATAAATGTATTTATATCGAATCCTTCTTTTTTTGGAGAGACATTATTTAGTATAATTAAGGTAATCCAACTTATTATAAAAATATATACGAATATTTTTAATATTAATTTTAATTTTAATTCCATTGGATTAAATAACCTTTTTTATATATTATACAGTTAATATTTTTACATAAGATCGTCCTATTTTTGCTAAATTCGATAACAATATATGTATTACCTTATATTATAATTATATATGGTAATATGAAAAATGATATTTTTAAAGTATGTTTTTTAGACGAAAAAGGTTTTCCGTTTCAATATTTTCTTTTTTCTGGGAATGAATCTAAAAACCATACTACGAGAGAATTCTTTAGCAATGTTGAATGGGAATATGTATTGAAAGCTCAATTAGAATCGCATATTCATATTTGTGACTATACCCGTATTCATTATGACGATTCCATTCATACGATCAAAAAAAAGATTGCATATTTTCAAAAGATTGCTAAAACCGAAAATTTTTTAATGGAAGAAATGTATTTATTAGCAGTCCTGGAAAAATCCTTTCATCCGTTGAAGATTTTTAAAGATATTACGCAACAAGATACGAAACCATTTACCAAAGCAATGTTGGATCAATTTCTAGCAAATTATCACGGGTTGGCTTTGAATGATTTAGAAGATACCATTTTTCAACATCCATTGTATATTTCGAATGATGTATTTACTTACGAGGATTTATTGGAATTTGAATGGTTTTATTCAAATACACCGATAAAAACGAAATTATGTAAAACGGCATTGGGTTTCCGTTTTATTGAAAAACCACATGAATATAATGACAGCCGCATTCATCTAAATCAAGATTTATTTGCAAATAATCCGTATGACATTTTATTTCCATATGTTTATAAACCCTCCAATCAAGTTCGATTGAATGCCTTTCCAAATGATTTTCTATTTAAACATGGTAAATTGATCGAAAATACCATTTACGTTTGTCTTTTACCTAATTTAGAACTGTTTTTAGAAGAAAAAAATCAACCGCTTTCGATTTTAGATATTTATTTTCCTAAATTAGAATCAACCGCATCTATAGAAAATGATGATGCATTCTGGGAAGAAAATAAATTAATAGATATGATTTTCGATATTCATGATTACCGAAGTGAAATCACCTATAAAGAATATGGTATTTCCTCTTTTCATTTCATTATACATCCGGAAATTCCTAGCAAATTACCTTTAGAAAGTTTCTTTAAAAATATCCATGCTTCTATTCAAATACCATTGATTCAGTATAATCCAGGATTAAGAAGAGAAAAAATGTTGAGGTTGTATTTTACCCATATTGCTAAAAATGGAAATAAAATACCATTTCTAAAAAAAGAGGTGGTGGAAAAACTGACCGAAAAACCCGGTAAAATATCCAATATATCCATGTTTATGCCAGTAGATGTAAATATTGCCAATCCTACTTTTATTACTGTATCTCTAGAAGCAAACGGAAATATTGTTATACAGGGAGAATTGGAAACGGCATTAATGCCAGAAGCATTTAATGAATGGATATCGATGATGATTTATCCCGCAATACATCAATTAAATACATTCACTCAACAAACCGGATATTATATACGGCCATTTCATAATATTCTGGATGATTTTATTGAAGTAATATCGCTACAATATCGTTGTATCGTAGATCTTCCTAAAAAACTAGAATTGGAAAAATACATGGGGATATTTTCTCCCATTTTTTACAATGAACTTTCGGGAGAGAAAAAAAGATATAAGCGTATCGAGTATTTTCAACGAATGAATCCAGAAGAAGAATATATTTCTGAATTATTACGAGTTACTCAAGATCGTAAAATGATTCAATCCGAATTACGTAAACAATTTCCAGAATTGTCGTATGATCAATCGAGAGAAATCATGCAGAAATACCAAGAGAAACATCAAAATACGATTGTTCCTGGGAGATATACCAATTCGAAAATCGAAGTTCTAAATCATACTGGTTTCCCGGTTCAATTTCAAAAATCCACTTTTCTAAATGAATGGAAAGTAGATGTGCAAAACATTACGTCAGTTCATTATGTTTCGTTTTTACATTTGTTTTTGGATACTTTATTTCAAATTAGTCAGTCTCCCGAATTAGTGCCTAAAGAAATATATGAAAAATATAAACGTAAAAAAATCGTGAATGCAACGGTGGATACGAATACGAATGTAATGGTTACTGCGATTCCTGAAAATATGGTTCTTCCCGTATTTAAAGATGATGTTATGTTTGAAGATGAATCCTTTGAATTGGATGTAGAATATGAACAAGACGAAGACGAGGAAAACGAGGAAAACGAGGAAAACGAAGGCGGGGGTAGGAAAAAAAAAGAAGTTACGGAAAATACGGAAATTGTTCCTAAACCTACTAAAAAACAGAAGGCGGATTCGGATTCCGAAGATGAAAACAAAGATAAAGATGAACAAGGAAATTTAAAAACACTAGATAATTATTTCAAACGTAGAATCAAACAACGCAATTTATTATTGTCTAAAACCGGATTTACTAAAATTTGTCCGGCCAATGAAAAACGTCACCCGATTATTTTAACCGAAAAAGAAAAATTGCAAATCGACGAGGATTATCCAGATCCAAAGAATAAACCGTATAATCATGCATTGAAATACGGTTTAGATAAAGAAGATAAACCGTTTTACTATATTTGTCCAAATTATTGGTGTATTCAACCGGGGAAGGAAGGCCCAATCACCGAAGAAGACGTTGAAAATAAAAAATGTGGGGAAGTCATTCAAGATCCAAAAAATATCCAACCGGGAGAATATACTTACAAATGGAGAGAAGGATTCAATGATCCCGGATTTGTGAATCGAAAAGTAAAAAAAGGCGTGGTGATAGATCCTAAAACGGGAAAAGAAATATGTTATCCTTGTTGTTTTCAAAATTGGTATGGAAAAGCACAAAAAGAATTGAGACAAAAATGTAATCCAGAAGAATATGCAGTAGAAGAAAAAAAGAAAAAGGGAAATAAGAAAAAGACGGAAACCATTGCTGCTCCACCGATAATACGCGCACGTAATGTTTTACAGTTAAATTGGGTCCCCCTACCTTATCATCGTCAAGGATTATTACCGATTCCCATTCAATTCTTCCTAAATGCGACTTCTTATAATGCATGTATCGATTCGAATAATATGCCTAAATTGACTTGTCCTGTTCTCATTCGTTATGGCGTTGCGATGGAAAACCAATATTTCCTGGGATGTTTAGCCGAAATGTATTCTTATCAACGAAACGAGGTCGCCGTAAAATCCAATAAGGAAATGAGAGAAATATTATGTTCTGCCATTTCTCTCGATCGCTTTGTTCAATTACATAATGCAAGTCTCGTCTCTCTTTTTCAACGTCAGAAAGATGATTTTTTAGTAGAACCGGGAGAAGTAGTGACCATTGGTAATTATCGAGAGACGCAATTATATAAACGATTGGATTTACAAAACGATACGCATATTCATTTTCTAGAATCTACCATTTATGCCTATGAGAATTTTTTACGATATTTGAGAGACGAAACCGTGATATTAGATCCTACATATTTATGGGAAGCAGTCACTCAAAAAAATCCGGAATTTCTTCCTAGAGGATTAAATTTAGCCATTTTAGAAATTATGAATCAAGACATTACCAATAATGTGGAATTGGTTTGTCCTACCAATACGTATACTGCTCCTCTATATGATCCTAAAAAAGAGACGTTGATTATTGTAAAACAGGGAGACGTCTATGAACCAGTTTACCTGTATGAAATCACTTCTCTCAATCCGGAAAGATCCATTTATAAAAAGACTTTCCAAGTCGATTCTACGAATGATGTGGGAGATTTACCGATTATTTTGAAAATGGTGCAGAAATGGACGTTGGAACAATGTGGTCCTCCAAAGAGAACCTTTGAGCAGAATATTATGGCGAGAGAAATGGTGTTTTTACTGAATGATATTGGATATAAAGTTACTACCCAGGTTTTGAATTATCAACATAAAGTGATTGGATTTTTAGTGTTGGATAAAGCCGATCCTATCATCGCGGTTTTTGTCCCTACTTTTCCTTCTCCTATGATTGATAATTTAGCAAGTAAATGGATGGATGATCCTAGTTTATGGCAGGATCATGATGTTACATTACGTTTCTTGCAAAAATTATATAAAAAATCAGACAAGAAAATAATGTGCGATCCGCTTTTCCGGATTTTAGAAGACGAAAAAGTAATTGGATTCTTAACGAAGACCAATCAGTTCATTCAAATCATGCCATATATCGATAATCGGGATTTCCGCGACAAAATCGAAGTAATGAATGAATCGAATTATATTATTGCGGATCGTTCTCTCATGACAACCGAAAAAGAAGTCGAACCGCTTTTGATGAAAATAAAACCAAGACCATTGAATGAAAAAGAGAGAATGATGCGAAATATTCGTTTGGAAACACAATTTTATGCTGGATTTCGAAATACGGTTCGAATATTGCTAAATATGTATAAATCCCGACATGTGAAAGAAAATATTCGAAATTTGTTTTCCATGGAAAATATGTCGTATCGGAAAAAAAGAAAAAGAATCGAAGAACAATTGAGGGAATTATGTTCTGCTGAAAACGTTTTTACTTTCCAAGAATACGATGATGATGTTCTCTCCAATATCCAAGATATTTTTACTTGTCAAACCGATTGTGATAAGAAAACCTATTGTTTGACTTCTACGAAAAAAAACGGAACTTGTCAAATGATTCTCCCAGAAATGAATCTGGTCAATGGAGAGAAAAACGAATCGATTTATTTTACTAGAATGGCAGATGAATTATTACGATTTAAACGTATTCAATTATTTATGATGAAAAACGATGCCTATTTATATATTTCTTCCAGTGAATATAAAATATATGCAAATGAATTCGTGATTGCAAAATCGGGTTTAACGGAGGACTATTTCGATAAGTTAGAGAGATTTCCTTTGGAAAAATACGTGAAAACCACTACGTATGAAACCGGGAATCCATCTTCGAAACCAGCCAATCCTACCCAATCCTGGATAGATGTTTATAACACCGAAAAACGGGGAAACAAATAATTATTTTTTTTGAACAATAAAAAATAAATAATTTTATTGTTCAACCAACCTATTCTATTTACATTCTTCTATGTGTTTTTTTACTCTTTTTATTTTTATTTATTTTACCGCCTTTCTGATTGATAATTGTATTGATAGAATTTTCAAATAATTTATAACCATCATTCTTATCAAATTTGTCATAATCAAAAGCTTTCATGGTATTAATTACAAAATTAGAGTAGGTAGTGTTTTCTAATTTTTCTACCAACATTGGCATTAATTGGGTTTCAATAGTTTTACACCTTTTTACATTTCAAACGCCGATTTTTATATAGTCCTAAACCACATAAAAATCATTTGTATTTTTTATGGTTGTTTTTTCATAAAGATAATTTATAAAAAAATTGAAAAGGTTTTTATACATATTATTAACAATACAATAAATAATGAGTATTATTAAATTCATAACAAATAAGGAATTTAACAGAGATAGTCTGTTAAGCCCAGATAACTATTATTTAAATGAATGTGTAAAAATATTAGACAATATATTTAATTGTATAAAATGTGAATTAAAAGACATAGGTGGTGGATGTCAAGGTAGAGGTTATGTTTGGATTGCATTTGAATATTTAGAAAACCAAATAACAAAAAACATATGCATTACGGTTACGCATGAGGCTCTTGATGTTGAAATTGAAATATCTTGTGATGATAAACATAATTAAATAAGTTTTTAGGTAAATTAAAAAAATTAATTGATGATATGTAATTTTATTTATTACGTGATTTTATAGTTTTTCTTACTTTGTTTGTTCTCTTTTTGTTTCTCTTTGTTTTTCTTATTTTTCGTGGTTTTCTTACTTTTAGTGTTTTTCTTATTTTCCGTGTTTTTCTTTTTCCTCCATACATAAAATTATCTGGCTCATAACCTATATTATCTGCGTATTCTTTAATAATTTTGTCTATTAATACATTTTCATTTGGTAATTTTTTTAATAAAAAACTACTTAAATCCTGTCTCTTATATTCTTTTGTGGTTCCATCGGGAAAAGCAGTATCAGTTTCTGTTGTGTGTGACTTATACCAATCTTTAATATATTCAATAATTAATACTTTCGGGTTAATTATACCTATAATTATTTTATAATCCTCATTTTCTTCATCGGTTACACATGCAGGAACTAAAGATAATATAATTCTTTCCAATGCGCCATTAGCACATGTCATTCCGTCATTTTCATAAGCGTGTATACAATCTTGCAAAAATGTTTCTACATACATTTCTTTGAATGTAGCTGGTTGATTCAACACATAACACAAAGTGTAAAATATAGATTCACGAACTAATGGAGATTCAAGATAATATTTTAAACTGTTTAATCTTTCATTCATTATTTTCCCCAAATCACTTGTTTGTTGGGTTTTTATCTCTGCAGTGTTATCACTTTCACTAATTAGTGTTGAAATAGATTTATTAATAAACTGTGAATAATCTAAAAAAGTATTTGATAAATTAGTATTATTTAGACTTTCCTTCAAAAAGGTATTTAATTTTTCATAATTAATATTGGAAGCTTCGCGATGAACTTGTATTGCGTCAACACTTGGTGGAGTACGTCTGTGTGGCTTGTTTTCTTCTGATATACCACAACGATCAAACATGCTATTCATATTTGTTACGTTAGATAGGTTCCAATTATTTAATGGTTGGTTAAATTTTTCGCAATTTGCAAACATGCTATCCATATTTGTTACGGTAGATACGTTCCAACCATTTAATGGTTGGTCAAATTTTTTGCAATTCAAAAACATGTAACTCATATTTGTTACGTTATATACTTTCCAATCATTTAATGGTTGGTCAAAATTTTTGCAATGCGAAAACATGGACTTCATATTTGTTACCTTAGATACTTTCCAATCATTTAATGGTTGGTCAAATTTTTCGCAATTTGCAAACATGCTATCCATATTTGTTACCTTATATACTTTCCAATCATTTA
>Ga0114966_10003997_pt1 | contig 12729 bp, 9 predicted proteins | sample M_130207_XF_Meta_FD_87029 | JGI IMG/M metagenome (GOLD analysis project Ga0114966, IMG submission 87029) | Freshwater microbial communities from Lake Montjoie, Canada to study carbon cycling - M_130207_XF_MetaG | ecosystem: Environmental > Aquatic > Freshwater > Lake | place: Lake Montjoie...
TAAAAAATATAAAAAATATAAAAAATATAAAAAATATAAAAAATATAAAAAATATAAAAAAATAAAAAATATAAAAAATATAAAAAATATAAAAAAATAAAAAATATAAAATACTAATAAGATAAATCTAATCATCACATCTTTATACAACACTTACAAATTGAGCAATAGAATTAATTTGTGTATCTTTATATTCCCACTTACTTCCACAAATTTTAACTAGAATGATATCACCATTTTTAAGATCTGCGAAATCTGTATTACCAACATGATGGTGCTTGAAAAGATAAATTTCAATAGGTGATATACTAGGTTTATCAATATAGCATATTACTTGTGATTTATCAATATTACCCACTTGACATTCTATAAGTTGTCCAATAACAGGATTACATACGTCTGCTGTAAAAGTTATTTTATACGTCGTCATACCGTCAAAGCTGGCATTATTAATCATACCAAGAGAACGTGTTTTAATATTTACACTATTAGGAATGACATAACCAACTTTAAGACACCTACCTTCCACCTTGCGCTTTAGTTTATCTAATATAATATCATCAATTTTATTATTTAAATCAATAGGTCTAAGATAAATATATTCATCTAGAACAATATTACAATAGAGATCTTTATTTTTATTGGCACCACTTATATCTTTTTCTTTTGTAGTTTCTTTTTTTGAAATATCTAACTTTTTAAATGTATCATTTAAAAGATCAGTATCATCTTCACTCTTATCTTCATCATCTTTAACTTTATTATCCTTCTCTTTTTTAATATCTTTTTTAATATCTTTCTTAAATCTTGAATCTGACATTTTATAATATATTATGATATACCTAATTAATACTTACTTATATTTTACTATTATATTTTAGTTTTATATTAGAATAAATCAATTTTTACAAATAATAAAAATATATTTATATATATTAATAATATTAATAATATTAATAATATATAAATTTATAATGGTTAAAAAACTTACTAAAAAATTTATAAAAAAAATATTAAACATAACAATACAAAAAAATATAGCAAATTAAAAACAAAAAATAGAAAATCTAATAAATTAAAAAAATCTTTTAAATCTTTTAAATCTAATAAAATACAAACTGGAGGTAGTATTCCTGTATTTTCAGAGACTAAAACAAAAGATTTAATTAAATATGCTATGAACGAAATACCTGAAGATCAATTTGAACTAGGACAATATTTTATTAATAATATTGATAAATTTACAGAAGAACAAAAAAAACAAATATGCAATTTTTATAATAGTTTACCTATAACAAATAGATTTGGTAAATATTATCGTGGTATGTTTGCATTTGAAGGTATTTGTAGAGAAAGAAATTTGAAAGATGCTTTTGTAATATTTAAGCAAATGGCTGATTTAGATAGTTTACCAGAAGCATCATTAATGGTTGGTAAATATTATGTTTATAATTATGAAGGAATTGATGATAATATTAAAAACGAAGAAGCTGTAAATAAAGGATATAAAAATTTAAGAGACTATTATGATAATCAAGCAACTATGTATTTTACTAGAGCTTCTGAAAAAATTTTAGATAATTATGATATGAGCCCCTATCATGGTAGTTATAATGTAGAAGCAATTTATCTTCTTGCTTTATTTTATTTATATAAAAGGGGTATTAAATATTTAAATAAAGATCCAATAATAGAAGCTATAAAATATTTTATATTAGCGGCTAGATATGGTAATGAAAATGTTATAAAAATATTAGGAACAGAAAAATTAAATAAAATTAAAGGTTTAGATATTAATAAAATTATATCTTTAGATATTGATAACCTTGGTGAAATAATAACTCAAAATGATATTAATAATTTTCCTGATCTAGGAATTTTTGATGTATCAGATAAACCAACAATACCACCAACAACAAAAAAATTACTCCAAAATCCATCACTAGATCCAACACCAGACATATCCCATTTATTTAATAATGCTATTGATTTTTAATATAACTATCCTCATAACATATACTATATTCTTCTAGAGTATAGAATCATTTTTTATCTTTTACAAAAAATAAAAATATATTTATATATTAATAATATTAATAAAATATAAATTTAAAATGGTTAAAACACTTACAAAAAATAGATTAAGAACAAAAAATAGATTAAGAACAAAACATAGATTAAGAACAAAAAATAAAAAATCTAAAAAATTAAAAAAATCTTTTAAATCTAAAAAATCTTTTAAATCTAATAAAATACAAACTGGTGGTGGTAATCTTGTTGAAGATATATTAAAATGTTTTAATTCAAAAAAAAATACTATTACGGATTCAAATATATTTGAATGTGGAAATATGTTTATTGAAAATATTAATAAATTTTCAGATGAAGCCAAACAAGAAATATGTAAATTTTTTAATGATTATAAGAAGAATAATGAAAATCCATTTAATAAATATATTGAATATTATCTTGGTATGTTTGCATTTAAAGGTATTTGTAGAGAAAAAGATTGGTCATATGCTTTTTCAATATTTAAAAAATTGGCTGATAACGATAATTTTTCTTATGCATCATTAATGGTTGGTAAATATTATGCTTATAATTATCAAGGAATTAATAAAAAATTTAATACTGTTGAAGATATTGCGATTAGATTAAAATATCAAAGTGTTCCAGAATACTATAATTATCAAGCAACAAGGTATTTTGATAAAGCTTCTAAAAATATAAAAATTAGAGATAATTTTGATAAATTAGAGTTTATTGGCAATTATAATGTAGAAGCAATTTATCTTCTTGCTTTATGTTATGCATATGGTAAAGGTAAAAACTATTTAGAAGATAAAGGGGAAGCTGATAAAAAAAAATATAGTGAATATTATGAAGCAAAAAAAAATTTAATAATGGCTGCAAAAGCTTTAAATGAACATGCAGGGTCCCGATTAAGTTATATGGCTGGTACAGGAGATGACTATATTCAAAAAATTAATGAAATGACTGAAGATGATCTTAATAAAATAATACCTCCTGTAACAGAAAGTAAATTTATTGTTCCTGAAACTAAAGATCCAGAAGATGAGATGTATCCTACGATAGCAGATTTTCCTGCTCTAGAATTTGATAAAAATTTTGAGTTAATATCAAGAAATACAGAAGTCATAGAACTAACACCAGAACCAGATCCAGCACCAGAACCAGATCCAGTACCAGCAGAATCAGATATACTACCAGAATCACCACCACAAAAATTGCAGGAACCACAATCGCAAGAACCACAATCGCAACAATCGTAACAAAAACTAGAACTTACGAATTTTCCTTTTAATAATCTAAATTTATAACTATCCTCATAACACATACTATATTCTTCTGGAGTATGACATTTTTATTTTGTATCTTTTATATTTTTCTTAAATATTAAATCTTGATTTTATTATATTAATTTTCTATGACAATATACATAATTAATATCTATACAAATAATAATAAAATCAAATTTAATCAAATTTAATCAAATTTAATCAAATTAAATTAAATTAAATTAAATCAAATTAAATCAAATTTCTCTCTACATCAAGTTAATTTACTATGCCTAGTAAAATTAGTAAAAAGAATAATAATAAAAAAGGTAAAAAGAGTAAAAAATATTCGCGTAAGACTAATAAAAAATATAATAATAGAAAGTCTCGTAAATTACAAAGAGGGGGTAGTAATATACCTTCTAATGAACAAGAAATCATAACTCCATCACAATTTGCATATACCTTATCAAAAGCTAATTCGGGATTAGCAGATGCACAATTTAGTATTGGTTTTTTTTATTTAATTGGTCGTGGAACAGAAAAAAATGAAGAAGAAGGTTTAAGATATTTAAAAATGGCATCTGATCAAGGTGATATAAATGCTACACTTTTACTTGGTAAGCAGTACTATAATAAAAGAAATTATAGTGAAGCTTTTAAGTTCATAGAACAACCAGCCGATGACGGTAACGCAGAAGCTCAATATGTCATAGGTATGATGTATAAAGAAGGTCAACTAGGTAATGAAAATGAAGAAGAAGGTTTAAAATATTTGAAACTTGCAGCAGATCAAGGTTATACAAAAGCTCAAATGTATCTTGGTGATTATTACTATGAAATTAAAAATTATATTGAATCTTTTAAGTTGTATAAAAAGGCAGCTGATAACGATAACACAGAAGCTCAATTTAATATAGGTAATATGTATTTAAATGGAGAAGGTACTAATGAAAATTATAAAGAAGCTTTTCCTTATTTTAAAAAGGCAGCTGATAAAGAACATCCTGACTCACAATTTATAATTGGTATGATGTATTATAAAGGTGATGGAACTGCACAAAATGAAGTGGAAGCTTTAAAATATTTAGAAAAGGCAGCTATTAAAGGTATCTCACATGCACAATATGAAGTAGGTTACATATATCATCTTAAAAAAAATTATGTAAAATCCTTTAAATATTTGAATTTGGTGATAAATAATGAATCTAAATTGGACCCTACAACTGAAGGCAACGCATATAATATATTAGGTAATATGTGTTATTATGGTCGTGGTACTCCACAAAGTTTTTCAGAAGCTTTTAAATATTATACAAATGCACGTTTAAAAGGTAATCTTGATGCAGAATGTAATCTTGGTATGATGTATTATGATGGAAAGGGTACTAAAAAAGATATTTCAAAAGCTTTAGATCATTTGAAATCTGCAGCTAGTAAAGGTCATAAATTATCTCAAGAAAATATAAATTCAATTTATTTTAATGGTATGTTTAGTGATGATAAAGAAATTAATAGAGAGGAAGCCTTTAAATATATAGAAATAATAGCTAATAAAAATAATAATTTCTTCGAAAAATTTTTACTTGGTATGATGTATCATAAAGGTTACGGTGTTTCACAAGATAAAAATAAAGGTTTAGATTATTTAAATACAGCATCTAAAGGAGGTAATGAAAAAGCTACATATTTTTTAGATTCTTTAGCTAAAAAAAATACTAATCAAAAACCAAATAATACATTTGATAATATTAAAAAGGCAGCTGATAATGGTGATATAATTTCACAATATAATGTAGCTACAATGTATTATCAAGGTAACGGTACTCTAATAAATAAAGAAGAAGCTTTAAAATATTTTAAAAAGGCAGCTGATAAAGGTGATTCTGATGCACAATTTGAACTAGGTATGATGTATTACCAAGCTATAGGTACTCCAATAAATAAAGAAGAAGCTTTAAAATATTTTAAAATGGCAGCTGAACAAGGTAATGTTCTATCTCAAAGCTCCATAGGTGTAATTTATACTAATGAAAAAAAAGATAAGGATCGTGTAAATATTACACCAGAGGAAGCTTTTAAATATACAAAAATGGCAGTTGAACAAGGTAATGTTGAAGCTCAAGGTATATTGGGTTTTATGTATATCGATGGTGATGGTGTTGAAAAAAATATAAATGAAGGAGTTAAATATTTACAAATAGCAGCAAACGAAGGTGATAAGGAAGCTAAAAAGTATTTAAAAGAAATTGCTAATACAAAAAATGCAAAACCAGTAGTCCAATCTGTAAAACCAGTAACTCCCTCGAATGCAAAACAAGCACCTGCTAAACAAGCACCTGCACAACCAGGAAAAGTAAGATGGGTAAAAAATCTATTAACTGGTAAGATGGAAAAAGTGATAAATTATCCTCCTACATCTATTGCTTAATCTAACTATCCCCAAAATAGATATTATATTCTTCTGGAGTATAGAACCATTTTTTACCATCTTTTTTATTCGTATCATTACGTCTTAAAATAATTTCTACATCATTACAAAAAGCGACTTTCGATTGATGTTTTATTTCAGATTTTAACACTTTATCATCAAGTTTATTTAAATTTTTCTTAATTTCAGATGTAGTTTTCGAACTACATGTAAGACCTCTTACAGATTTCTTTTCACCTTTTGCAATAATATCTGTAATCTTGAAAATAGGTTCCGTATTCTGTTTCTCATATTTTAAAAACCCGTAAAGTTTAGAATTTGGTGTTTTATCCATAATAGATTTACGTTGTTCCTTTACTTTTTTCAAATTACCAAGATTTTTTTCAAAAGTATTATTATCTAATGCCGAATATAGTTCTAGCGTTGCCTCGTTTTGTATTATAAAACCATATATATTCTCCTTAGGTTTGGAACTATGTTTTTGATTTGGGAATATATCTTTCATATAAACAATATGATTTTTCATAGCTGATTCAATACGTTTTTCATTTTCACTTAGTTTATCACCATTAAGAATTTTAGCTAACAATGTCTTGAGAATTGTAATTTTATATAAAACTATTAATTTACTAAATACAATTTCATATATTTCTTCAATCTTAGTTTTAATGTTATATGTATATTCTTTCAAATAAATACCGAAATATATCTGTTCCGTTTTTTCAATTACTGAATGGGCTATAATATTTTCATAGTTGAGTGTTTCCCCTTCTTTCAATTTAGTTTGTTCATCATTCATTATTGTAATATATTCTTTTAAATCTATTTTTGAAATAATCTTAGACACTGGTTTCATATTCTGTTTCTGTATTGACATATTAGGTTCTAAATTACCTTCTGGTATGAATCGTAAGTATTCACCTGCTAAAATAATTTTACCATTACGTCCAAATTTATCAGTAATCATAATATCAGTATTTATTATTTCCTGTATTGCTGAATTGAAAGCATCTATATCTTGCCAATTAGAAAATTCATCATCCGTATCATATATACTATCCTTACTAGTAGTTTTTTGTTCAGTTAATCTACTTTTAATTCCTTTTAATACTATTTTTTTTGTTAATTTTCTTTTATCACTTTGTTCTATATCTAGAGATGCATTGACAGGAGATGCTGATCCAGAACTATTATTCATTAAATATGTTTTTAAATTATTAATCTTAATATTAAATGATGATTTCATTAATTCTTTTATTAAATTAATAAATTCTTCTACATCTTTATCATAATTAAATTTCATAATAGGCATAGTATTTTCATCATCATTACTACTATTTACATCCTTCTTACTGTCCTTACTTGAATCAACTTCACCACTACACTTAAATTTACAATCCTTCATATAAAAGCAACTGCGTGAGTATTCTACATCTGATAATGTAAATTTAATATGTTTATTATTTGATGTTATAAGTGGTATAGTTCTTCCATATCTTTCTGCATCATAAAAGTTAACATCTTTATTCAATTCGCAATCAAAAGCATTTTCCTTAAGTATTTTTTCAACAACTCCAGATTTTATAGCCTTATCCTCGCATATTTTATATATTTTAAGATCATATGATTCTATATTAGGTAGAGTTGCTGCATATAAATATACTGATACATTACGTTGTTGAGGTGGTAAATGTAAGTGGCTTCCTGTTCTAATAACGCGACCAATACTTTGTTCAATAAGATTAATATTGTGCCATGGGTCTAGAATATGAGCTTCTCTATATCCAAATAGATTTAGACCTTCACTAGCTTTACTAGTACCAATAAATATTTTTACCGATTTTTCATTAATCATCCCACGACCTTTATCCAAATATTCCTTGGCAAATTGCGATAATGATCTATTACCAGTATATATTATATAGTCTCCTCTAAATGTAGTATCCTTATGTGAATTTTCAAGTAGGGGTGAACCATGTTGTTTATAGCGTTTGAAGCCATTCATTTCAAGAGCAAATGCTAATGGTATAATACCGGAACTAATAAAGCCAGTATACACAAATATAGGATGATCATTACAGGCTAATGCTCTTTCAATAACTGATGCTATTTTAGTACCCCAATTATGTAATTCTGGTAGTTTAAATCTTTTACCATAAGAAGGATCTTTAAATTCATATGTCATTTTCCCTTGTAGTTTATTAGTAACTTGTGCAAGTCCGATGTCTCCAGAGGCAAGAATAATATTATTATTACATTCTTCTAGAGATTCATATACAAAATTACTAATTTGACGTACAAATTGATAGGCAACTTGCCTAGGTATATCTACATTTGTATTATTTAACTCATTATATTTATCATCTTCATCTTCATCTTCATCTTTGTAAGATGAAGCCTTTGATGAAGCCTTTGATGAAGCCTTTGATGAAGCCTTAGAAGTTTTTATATTTTCATAATATTCATCATCACTTACTTTATATTCATTATAAGATAAATCATCGACATGGTCTTCATCAATTAATGGTACACTATAATTTTTAATATGATAATTAATAATGGCTTCCTGTTCACCTTTTAAGGGAGATGAAACTAATTCTAGAAGTTTAATTTTATCTTTTTTATCTATTTTTTTCCCATAAATATTTTTTGTTGGATAATTATTAAGATCTAATATCTGATTTGGAATATTATATTTAGCTGAAATACGAATAGGAAATTCATAAGGATTATTACCTCTTAAATAACTAATATAGCCTCTTGTGTTGTGTTCTAGAATAGTTCTCCCTTCTGGTTTTAAATCACCACTAATATTAAATACATCACTTTCTTTTATTCTAGGTCGCTTATCATTAATAAGAAAATAATTTATCATACTAATAATGTTTTGAGGCTTATCATATATTGGAGTAGCTGTTAGAAATATAAGACGTAAATTAGTAGAATACTCCAGAACCATATTTAATATTGGAGGAACTATTTTACTCTCTTTTTCATTACCTTCGCGCAAATCATGGGCTTCATCTATAATAAGAACTGCATTATTAAAACGCTTTCCAATGATTTGCCTTATTTTATTTTCTTTTTCATTTTTATTATCTATGCCTTTTGTTTTTAATGTAATTTCTTTATTAATTGTATTTGCCCATGTTTGAGAACCGGTGAATTCATATATTTTTCTAATATCTTTATCAACTTTAGATTTTAATTGTTCGCAACTTTGTGTGATTCCTTTGGAGCAATTAGTTATTAATTCATCATAAATAGGATTATTAATATAGGTATTTCCAGTACATTGTTTACCAGGATTACCTTCTCTAATAACATTAATATTAAATATTTCCCTTTCAAATTCATCAGGTCTAATAACATATATTTTAGTATTAGAATTAGCAACAATTGATTTAAGTATTTCTGCAATTGTAATAGCAGTACATGTTTTACCAACACCCATTTCATGATATATTAGTAAGCTACGATAAGGTGTATATGGTGACATAAAATTTCTTAATAATTTTTGTGTAGGTTTAAGAATAAATACATTAGATAATTGTTTAATAGAACTGTCATCTATGGCTTTATTTTCATCAAATGATTTATATAGGTTTTGAAGTTTATTATTATTAATTGTAAGTTTATATTTTTTAAATAGTTTATGTGTTGCTATCTTATGACTAAAATTAGGATCAAGTATAGATGGATAATATTTGTTATAATTATGTTTCATTTCCTTTTGTAATAATATGTCTGCATTTTTGGTATGTATTGATTTTATTGATTTTTTAGATAATTTAATTATTCTTTTTATAGGAGGCATAACTAATTATTATTATTTATATTATTATTAGATTAGATTTTCATATAAGATTTTCATATAAGATTTTCATATAAGATTTTCATATAAGATTTTCATATAAGATTTTCATATAATTCTAAATATTCTAAATATAAAAGTAAAATATGTTTTGTTTCTAGAATAGATACAGATATACATATAGAAAATAATATATCATATTTAAATGTCACAATTTATTAGACAAACACAATCATTTATAAATAAAAATGTTAAAAATTTTAAAATTTTGCCATTCATTAGACCACATACTACTAATCAAATAAATACTTATGTAAAACCTAAAAATTCACTATTACAAATAAATAGTAATATAAATAGTAATATAAATAATCAACCATATAAAAATATATATCCATATATACCATTGTCTAAAATATCTAAAAACTTAGAAACTATAAATCCTTCAAATCATTCAAATCATTCAAATCATTCAAATCATTCAAACCCTTCAAACTGTATAAAATATAATAATGAATCAAAATTATCACGGCGTATTGTTACATCTGGTTTATTAGTAGCTATAATATCAGGTGGTATAGGTGGTATGGGAGTTACAATGTCTATAATATATAGTTATAGTGTATATGATGATATATCATTATTATTTATGTATTAGTAAAAACCAAAAAATTGTTTTAGATTATCTGTTGTAATAATACTAAGATTATATGTAACAGGAGTAGTTGTTTTAGAACTAACGATCGATATTGCTTGCCTACAATTAGATATAGGACTTCCATTATCATCGGTAGGACATGTATTTATATTCATATTTATAATGGCTCCTTTACATTTACCATCAGGAGCCCTTTTTTTGTCAAATTTCATATAATTATCTTTAAACTTGGGATCTATATTATTAAGATTAACAGTACACGTATATTCATCAGGATTATAAGGATTAACTATATAAGATTCTGTATTAAAATAAGTTTTATTAGAAGTATATGATAGATATATTATCATTATTATGATTATTATGATTAAACCTATTAAAAGTAATGATGGCGATGATGGTGATGTTTTTTTTGATATCATTTTAATTATTTTTTAATAATATATTGTTATTGATTTACTATATGTAATCTAGATAATATTCTGTATTATCCTCTTTTCAAAAAAATCATATAAATTTATTATTACGTAATAATAGACCCACCTGCCAATCCTACACCTCCTCCGTATGAAGTTTTTAATATTAATACTAATATTATAATTGCGATTAAAAGGGTTAATGCGAATATAATAACGCTTATGATTAGATATGGATATATCTGTTCTAGAATATAGTTTATTAATGGTTTTAATATTTTTTCTTTAATTGGTTGTTTAATATCATCTCCATCATTAATTTCAATAACACACCTATTAACCAGATCACATAAAATACCTCTTAGATCCATATCTAGCTATATATATTTCTATGACTTTTTACTAAATAGAAATATAGTTTATATAGAAATTAAACAAATTAATTATTATTGATAATTGCGGAAATTGTAATTACCTAAATATATGAATTATTAACAAAGGATAAAAAATATAAAATAGTACATAATAAATAAATATCCACAAATATCCACAAATGAATACATATCAAAATCAGCCAAAGATTCTTAATTATAAAAATTTAAGTCTAGACAAGTATGAATATTTATTACCTCATAAAACTCAAAATGGATATTATCAATCGGTGTGTAATTATAGATTAAGTAAAAATCAAGTTTTACCATTTTATTTTGAAACACCTAAATTAAAAACAACATCTGGAATAGTTAGGATTGATAATAAATTTTATATGGATTTGGAATTACCCCAGAGTGGAGATGGTGGTTTATTTTATCAATTTCTATTAAAAAATGATGAAAATAATATATCAATATGTCATGAGAATGCTAAAGAATGGTTTAATCAAGTAATGCCTCTTAATATAGTTGAAAATTATTATAAAACACCTATTCTTCTTAAATCAAATGGTCAATTACCAATTGTTCGTGTAAGATTACCTAGTTATAAAGGAAATATATTAACAGAAATATTTAATATTAGAAAAGAAAAACTGAATAATATTTCATGTATTCAAGAAGGCGATTTTATAGTAGGTATAGTAGAATTTGTAGGTCTTACATTTATGTCACAGAACTTTACACCTTGTTATGAATTACAGAAAATTAAGATTTTTAAAGATAATGATACTAGAGTTATATCTAGTGGGTATTTATTTAGTGATATGAATGATCAAATTGATTTACATAATAATAATAATATGGATATGGAAACAGATAATATTCTAGAACAACCTATTGAAAATATTTTGAATTTTGATGATGATATTAAAGATATTATTAGAACAGTTAGTGATGAAAGACAAAATGTAATATCAAATATTAAAATACAACATAATAAAATTTCTAATATTAAAATACCTGAAGTACAAACACAAACACAAACACAAACACCTGAAATAAAAATAATAGAAATAGCACCAAAAAAAAAGAGTTTATATGATGTTATAAAAGAAACTACATTTAAAGATTTTTTATTTGATGATTTATTATTTATGAATAATAATAAATTAATTACAAATAAAAATAAACTAGAAGTACCTATACAGAAAACACCTATAAAAAAAACACCTATGCAACAAGTTCCTATTTTAGATTCAAGTAATATAAATATAACTATACAAAAAAATATAAAGAATATAGATTTAAATATAGATTATGAATTAGATTCACCTACTTCAATATCTCCAGATAGATCATTAAGTCCTAATATAAATGATGAAGAAGATGATAATAGTATTCATATTGACGAAGAAGTAAATATAGATGACACAGACGATGCAAATTATAATGATATTATAAGTATTGAAGATGAAGAAGAATTAAATAGTGATCAAGATTTAGATAGTGATCAAGATTTAGAGAGTGATCAAGATTTAGAGAGTGAATCTAGTAGTGATAATGGTATAGATTATGAAACATTAAATGATTTAGAAGTTATAATGTTTGAAGAATAATTTAATAAATAATAATCTAATAATAATCTAATAATAATCTAATAATAATCTAATAATAATCTAATAATAATTTAACAATGTCTAAAACTTTAAGGAAAAAAAATTTAAAAACAAGTTTGAA